>Ga0207084_1086_pt2 | contig 13804 bp, 13 predicted proteins | sample Alteio_BWMinHeat_55_FD_153543 | JGI IMG/M metagenome (GOLD analysis project Ga0207084, IMG submission 153543) | Enriched cells from forest soil in Barre Woods Harvard Forest LTER site, Petersham, Massachusetts, United States -... | ecosystem: Environmental > Terrestrial > Soil > Temperate forest >...
AAAAAGGTGTTAATGCAGATGTTATTTTTCAAGCCATTGAAGCTGCATTAGAAACAGCAACAAAAAAACGTGCAGGACAAGAAATTGATGTGAAAGTCACCATCGATCGAAAGACAGGTGATTACGAAACAGTACGACGCTGGTCAGTGATTGAGGATGCTGCAGACGAATTAGAAGTTGAAGATGGCGGCGGTGATGAAGGTTTAACACGACTCACACTGACACAAGCACGCGCACAAAATCCAAAAATAAAAGTCGGCGATTACATTGAAGAAAAAATGGAATCGGTTGAATTTGGAAGAATTGCAGCACAAAAAGCTAAGCAAGTCATCGTTCAAAAAGTTTCAGAAGCAGAACGCGCACAAGTAGTGAATGCCTATAAAGAAAGAATTGGGCAACTCATTACAGGAACTGTGAAAAAAGTCACACGTGATTTTGTCATTCTTGATTTAGGAAATAATGCAGAAGCTATTTTGCAACGCAGTGAAATGATTCCGCACGAAGCAATGCGCATTTCTGATCGCGTGCGTGCTTATTTATATGAAGTACGCAGTGATGGAAAAGGTCCACTCATGTCAGTGAGTCGCACACGTCCTGAAATGTTAATTGAATTATTTAAAATTGAAGTTCCCGAAATTGGTGAAGAATTAATTGAAATAAAATCTGCTGCACGCGATCCTGGTTCACGCGCAAAAATTGCAGTGAAAACGAATGATGGAAGAATTGATCCGATTGGTGCATGTGTGGGAATGCGTGGTGCACGTGTACAAGCTGTGTCAGGTGAACTCGGCGGAGAACGAATTGATATTGTTCTTTGGGATGATAATCCAGCGCAATTAGTGATTAATGCAATGTCACCTGCTGAAGTTGCTTCGATTATTGTGGATGAAGACAGTCATACAATGGATATTGCAGTCAAAGCAGAACAATTAGCTCAAGCTATTGGACGTAACGGACAAAACGTTCGTTTAGCCAGTGATTTAACAAAATGGACATTAAATGTGATGACAGAAGAACAAGCAAAAGAAAAATCGATGGCAGAAGAACAAACCACTGCACAATTATTTATTGAAAAATTAGGTGTTGAAGATGAAATCGCACAACTCTTAACAGCAGAAGGATTTACAACATTAGAAGAAATTGCGTATGTTCCTCTTCAAGAAATGCTAGACATTGATGGATTCGATGAAGAGCTTATTGAAAATTTACGTGAACGCGCGAAAGCAGCATTACTCACAAAAGCCATTGCAGCAGAACAAGTATTTGCAAAAGAACCCGCGGAAGATTTATTAACAATGGAAGGAATGGATAGACATCTTGCTTATATTTTTGCGAAGCACGGAATTATTACACGCGAAGATTTAGCAGAACAATCGGTTGATGATCTTTTAGAAATTGGTGGACTTAATAAAGTTAAAGCCGCTCAATTAATTATGACAGCTCGTAAACCTTGGTTTAATGAAGAATGATGTGAGCGAGGAGATGTCTTATGTCGAAAGCAGAGACGACAACAATGCCTACAATAAAAATGGCTAAGAGTAATAAAAAATCCAGCATGCTGGTAAAAGATCTTGCGCTCGATGTAAAAGTTGAAGTAGGACGTTTAATTCAGCAATTAAAAAATGCAGGTATTGAAGTTAGTAATGAAAATGATTCCATCACTGAAAAAGAAAAAAAGAAATTATTAGATTATTTGCAAGAACATCACGGTGCAAAAGAAGCGGGCCCAGAAAAAATTATTTTGCGTCGCGCAAAAACCAGTGAAATAAAAGTTGCTGGTTCACAAGGTGCGCGCAAAACAGTGAGCGTGCAAGTCAGAAAAAAACGCACTTACATTAAACGTACAGAAACACAAGCCAATGCATCCGCTGCAACACCCGCACCACAAGAACAATTAATTGAAGAAACACCACCTGTTTTATTAACAGAAGAAGTGATAACCACACCAGAAACTTCTGTTGATGGAACAACGACAACAACCGAAACGCCCGCTGTTAAACAACCTGCAGATAAAACTAAAAAAGCAAAACCTGCCACTGTTTCTACACCAGTTAAACAAAAAGAAAAACGTCATACTGATTTAGATGATGAAGAAGGACGTCTTAAAAAGAAAAAGAAAATACGTTCAGGCCGTGAAGAAGATATTCATCAATACGATTCAATGATTGGAAAAGGTGTGCATCTTGATTTTGCACTCAGTGAAGAAGCAGAAAATATTCTTGAACAACGTCGACGCAAAGGTGCAAGAGCGCGTAAAACAGTTCAAGTACAAGCATTCACAAAACCAACAGCACCGATGATTCATGAAGTGAATGTTCCAGAAACTATTTCTGTTGCTGATCTCGCGCAAAAAATGTCAGTGAAAGCATCCGAAGTGATTAAAGTCATGATGAAAATGGGCGCGATCGTGACAATCAATCAAGTGATTGATCAAGACACAGCTGTGTTAGTTGTAGAAGAAATGGGACACAAACCTAAATTAACCAGTGAATACGCCATTGAAGAAGCATTAACAAAAGAAGGAAATGATATAACAGGTGAAGCAACACATCGTGCACCGGTTGTGACTATCATGGGACACGTCGATCACGGAAAAACTTCTTTATTAGATTATATTCGTCGAACAAAAGTGACATCATCAGAAGCCGGTGGAATTACACAACACATCGGTGCTTATCATGTTGAAACACAAAAAGGTGTGATTACATTTCTTGATACACCGGGTCATGCTGCATTTACAGCCATGCGTGCACGCGGTGCAAAATTAACTGACATTGTTATTCTTGTTGTTGCAGCAGATGATGGTGTGATGCCACAAACAGTTGAAGCAATTCAACATGCAAAAGCAGCCAATGTTCCTATCATTGTTGCGATTAATAAAATGGATAAACCCGAAGCAGATCCTGATCGTGTTAAAAATGAATTAGCAAAATACGAATTAATTCCCGAAGAATGGGGCGGTGAAACAATTTTTTCTCCGATTTCTGCGCGCACAGGAATGAACATTGATAATTTATTAGATTCGATTTTAGTTCAAGCAGAAGTATTAAGATTAACAGCAGTGATTGATTCACCTGCGCGTGGTGTTGTCATTGAATCACGATTAGATAAAGGACGTGGTGCCGTTGCAAGTATGTTAGTGCAACAAGGAACATTACGAAAAGGTGACCTTGTTTTAGCAGGATTTGAATACGGTCGCGTGCGCGCTATGTTTGATGAAAATGGAAAACCCGTTGATTCTGCTGGTCCTTCTATTCCCGTTGAAGTCGTCGGATTTTCTGGCACACCGAATGCCGGTGATGAATTTATGATTGTGTCAGATGAAAGACGCGCGCGTGAAGTTGCACTTTTCCGTCAAGGAAAATTCCGTGAAGTAAAATTAGCGCGACAAAATGCAGCTAAACTTGAAAATATTTTTCAACGTATGGGCGATGAAAAAGGCCAGCGCATTTTAAATGTTGTATTAAAAGCAGATGTGCAAGGTTCAGCTGAAGCATTAACACAAGCACTGAATGATTTAGCAACGAGTGAAGTGAAAGTTAGAATTATTTCTGGTGGTGTTGGTGGAATTAATGAATCCGATGTTAATTTAGCTGTTGCATCCGATGCTATTATTATCGGATTTAATGTACGTGCAAATTTAGAAGCACGAAAATTAATTGAAACAGAAGGCGTGGATCTTCATTATCACAGCATTATTTACGAAGTGATTGATGAAGTGAAAAATGCACTCAGTGGATTTATGGCGCCCGAAATTCACGAAAAAATTATGGGACTTGCAGAAGTACGCGATGTATTTCGTTCTTCAAAAATCGGCGCGATTGCTGGCTGTATGGTAATTGATGGTGCGATCAAACGTAATTTCCCTATCCGCGTGTTGCGTAACAACATTGTGATTTACGAAGGTCATTTAGAATCACTGCGTCGTTTTAAAGATGATGTGAGTGAAGTACGCAGCGGAATGGAATGCGGAATCGGTGTGAAAAATTACAATGATATTAAGCCCGGCGATCAAATTGAAGTGTTTGAAAAAATCGAAGTGAAGCGGAAGTTATAACAATGCCAAAAGGATACGCGAGAACAGATCGCGTTGCTGATCTGGTTCAAACAACACTCGCTGATATTATTCAGCATGAAGATATCGCAAAAAGTTTTGGATTGGTAACGATTGTCGATGTGAAAGTTTCACCCGATTTTTCTCATGCGCGTGTGTATGTGAGTGTTCTTCCAGAAGAAAATGCAAAACAAGCAGTGGATGAATTAAATCAATTTACAAAAGAATTACGTTACCTTTTAGCGCAAGCTGTTAAGCTTCGTGTGACACCAAATTTAAAATTTTTCTACGATGATTCTTCTGTGCGCGGCACGCATATTTCTTCCTTAATTGATAATGCATTAAAAAAAATAAAAAATGAAAAATAATGTCAACGGCATTCTCTTGCTGAATAAACCATTACACTTAACTTCGAATGACGCTTTGCAACGCGTGAAATATTTATTTTCAGCAAAAAAAGCAGGACACACAGGAAATTTAGATCCACTCGCAACAGGCATGTTGCCGATTTGTTTTGGTGAAGCAACAAAGTTTTCACAATTTTTATTAGGGTCAGATAAATATTATCGCGTCACACTTCGTTTAGGAATGAAAACAACTACGGGTGATGGCGAAGGAGATATCATCGAAACAAATTCAACAGAAAATATTTCGCAAGAAAAAATAAATAAAATTTTACCTAAATTTATAGGGGAAATTTTTCAAATACCACCGATGTTTTCTGCACTAAAACATCGTGGTGTTCCCTTGTATCAATTAGCGCGACAAGGAATTGAAGTTGAAAGAAAATCACGCGCGATAATCATTTATTCTTTGCAGCAAGAAAATTATTCTGAAGATCATCTTTCATTGTTAGTGCACTGCAGCAAAGGAACCTATATTCGTACATTAGCTGAAGATATTGGCGAAGCATTAGGGTGTGGTGCGTACGTCACGCAATTACATCGTGTTGCTGTGACGCCGTATGCTGAAAAAGAAATGCATGAATTATCTTCCTTAGAAAAAATTCAAAATAGCACGGAATTAATGAAAATTATTTTACCGATTGAAACATCGGCACAACATTTTCCTTCTTTAAAATTATCTGCCTCTTCTGCTTTTTATTTAAAAGCAGGACAAGCGATTCGCATTCCCCATGCCTTAAAAGAAGGCTGGGTGCGTCTTTTTCTTCAAGAAAATTTTTTAGGGATTGGAGAAATTCTTTCTGATGGGCGTTTAGCCCCGCGGCGATTGGTGACCCAGGCATAAAATACTGCCATAAACCCTTGTGTCCAACCCCCACTCCCCGCTACAATACCCGGCTAAATTTTTATAGATAAGATTGAGGACTTTAAAATGGCATTAACCGCCGTAGATACAGCAGAAATTGTAAAAAAATATGGCCGTAAAAAAAATGATACGGGTTCATCTGAAGTTCAAATTGCTTTAATTAGCGCGCGTATCAATTATTTAACAGAGCATTTGAAAGCGCACACACATGATTTTCACACTCGTTATGGTTTAGGACGTTTAGTGAGTCAGCGTCGTCGATTAATGAATTATCTCAAAAAAACAAATTTATCTGTGTACCGCAAGTTGATGAAAGAACTTGACGTACGAGGTTAATTTTTTCATCCATTAAAAAAATATAAGGTATTCCCCGTGTCCGCAGTGATAAATAGTTTTCGTTATGGTAACCACACCGTCACATTACAAACCGGTGCAATAGCACGACAAGCTGATGCAGCTGTATTAGTGAATATGGATGACACTGTTGTTTTAGTGACGGCTGTTTCCAGAGAAAGTAAAACAGTCAGCCGCGATTTTTTTCCACTCACTGTGAATTATCAAGAAAGAACGTATGCAGCGGGTAAAATTCCTGGCGGTTATTTTAAACGTGAAAGTAAACCGAGTGAAAAAGAAACACTCACATCACGTTTAATTGATAGACCGATTCGTCCACTTTTTCCAAAAGGTTTCAATTTCGAAGTACAAATTATTGCAACTGTTCTTTCAATGAATCCAGAAGTGAATCCCGATATTCCTGCGATGATTGGTGCCTCTGCAGCACTTGCATTAACAGGCATGCCATTCATGGGACCGATTGCTGCAGCACGTGTGGGTTATCAAGATAATACCTATTTATTAAATCCAACTTTTTCACAATTAGAAAATTCTTTATTAGATATGGTGGTTGCAGGTACAGATAAAGCCGTTTTAATGGTGGAATCAGAAGCAAAAGAATTATCGGAATCTGTGATGTTAGGCGCAGTGATGTTTGCACATCGTGAAATGCAAATTGTCATTAATGCTATTAACGAATTAGTAAAAGAAGCAGGAAAACCAAGTTGGGATTGGACACCTCCCGCAGTAGATCCTGCATTAGAAAAACAAGTAGCTGCCTTTGCAGAAGAAAATCTTTCTCGCGCCTATCAAATTCAAGATAAACCAGAACGCGAAGATGCTGTTGAAGAATTACGCGAACAAACAATCGAAAAAATAATTTCAGATAATCCAACCATTGAAGATCAAGAAGCCCTTGCAGAAGATGTAAAATATATTTTTGGAAATCTTGAAAGTAATATTGTGCGCGGACGCATTTTAAAAGGAATGCCTCGCATCGATGGACGCGATACAAAAACAATTCGTCCCATTACTGTTGAGGTGGGCGTGTTACCTCGCACACATGGTTCCGCATTATTTACGCGTGGTGAAACACAAGCACTCGTTGTTGCAACATTAGGAACAGAACGTGATGCACAAACCATTGATGCATTAGAAGGCGAGTACAAAGAAAGTTTTATTTTGCATTACAATTTCCCGCCTTTTTCTGTTGGCGAAGTGGGAATTGTTGGCAGTCCTAAACGTCGTGAAATCGGTCACGGAAATTTAGCAAAACGTGGCGTGCGTCCTGTATTACCTTCCAAAGAAAGTTTTTCTTATGTGTTACGCGTTGTTTCTGAAATTACAGAATCCAATGGTTCAAGTTCAATGGCAACGGTTTGCGGTAGCAGCTTAGCATTAATGGATGCAGGTGTTCCGACACGCACCCATGTTGCGGGTATTGCAATGGGATTAGTAAAAGAAGGCGAAAAATACGCTGTTTTAAGCGATATTTTAGGTGATGAAGATCATTTAGGCGATATGGATTTTAAAGTCGCAGGAACACAAGAAGGTGTCACTGCATTACAAATGGATATTAAAATTAATGGAATTACAGAAGGCATTATGCGCGATGCATTAGAACAAGCACGCGAAGGACGTCTTCATATTTTAGGCATTATGCAAAAATCATTAAATGCACCACGATCAGAAATGTCTGCGTATGCACCACGTATTCTTACGATGCAAATTCCTTCTGATAAAATTCGTGATGTGATTGGAAAAGGTGGCGTGACGATTCGTGCGTTAACCGAAGAGACGAAGACAGTGATTGATATTACAGATGAAGGTATTGTGCGAGTTGCTGCAGCGGATCTTGCTGCATGTGAAGAAGCAATGCGTCGCATTGAACAAATTACATCAGATGTTGTTGTCGGACAAATTTACGAAGGCACTGTTGTGAAACTCATGGATTTTGGTGCGTTTGTGAGTATTCTTCCAGGTAAACAAGGACTCGTTCACATTTCTCAAATTGCGAATGAACGTGTTGCAAAAGTCAGCGACAAACTGAGCGAAGGACAAGTTGTTAAAGTGAAAGTGCTTGAAATTGATAAGCAAGGCCGTGTGCGATTGAGTATGAAAGAAGTTGCGACGACCGAATAAAAAATTTCAGTGGATAAAATTTTTATGTTCACATCTGCAAAAACAATTTTATTTTCATTTTTAATTTTTTGTTCAACAATCATTTTCGCGCAACCCTCCACATCGCGTTTCATGGCCGTTTCTGATATCCATTTTAATCCCTTCAATGCGTGCATACAGAATGTCGTGCCATGTCCTGTAATTAATGTATTAAAACAAACGCCTTCCTCACAATGGAATGCAACACTTGCTTCATACGATTCACAAATTCCTGCATATGGAAAAGATTCTGGTTATATTTTATTTAAATCCACCATGACAGAACTACAACAAAAAGCTATTGCTAATAAAATAAATTTTGTTGTGATTCTCGGTGATTTTCTTGGACATGATTATAAAGACAATTATCAACTTTATTCTGGCGATCTAACACAATCCGGTTATGAATCGTTTGTGAAAAAAACATTTGAATTTTTAGCAAGTGAATTAGCAAAAACATTTCCTAACATTGATGTGTATCCTGTCATCGGAAATAATGATTCTTATGAAGGGGATTATGGAAGTGATGTGAATACACAATTTCATTCTGATCTCGCGAAAATTTTTGCTCCACTCATAAAAAATCCAACGGCACAACAATCCATTCAGCAAGATTTTTCACAAACAGGATATTATTCTGCTGAAGTTGGAAAAGGCCTTCATTTAATTGCATTAGACACAAATTATTTTTCAACGCGTGCAGCCAATAATTCTACTGTTGATTCGAATGCAAAAGCACAACTTGCTTTTTTAAGTACAGAATTAGCTTTTGCAAAAAGAACAGGCGAAAAAGCATTGATTGTGATGCATGTTCCTGATGCAGTTGATGTTTATGTCACCATGAAACAAAATCCATTTGCGGTGATTGAAACATGGAAATCAAATTATATTCCGCGATTTCAAACGGTATTATTCGCAAATCAATTAGCAATTTCAGCGGTATTAGCAGGACATTTCCATGCAGATTGGCAACAAGTTTTATTTTCAAAAAAAGCACCCGTGCTCGTGAATGGTGTCCCCGCGATCAGTCCGCAATTTGGAAATAATCCAGGTTATAAAATTTATGAATACACAGTGCATAATTCTTCTTTAATAAATTTTGATACGTATTTTTATAATTTAAATTTAAATCAATGGAACGCAGAATATAATTTTAATCAAGTCTATCAACCTAGCTGTAAAAATTGCCGCGTGCTGAGTGGAATGCAATTGCTCACAAAAACAGGCGCGTCAGCTGATCAATATAAATTATTTTATGCAGTCAGCACGAACAGCCAACCGATTACGAAATCCAACAAATGGATTCCTTTTTATTGGTGCGCAACGCAAAGTGCAGTAGCTGCAGATTATCAGACGTGTGTGAATAATCCTTAACGCCCGCTTCGAAATTATATTCTTTTAGTACGAATAGATTGTTTTAAATATTTTTTAAAATTAATTTTCGAGACATGATTATTTAATTCAATAATTAAATTAGGATGTGCCGCTAAAATTCGTAACAATTGGCTCAATGGTTTTGGAACAGGTGTTTCTCCTCGCTCATATCGACTAAATGCATTCACACCCCCGCCAAAAAGACCAGATGCTTTTTGTTGAGTTAAATTTAATTTTTCTCGTATGCATTTAATATCTTCAGGAGAAAGTAATCCATCCACTTTTGAGCGAAATGCCTGTAATTTTTTTTGAGTCGCTTTACGATCTTCACCACCAATGACTCCTTCACCACAGGCATCACACCAAAACCCGGGTTGATCAACAGTGAGGGCTTTCTTTTTATAATGCAACGTCATTGGTTTGGCTTGATGATAATATTCTTTTTTTCCACAAAAAGGACAATGATCGTTTTTTGTTTTTTTCATATTTACCTCTTTTTAAATGAAATAATAATTTCACCACGTTTATCAATTTGGAATTTCAAATAAATTTCAATTTGCTTATAAATAGTTTTGTAAACATCTTGCCAGGCTGAAAATCCAGTATGTTTCGGTAACATCGATTTATAAAAATCATCTATCGTTAATGCTTGAATAGCATCCACTACCTCTTGATCGCTAAAGCCTAATTCATATTGTCCTTGCATGGCAGACACAGTCATATTGAGTTTATCAATACAATCAAAAGCAGATTTTATTTTATCTAAATTGTATTTGGGATTTTTATTAAATTTTACGTTTTCCATAGTATTAACCTCTAAGGTTATATTGTCAAGTGAATAAAAAATAGTGATAGATTCGCGAAATTGATTTTGGTTCAGAGAGGATTTGTTGCGGTGAAATGAGAGTAGTTTGATTTTGAAATTTATAAGTAATCAGGCGAAACGTAAAATGATTCAGAATAATGTCTTATGCAATAGGGGTAATAAAAAAATTAAATAATTTTACAATCTATAAGCATTACCAAAGTATTGTGCAATTCTTTTTTTATTTTATTGCGCAATTCTTTTTTTATTTTATATAGTTGAAGATTTATTAGATTAGTACCAAAAAGTAATTCTGGAGCCAGTTCGAACATCTTATAATAAAGGGCCATTAATTTTTCACTTACTTGTGACAAAAAATTATGAATGTTAGAGTCTGACAATTCATTTAAAACTAATGGTTTTAGCCCTGGAATAGCAAGAAAAGATAAATGACAAGCATCATTAATTAATTCATATGAGAAAATAATTTTCTCTTTTGCTTCTTCCATATCCAAATGTTCAATAGCTACTAGCGCATCTCGAAGTGCATTCATAGTGATTTTTTTAATTTCAATACGTTGAATTTTGCTATCATCAATTAGTAATTGGCCTTCAAAATTTAGCGCGATCATAAAAATTCCTTTTTTAAAATATTTACAATTAATTATAAACTCAATTTCCGTATAGTGCTTAACAGCAAGAATAACCTGCGATTGTTGTCAGGAAATTCTATAAACCCAAAAGATTTATAAAATGATATAGCATTTTCATTTTTAGCATCGACTATAGCAGCAACATTTCCGATGGTATTACTAACATTAAGAATCTGTTTAATCGCATCAATTAACAAATAAGAACCTATACCAGCTTTTTTAAAATTTTCATCACGTGCCAATCTTCCTAATAAAACCCCAGGTAACGTAGGATACCGTGGTAATTTTCTTGCTACCTCAATAGGTAATTCACCAGGAACAATTCCAATAGAAGAAAGGGTATAATATCCTAAAACTTGTACAGAATTTTCCAAAGTCAAAACATGTGTGACCGCTACTTTCTTCTTCATGTCTTGGCTTGCTTGAATTTGAAGATAATTATCTAACGCATGAACACCACAGTTAAATTCAGCTTTGTTATGTTTTTTTCCTAGAGGTTCAATAATATATTTGGAATGTTTTTTCTCTTCTGTCATTTAGAAATAATATCCTTTTTATATTTTTTAACAGCAGCTAATAATTTTTCTGATGGAGCGGGTGAGTGCAGTAATGCATGAATAAACACTTCTCTGTCTTTAACAGATAAATGTAATTGTTGTAATTGCTGATGCTCTTGCATTACGCGAAGAGCCTCTTCATATGCGGCATGGATTACAAAATCTGTCAGGGTTTTTTCTGATAAGTCAGCCGCATTTTTTAAAAATGCTTTTTTCTCTGAGCTAATTCTAGCTTCGAGTCGTTCAATGTCAGATGTCATTTTGGGGGCTGGATGTGCCATAGCGATTGCCTCATTTAATTTCACTCTAATTATACGGCAAATTGCCGTATTGTCAACATAACGAAGTTATCTTCTTGATTTTATATTAGAAAAAGAGAAGTAGGGTTAGATGTAAGCTATGTTCAAAAGATGAGTATGTACTTAATCGGTAATATTCTCAAAACCGCTTACTTTTATAGGCGGGCGATTTGGAAATTCTGCAGTTATCGTTAATTTTCCACCCATCGCTTTAACATATGAAATTAATGTTGAAAGTAATAAGTCAGAACGCCTTTCTAAACGTGAAATAGCTTCTTGATTCATCTTTAATTTAGAACCAAGGTCCGCTTGTGTTAAATCAAGTGCTTTTCTCAAATCACGTAATGTCATTTCTTCTGCAATCAATTCTTTTACTCGTTTATTGATTTTCTTACGACGAGCGGGAGAAAGTTTTTTTAATTTGCTTTGTAGTGTGGAAGTCATATTAATGCTCTTTTAAATTTAATATGCATTTTATTTTTTTATTATGACATATAGATCATATGATTTCAAGATCATTATTTAAGATAATTTGATGGAAAAGTAAATAAGAGGAGATCGAGCGATGCTAAATGCAGTTGTTGCAGATTATCAAACGTATGTTAACAATCTTTAAAAAGACATTCCAAAAAAATTGCATTACTTAATTCAAATACTATAACGTCAACTTTGTTCAATCTGTTTGAAAAAAACCTCGGCCAATTGTTCCTTCGATTCTCCATTGAAGTTTTTCTATAGCCTCATCTAAATTATTTTTATCCCATTTTAAAAGATTCAAATGTCTAATATCGAAATGTATTTTTTTAAAATGGTCATTTTCACATGTAAAAATAACATTTTTTTCTAATCCCTTTGCAAATCCAGCTTCGTAATAAACGCCATCTTTATTTCCAGTAAGATCGCAAATAACAAATTTACTTTGGCGAATGAGTGAAAGTATTTTATCAACAATGCCATCATTATGAGGATGTTCGTCGACTCTCATTATTCTATAGCCAGCTTTATTTGCTGCTGGTTGAATAAAATCATTGTAGATATAGTTGTGGTTATCGTTAAACGACATTGCACAAAAACACAAATCTGTATTGATTTTTCTAGTTTGAGACTCTAGCCAGTTAAATCCTGTTACAGTTATAAAATATCTTACTGAATTTGTTGGACCTGGGGAGCCTTTTTTTATAAAACCAGTTTCAGTTAGATGATTTAAAAAATAATCTACTTCAACGTTATCTTTTGCATAACAAATAGCCATTAATTCTATGTTACTGTTAATTGCATTATCCCTAGTGTCAATTTCTATTAATTTACCAGGATGATCTGTTTGTTTTTTCAACCAAGCCATCAGCTTATGAATTTTTTCATCTACAGGGGGATAAGGAATTTTTCTGATGCTATCAACAACATCTTGCGTTAATTGAAATGGTTTATTGGGATTTTGATGTTCTCGAATATAACTACTGACTATAGGCCATAAATTATTTTCAATCCTTGGGATATCTCCTTCGGGGAAAATATAATTAGTGCATCGTTTACACTTAAAAACCAAATTAAAATCTTGTTTTGAAAATTCAGAAGGCATTTTACAAACGTGACATTCTTTAATGCTCATAAATTAAACCCTAAATTTATTTTTAAATTTTATGCGAAGAAATTATTTTATAAAAATAATTGCTATTTTTATTAGAATAAAGTACATTGCGCACGACCTTAGTTTTTTATTTTCATGAATTAACGGATTTTTTTAGCAGTAAATCCTTACTCATAAAAGTCGTCCGCAAAAAAACCCCACAGCATTAAATTCCTTCCAACAAAAAAAATTAATTAATGTTACTGATGCAGCGTCATCATCGCAATAGCAATTTAATGTGAAATAACTTGAACAGGAAGGCGGACTTAGATAAGATGCTGCTTAACCAAGCCCGCCACGCCTCTTAACAATGCGAACCACGGTGGGCTATTTTTTTTATGGCTATTGAAAGAAATTATAAAAAATCGGCACTTTCTATAAGTGAGTTATTAAAATTAATTCGCTCGAAACAAATCCTGATTGAAAACGCGGAAAAAACATCTTTTCATCTGAAGACTGTTAGCTATCACAGATTATCATCATATCTGGAATCTCTAATTCGAAATCATAATGCTTCTAATCAACCAAAATTTGATGATGCTTGGGAAATATATTGTTTTGACAGAGAGCTGAGACTTCTCATTAATGATGCTATTGAAAGAATTGAAGTCGCATTTAGAACATCACTTTCTGAAACAATGAGCACACGTTACTCTCCTTATTGGTTTTTGGA
>Ga0207084_1119_pt1 | contig 13673 bp, 14 predicted proteins | sample Alteio_BWMinHeat_55_FD_153543 | JGI IMG/M metagenome (GOLD analysis project Ga0207084, IMG submission 153543) | Enriched cells from forest soil in Barre Woods Harvard Forest LTER site, Petersham, Massachusetts, United States -... | ecosystem: Environmental > Terrestrial > Soil > Temperate forest >...
AACTTTTCAATGAGAAATTGTATTTCTTTGCCTTGGCCAGGCTGCATCTTTTTTATTTCATTTTGAAGTGGGAAAAATTTCGCTCGATTAATTCCTCGTACCATGAATAACATGTGCTCTGGCGCCCGCATGCCCTCATTAATGAATGTTTTGAGCTTACGCTGCATGTCATTAGTTTGTTTTTTAACGTTAGTGTTTGCCTTTTCAGTCGTTTCCATTTTTTTAAGCGTTGGACGAAAAGAGTGAATTTGCTTAAAATCAGCTACACGTCCTGCATGAAATTGATCTTCATTCATGCCTTCTAAACAACCTTCTATAAAATCTAATTGAGCTTGCATAAATTTAATTTTGCAACCCATTTTCTCTAATCTGTTGGGGGAATTGATTCTTTCTATCGCCTGTTGCATTTTTATTAAGGATTGTTGATGCGCTTCATCTTCAATGCGTTTCTTTCGCAAATGCAAAGAAAACTCCTGATAATCCATCATTTTTACCGGAGGGGCAGAGGCTGTGACACTGCCGTCAAGTTCATTAAAATGGCCGTATCCACTCCAATAGTAAAGGGCCACCTGGTCGCCTATGGAATAGGGAGCAATATCAGTCAATGTGAGCCAGTGATTGTAAGAAGGTGTGCAAGCGTCCTTGCCATTTTTACGATCTTCTTCTGTCAATGGGATAATGGATGCGTTTAATGTTATTGCATTGGCGACAACAACATGAAAGGAATCATTTATTGGTTGTACGTAGAAAATGCCCCGCCATTTTTTCTCTAAGGCTATTTTATGTTTGCTGGCTTCTTCTTTATTTTTAAATGAAATTTGCGAGACGACGAGATCAGCATGACCGGGCAAGCTAACAAATACTTCTTCAGTGATAGCGTGTAAAGCCGTTAATAATAAATCAACAGAGGGGACTTCTTTCTTTTTTTCTTCTTCTTTCTCACGCAAAGTATAAAATAAAGTGCTCCAGCTTAGCAGAGACGTTTCTTCTTCTCCATCATTGTTTTGAAAATATAATACAAAATTGCCATTGATCGCATGGGTGGAAATGCGTTTTAAGGGCCAAAGAGGCGCTTGCGGATTAGAAGAGGAATAGATTGATTTTATTTTTTCCTTAGCTATGTCCGATGATTCTTCCGTGCGATTATTCAATTGATTTGCATTAAACACAATAATACGAATGGCATTTCCTTTGCAGGCCTGAAAAATATCGCCCAGCGGATAAGTTGCATTGAGGCGACGCGCAAAATCCATTGCTTCTTCCATGGTATCAAATGTTTTAGTGGTAGCCAGTAAATCAGAAGTCCCAGGCCGTGGCTCCCAGGTCAAGCCTGTTATATCGTTTAGTGCTGCCTGTAATTTTAGATAAGGATAGCCATTGGTAGGTGTTCTGGTTTCCATGAGATTGTCCTATATTAATAATGGTTATTGTCAACGATTCTCTAGGGAATTGTTATTTCACGTAACTAGTTATATAAAAAAGGAATGAAACTATACCGAAGTTTAATTCAAAAAACCTTAAAATAAGCTTAAATCCTTAGAACGCCTTCCCCCGCAGGGGGAAGGTGGCGCGTAGCGACGGAAGGGGGAATACAAATGCAGGCGTTTAAGGTTCCGTTAAGTTATAACAGTTAAAATTTCAACACTTTTAATAAAAGTGAGAACACTGCTTTATGCAAATCAGATCAAGAGACGAATTCAATCAACAGCTCGACCAACAATATGGCGTTTGCTTGGAATATGCTTGCGAACAAGCTCCATGGGTAGGTATGTGTTATGGTTATAGCGGCGAATGGGCTGAATATCAAGTGAATGAAAAGCTAGACATATTTGCTCCTGCTGTTCAAGTCGTTGAAGATATAGATGGAGAGACCACTAATCAAGATCGTGATGCGAGAGAGTGCGAAGATGAAATCACCGAAGAGGAGGAGATAAGTTCTTCTTCTCCGCTTCTTTCTATAGGCGAGAAAAGAGTTCTGCCCTCAGATGATTTACGAGCAAAATTTATTCAGTCTGAAGGGGGCACTTATCATAGAAATGTTAGTTTATATTTATATCACAAGGGTTTGAACAAGCTACTTACTGAGTTAGATAACAATTTGACCACCGATCAAGTAGCCATTTTAAATTGTGCGGGATTCATAGCAGGGCATGCAACCGCTTTTAAAAAACGTCAAGATGATGAGAAGATAGAGTTTTTTGATTGTAACAGAGGCAAACATATTATTCCGAATATGGACGTGTTTAAAGAATGGTTGCCTATTTATTTAGAAAAAAATTATTATGGTTATTTTTATCTTTATAACGCGGAAATTGTTGATAAGGAGCCTGCATCTCTTTCCTCGACTGTGGAAAAATCTATGGCTTTAGACGCAAAGAGAATTTTTTATACGCCAGCCGGCATGTATCATGCACTACATGCTTTGGGGAAATTAATCCAGGTCGGCTGCTATGTTTTGATGAAGAAGTTTAGTAATGAAAAAGAAGGAGAAAAAGAAATTCAGTCCAACGAAGCTGACGAGACAGACAACAAAAAATTTATCTCAACTAGAAAAAATCTACATCCTATTTTGCCGGTATCAGATCGTAATAATGATCAAAGCCAACCACAGCCCCCTTTTACAGGATTGGCTCCAACCTCAATATTCACAGAACAAACTGAATTGACGGAACAAACTCAATACGATGGAACTGAACCTCAACGACTAACAAAGGGGTGCTAATCCCCTGCATTTGACTAACCATTCTCCTTCAAAAACCCGCGCAGTTTAGGCGATATGCGCTTCAATTCATTTGATCCTCTGGTGATCTTAGCGATGCTAACAGCTAATTCCGCTGCAATTTGCCGTTGCGGTTTTTTTTCAGCGAGTAATTCATGCACGATAGCATGACGCGTGGTTATGCTGGATTTTTCTTCAGGTGTGAGGAAGAGATCAAACAAAGCATCTAATTGTTTTTCTGTTTTGGCGCTCAAACATAATTTTAAAAATCCCTTCCAGTTTTCTTTTTCCATGAGTTCCTCTTATTGAGAATTAACATCAGCGGTTCCCCGCTGGACCTTACGCGATGGGGTGTTCCAAGAGGGGAGAATCGCGATTCTTCCTTCTTGGTGCAAGCACAAGCTTTGCTTGTGCGCAGCATATAAACAGTTAAGGAGTTCCCGCGCTTTTAGCGGGAACTCCTGAATTAACGTAGGCTACTGGCTAAGGCAGTGAGTTCTGCAGGCTGCATGCCTTCTTCTACGGCTTTAACAAATAACGATCCCACGACTACGCCGTCGGCGTGTTGTAATACTTGCTGGGTCATATTGCGTTGAGAAATCCCAAAGCCCACTAACACAGGTAATTTCACTAAGGCTTTAATGGCGTGGATTTTTTCAGTGAAATCGGCGGGTAAGGTATCACTTAATCCAGTTGTGCCTTTGCGGCAAGCATAATAAAGAAAGCCTTTTCCGTATTGCTCAATTTGGCGTATGCGTTCAGGTGGCGTGGATGGGGTGATCACGTAAATGGGAGCAATCGCTTCTTCTAAACACTGTTGATGAAAAGTGGCGGATTCTTCAATGGGACAATCAATAATTAAAGCGCCATCAAAGCCCGCTTGTTTGGCTTCATGAAAAAAATTCTTTTCCATGGCCGATAAAATCGGATTGTAGTAACTGAATAAAATTAAAGGAATGTCACTTTGCGCGCGAATTTGTTTTGTGAGCCATAACACTTCTTGTAAAGTGGTCCCTGCCGCCAGCGCACGTGTGGCGGCTCGTTGAATAACGGGGCCATCGGCAATGGGATCAGAAAAAGGCACGCCAATTTCCAGCATATCTATGCCACCGGCAATGAGTGCAAGAGCCGCATCTAACGTATGTTGAATACCACCATCACCGGCCGTGAGATAAGCAGCCAAGACTTTTCCTTTGCTAAAGGTGCGTTCAATACGTTCTAGGCTATTCATCATACCCATCCTTTTTCTGCGAGAGCGGGTAAGTCTTTGTCCCCACGTCCCGATAAATTCACAACGATTTTTTGGTCTTTAGCTAAACTAGGCGCTATTTTTTTCAAATGAGCGAGCGCGTGTGATGATTCTAAGGCAGGAATAATGCCTTCGGTCTTAGCCAATAATTGCAACGCTTGCAAAGCCTCTTGATCACTTGCGGCCACATAATCTACACGTTTTTCTGCGAATAATTGCGCATGTTGCGGGCCAACGGCTGGATAGTCTAATCCCGCTGAAATAGACGCGGTCTCCGCGATTTGTCCTTGCTTATCTTGCAACACATAAGTGTAACAACCGTGCAATACGCCTTTTGTTTTAGCCAAAAAACGCGCCGCGTGCTGACCTAACTGTAAGCCGTGACCACCGGCTTCAACACCGATTAATTTCACTGAAGACTCATTTAAAAAAGCAGAAAACATACCAATCGCATTGGAGCCACCACCGACACAAGCAATAATCAAATCGGGTAAACCCTGCCATTGCTCCTTGCATTGTTGCAGGCACTCTTTACCAATGACAGATTGAAATTCTGCGACCATTTCTGGATAAGGATGCGGTCCTAATGCCGAGCCTAAACAATAATGTGTGTCGCTAAAAGACAAAGACCAATCACGTAAGGCTTCATTGACAGCATCTTTTAAAGTCGCCGTGCCATTTTCCACGGCCCTCACTTCAGCGCCCATTAAACGCATGCGCAATACATTAGGCGATTGTCTTTCCATATCAGTGCGTCCCATGTAGACCACGCAGGTCAAGCCTAAATACGCACAAGCCGCAGCCGTGGCCACGCCGTGTTGGCCTGCGCCTGTTTCTGCAATGATGCGGGTTTTGCCCATGTGTTTGGCCAATAAACATTGGCCTAAGGCATTATTTAATTTATGTGCGCCGGTATGCAGTAAATCTTCGCGTTTTAAAAAAACACGCGGTCCCTGAATAGCCGCGGCGAAACGTGGCACCTCAGTGAGAGGCGTGGGCCGTCCGGCATAATGTTTTAAGATGTGAGCAAACTCTTCATTAAATTGAGGGTCTTTTTTTGCCGCATTCCAAGCTGTCGTCAATTCATTAATAGGCGCAATTAATAATTCCGGCATGAAGACGCCACCAAATTCGCCGTATCGTTTACTCATGACTATGACCTCTCGTCGCTGCACGTGCAGCTGTGATAAATGCCTGTATCAAAGACAATTCTTTTTTGCCTTGCGTATTTTCTACTCCGCTAGAGACATCAATGCCGTGAGGATGCAAGCGCATAATGGCATCACCTACATTCTGCTGAGATAATCCGCCCGCTAAAAACCAAGGCAGAGAAATACTAGCCGGTAATTGCGACCAGAGAAAAGGGTTGCCTTTACCCGCTTGTGCGCTATCAAATAAAACAAAATCCCGTTTAGCGTCACAATGACGCAATCCTTGTTCTTCATCAGTGACAAGGCTAGAAGAGATAGGTTGCACATAAATACGATGATAGTGAGCGGGCAACAAATGATGCGTCGCGCGTGACAAGGAGCCGTGTAATTGTACTGTGGTAATGTGTGTGGCTTCACAAATGCGCTGCATTTCTTCTGCGGTTTGATCAACAAACACAGCGACGGGAACCGCTTGCTGTTGTATCACAGCGGCAGCAATTTCTTTGGCTTGGTCCACCTCAACAAAACGTTTGGAGTAAGGATGAAAAACAATGCCAATGAAATCCGCACCGGCGAGCGCAGTTTGAGAGGCTAACTCCGCTTGCGTGATACCACAGATTTTAATGAGTAAGTTAGCCACGGCAAGCCTCTATAAATAAATCAGGACGAGGCGAAGTCACTAAGGCTTCACCAATTAATACCGCATCAAATCCTGCTTGATGATATTGTTTGGCGAGGGCAGGCTGAGTAATGCCTGATTCTGCAATTTTAATGATGTTGGCTGGAATGTGTTCCACTAAACGCAAGGCATGATTAGTGTCCACTAAAAAAGTAGTGAGATCACGGTTATTGATGCCAATGATATCGGCACCACTTTGCAGTGCAATATCTAATTCAGCTTGATTATGAATTTCGACTAAGACATCAATGCCTAAGCGGCGCGCACACGTTAACACGTCTTTTATTTTTGGGCCTAGCACAGCGACTATGCCCAACACCGCATCCGCACCTGCAGCAACGGCCTCGGCAATTTGCATGTCATCAATAATAAAATCCTTACGTAAAATAGGCACGCGGTGTGTTAGAGCCTGTGCAACCGCTTGAATATCTGCTAAGTGTCCGCCAAAAAATTTTTCATCCGTTAAAATGGACAAGGCATTAGCCCCGCCGGCCACGTAAGTGTTAGCTAAGGCAACCGGGTCTTCGATAGTCGCGAGCGCCCCTTTGCTGGGCGATTTGCGTTTGATTTCAGCGATCACACTGAGCGTAGGCTGGCGCAGTGCGTGTTTAAATGAGGTAAATGATTTTTTTTCTTCCCCACGCAGGATTTTAGCAATTAAATGCTGAGGCTCTTGCTGCACTAATTTTTTCAATGCAGCCACTTCGTATTGCTTTTGTAAAATAATCGGTTGCAGGCGGTCAGTCATGTGAGCATTCAATCCAATGGGTTAATAAGGTCAAGGCACGGCCGCTATACAACGCATCTGTGGCGAGTTGTAAGGCGTCTTGCATAGTGGCACACAAGCCATATAGCTGCATAGCCGCAGCGGCATTTAATAACAGGGTATTCGCAATAGCGCCGCGTTGTTTTCCTTGAAAAAGTTCTCGTAATAGCGCGGCATTGGTTTTTGCATCACCGCCTTGTAAATCACGCAAGCGACAATGCGGCAATCCTAAAGTAGCCGGATCAATGACAGCGGTTTTCGTGTTTCCATCACGAACTTCAATCACTTCAGCCGGCCCCACACAACTCAATTCATCTAAGCCACACCCATGCACAATCAAGGCATGCATAGCAGGCCTTTGTTTTAATACGCCCGCCATAAGTGGTAGTAAATGAGCGTGATACACACCCATGAGAATATAATTGGCATGTGCGGGATTTAATAAAGGGCCGACTAAGTTAAAGACAGTAGGTAAATTTAATTGCTTGCGCAAGCCGCGCAATTCTTTCAACACGGGATGAAAGAGCGGTGCAAAACAAAATCCTATACCGACCTTATCAATGCAAGCACTGACTTTTTCCGGTGATAATTCAATGTTAACGCCTAAGGCTTCTAAGACATCAGCAGAACCCGATAAAGAAGACACGGCGCGATTGCCGTGTTTCGCAATTTTCACTCCGCAACTCGCTGCTAAAATGGCACTGCCTGTGGAAATATTAATCGTATGCGCGCCGTCTCCACCCGTGCCAACTAAATCCAGCACTTTATGCGAGGTGGGAACAGGAATCATTTTTTCTTTTAGATAATTAACGATGGCTGCTAATTCTTCCACCGTCTCTGATTTGGCATGTAATAACACGAGAAAAGCAGCCACTTGCAATGAATTCGCCCCGGGTTTGACGATTTCTTCCATCACTTCTCTACACGTGTGTGCATCTAAATTTTCTTTACGCATTAATTTTTCAATGCTGTCTTTTAATATCATGAGGCCACCTTGGCGCCAGGATAATTGTTACGCTTGGCTACTGCCAAGCGCACAAAATGTTGCAATAAGGTATTGCCTTCAGGCGTTAATATAGACTCAGGATGAAATTGCACACCGTAAAGTGGTAATTGATAGTGTTTGATACCCATGACTACACCTTGTTTATTTTCAGCATTGATTTTTAAACAAGCGGGCAGCGTTTCTCTTTCAGCAATTAAAGAATGGTAACGTCCGGCTTGAAAAGGCATGGGCAAAGACTGATAAAGATCAGTGCCGTCATGATAAATGAAATCGGTTTTACCATGCACGATTTCTCCTGCGCCAATCACCTTGCCTCCAAAGGCAATGGTGAGAGCCTGATGTCCAAGACACACACCCAATAAAGGAATGCTGGCATCCAACTCACCCGCAGCCAAAGCTTGAATCAAGTCCACACAAATACCGGCCGTTTCTGGTCGACCTGGGCCTGGAGAAAGAATAATGGCCGTGGGTTGCAGGTGCTTAATTTCAGGCAAGCTAATTTTATCATTGCGTATCACACTGACATCGGGATGATATTGAGCGATACTCTGATAAAGATTGTAAGTAAAACTATCGTAATTATCTATGATGAGAATCATGGCGACATTTCCTCCGCCTTAGCGATAGCATCGAGTAAGGCTTGCGCTTTATGCCGAGTTTCATGTGCCTCAGCGGCAGGATTGGAGTCATACACAATACCGGCGCCGGCTCTGACGGTAGCGATACCGTCTTTTAAAACGGCCATGCGTATGGCAATGCAGCTATCTAAATTATGTTGTAAGTCCAATCGGCAAATCGCGCCGCCGTATAATCCGCGACGCGATGTTTCCAATTCATCAATAATTTCCATGGCACGAATTTTAGGCGCGCCACTTAAGGTACCTGCCGGAAACGCAGCAGTCAGTGCCGTCAAATTATCAATGTGTTGACGTAAGCGTCCTGTGACCGTAGAGGTGATATGACTCACATGAGAAAAATGCCTGACGTTTAACAAATCAGCGACGTGAATGCTACCGGGTTCGCAGACCGCACCAATATCATTGCGTGCCAAGTCGACTAACATCATGTGTTCGGCTACTTCTTTTTTATCGGCCAATAATTCAGTGCGAATTTCCTCAGGAGAACGATCAGGCGAACGTCGTCGCGTACCGGCAATGGGATTAATCATGACTTCTTGTTGATGCACACGCACCAAGGCTTCAGGGGAGGCGCCAATGAGATGACATTGTTCAGTGGCAAGATAAAATAAATAAGGCGCGCGACTGATTTGACGCAGGGTATGATAAATCGCCAAAGGTGAGACGTGATAAGGCTGAGAAAAACGGCGGGAAAGTACAATTTGAAAAGCATCACCTTGTTTGATATAGATTTTGGCTTTCTCAACTAACTGCATGAATTTTTCATCACTCACATCGGTGCTCACTGAGGGATGCGTATTAGAAGATGTTGTAGGAGATAAAGTAGCCAAGGGAATGGAATGAATAATCTCGACCATTTTCGCTATTTCTTGTTGAGCGGCTTGATAAACCTGTTGCGGTGCTTGGTCTACTTCCACCACTATACTGATCACTACCGTTTGTTTTTGATGATTGACTAATAAGGTGACGCGATAAAAATGAAAAAGAATATCAGGCAATGCAGCCGCTTCAGTATGCCTGTCTGGAATGGCTTCAATATAGCGGACGGCATCGTAAGTAATAAAACCCAGGGCCTTGGTAATGGACTCATTCATGTCTTCTCGTGTCACACAAGAAAAAGTACCCGTGAGTTCATTTAACTGTTTGAAAGGGTTGGTATGCAGGGTGGTGACGGTTTTACCGACTATAGTCTGGGTCATGACCCCGTTTTTGGCCTGTAAAGTAGCAATGGGATCAAAAGCGAGGTAAGACAAGGCCCGCCCATCTGTCTCATGCAAGCCTGTCTCAAAGATAGCGCCATGGCGCCCCTTGGCATCCAGGGCCTTAAATAAGGCCACAGGGGATAGGTGGGTGAGGGGTATTTCATGAAAAACGGCCACCCGTTTTGCGGTATGGGCCAAGGTCAGGAAATCATCCAGAGATAAGGTATGTAATATTTTTGTCATGGGGTGACCACTCTCGTTGCAATCATGTAATGGTATATGAGTACAGCGGTAATAGCAAGTAAAATAAGGGTAAAATACAAAAAAGATTGACTTTAAATAGAAATACAGTAAAAATAAGGGTTATTAATTTGTTCTTAAGACTTTATTATGCAAAACACAAACGACAAACAGATCATAGCAACCTCTTCTGGCTTGGCCTCCACCGGCTCAAGTGCTGTTTGTTATTCTTTTTATCCTGTTTATTTTTACGGCTATTATTTTTGGCCCTAGGCCAAATACGACGCACTCACCCCATTATTTTCATTACTTAATACACCTAGCCACCCGCTAGGGCGATTAATTTTTCAGTCATATAGAGAGCGATACGATAAATTATGATTAATTATACTCCGCAGCTTGTCGCGGTAACTTTAGCAATGGGGGATGCCCAAGGGGGAGAGGCGCTAGCTCTCCCCCTTGGGTCGTCGGCGCGGTTATACCGCGCTGACGATATAAACAATTACTTTGGGATGGTGTTTTATGGACATAACTAGACAACATATTGTGGTGCACAAAACGCTAGGATTACACGGCCAGGCTATGCCGCCTGGATCAAAGTCCCAGACGATTAGGGCTTTGTTTTTTGCTTTACTCGCTAAGGGGAATTCGGTGTTACAGAATGTGTTGGAGTCGGATGATTCCAAGCAAGCTAAAAAAATCTGTGAACAATTGGGCGCCACTTTTCAGGTCAGTGATAATGAACTGAAAATTCACAGCCAAGGGTTACCTATTCAAGTCCACTCTACTCAAATTGATTCAGGTAATTCAGGCATCACCACGCGTTTTCTTTTGCCTTTGCTAGGATTGTTGGACTCGCCTTCGCAAACAATCATGGTGGATTGCGGCGAGCAAATGCGTGCGCGGCCCATACAACCACTGATTGAGGCGTTGATTCAATTGGGCATGGATATTCGTTATCTTAAAGAAAAAGGAAAATTACCCGTTGTGGTGCGTGGCCGTCTCAAGGGCGGTGCCGTGACAGTGAGTGGAATTACTTCTCAATATCTATCTGCCTTATTGATTGCCTTGCCTTGTGCAGAGGGCCAGAGCGTGATCACCGTCACCGATTTGCATGAACGTCCTTATGTGGAAATGACTTTGCAATGGCTAAAGCAACAACACGTGGCTTATAGGCATGAACGTGTGACTGGATCCGATATCTTTTATGTATCGGGCAACCATCGTTACCAGCCTTTTCAAACCACTATGCCAGGTGATTTTTCTTCGGCGTCTTATTTAATTGCTGCTGCGGCACTGCTGCCTGGAAACATAGAATTAAACGGCTTAGATCCGCAAGATCCGCAAGGAGACAAACAGTTAGTGTCTATTCTGCAAGCCATGGGCGCCGATATGTATTGGGATGCTTCCCGTTTAATGATTCATGGGGGAAAAAGCTTGTCCGGCATCACTATTGATGCCAATGATATTCCTGATCTAGTGCCTACGCTTGCGGTGATAGGTACGCAAGCGCAAGGAAAAACAGAAATTACTAATGTGAAACAGGCCAGGCTAAAAGAAACCGATCGTTTGCATTCCATGACCGATGGGCTAAGACGCTTAGGCGCGCGAGTAGAAGAACATGCCGACGGTCTTACTATTTATCAAAGTCAATTACACGGCAGTGAAGTAAAAGGGTATGGTGATCATCGCACCGTCATGGCCTTATGTATTGCTGGTTTGTGCGCTGAGGGAAAGACCGTAGTCGATGAAGCCGAAGCCATCAATAAAACCTTTCCTGATTTTCTCGCCGTGATGCGTTCACTCGGTGCCAACATGGAGGTGCAACATGCTTCCCTCTGATAAGCACATTATTTTGATTGGATTTAAACACGTAGGCAAATCCGTCATTGGCAAAGAAATAGCAATGCGTTTGCATAAAGAACATGTGGACTTAGACACGCAAATGGAAAGACGTTATGCCAAGACCCGCGGTGAAGCACTGACTTGCCGTCAAATCATGCAAAGAGAAGGCCAGGCTTTATTTAGAGAATTAGAACATGAAGCCTTGCAAGAAGTGATAGCTTTTCCAGCCGCTGTGATTTCTGTAGGCGGAGGAACACCTTTAGACGAAAGAAACCAAACCCTGATGAAAGCACATCGTATTGTGCATGTGTTAGCGCCGCGCGGCGTTGTATTTGAACGCATCATGGTCAATGGCCGTCCGGCTTTTTTCTCTACCGAAGAAGATCCTTACGTGTCATTCAAGCGTTTGTGGCGCGAAAGAGAAAAAATTTACACGCGCTTAACTTCTATTTCAGTTTATAACAATGGTTCTATAGAATTAGCTGCCGATCAATTACTCAAAACACTTGATCAGGATGGATAACTAGCCTATGAAAAAAAATACTGTTATTACATGGTGCCAATTTAAATCGTTTAGGGCGGCGTGATCCCGCTCACTACGGCCGTTTGACTTTAAAAGAGATAGAGCAAGTCACCATCACTGCAGCCAAAGCATTCGATTTAGACGTGATGTGTTATCAATCCAATCATGAAGGCGATTTAATTGATATCTTACAAGCGCAAACTGACCAGTGTGTAGGCATCATCATTAATGCAGGTGCTTTTACTCATTATAGTTATGCCCTGCACGATGCTATTCTCGATACTCAACTGCCTGCCGTGGAAGTGCATTTGTCTAATTTGGCCGAGCGCGAAGCATGGCGACAACAATCAGTTATTACTCCCAGCTGCTTGAAAGTGATTAGTGGTAAAAAAGAAAAAGGGTATCAAGAGGCCGTGGCCTTTTTAGCTGAGGTGATAAAATCATGATGATTACTCCTAATACCAAATTAAATATGGTCATAGGCCATCCCTTGCAACATACGCAAAGCCCACTCTTGCATAACACGCTTTATCAGGCCTTAAATTTAGATGCGGTATTAGTGGCTGTGCCGCATACTGACGTGCATGCCTTGATCCAAGTCATTAAGACATTAAACGTAGGTTTAACAGCGGTCACCATGCCCTTCAAAGCTGATGTGGTGCCGTATTTAGATGAAGCGAGTGAAGAAGTAACGTGTTTAGGCGTGGCCAATACTATCATTCAAAGACAACAGCGTTTGCTGGGTTACAATACCGATGTGGATGGGGTGCGTTATGCGTTAAAACACCTTTCACTTTCCCAAAAAAACGTGTTAGTGATTGGCGCCGGTGGTGCAGCACGCGCCCTTGCTTATTATCTTCATCAACAGCAGGCTAATCTCTATTGGCTCAATCGCACGCCTGAAAAACTAGAGGCATTGATCTCGCTATTTGGTGGAAAGGTTGCCGATCAAGAATCCATTCGTAAGCTACCGTTTGATCTCATCGTGAATACCACTCCTGTGGGTATGCATGCTCACACGGCTGATCAATCGCCTTTGATGAATTATCCTTTTCAAGCAAAGCAAGTCGTGTTTGATTTGGTTTATCATCCTATGCTGCCCCCTTTTTCTGAAACAAGCTCAAGCGGCTGGTGCGACCGTTATTTCTGGCTTGGACATGTTTATAGGACAAGGATTGCGACAAGTTGAATTATGGCAAAATCACTCCATAGACTTCAGTCCCTGGATGAAAGAGCTGTATGAGTTATTAAGTGCATCACAACGTCACTCTTAGTGTGAGGAATATTAATATGAACTATACGATTATAAAAAAAACTACCGACTCCCGAAGAAATTATTCAATCTTGTCAATTATCGGAAGCAGGTTATGAAAGCATTATGCAAGACAGACAAGAAGTGAAAAATATTTTGGCGGGACAAGATTCGCGTTATTTGATTATAGTTGGCCCTTGTTCTGCTTGGCCAAAACCTGCCGTATTGAATTATGCCGAGAAATTATTGGAATTAAATGAGCAGATCAAATCAGCCTTAAAAATCGTGATGCGCGTCTATATTCAAAAAACCGCGCACCACTAAAGGATGGACAGGCCCCGTTAATCAACCTGATCCTATGGGCGAACCGGATATTGAAGCCGGTGTGAAATACACGCGCGAG
>Ga0207084_1120_pt1 | contig 13594 bp, 14 predicted proteins | sample Alteio_BWMinHeat_55_FD_153543 | JGI IMG/M metagenome (GOLD analysis project Ga0207084, IMG submission 153543) | Enriched cells from forest soil in Barre Woods Harvard Forest LTER site, Petersham, Massachusetts, United States -... | ecosystem: Environmental > Terrestrial > Soil > Temperate forest >...
TCACCACTTACCCTTCTGACAATGGCAGCACATTGTATTGCACCGATGTAAAAGAAGATTCTACTTGGAATTGGATACGTTTGCCCAGTTTTACTTGCAAATCCGTTAATGCGTGCGATTCATTTTTAGAAATAAAATCGATGACTTCTTGTGACGCTAAAACTAAATAACCAGTCCAAGAAAATAAATGCGCTGCGCGTTGAATGCCACGAAAAATTTCATAACGCATTGTCGTTAACGATTTGATAGATCCTTGCTGATAACACAAAGGACAAGGACGGCATACGATTTGTTCTAAACTTTCGCGCGTGCGTTTGCGCGTCATTTGCAATAAACCCAGCGAAGATAATTCACTGATTTGCACAGTGACACTGTCTTTTGCAAGATACACTTTCAATGTTTGTAACAATTTTTCTTGATCAGCGCGTTCTGTTAAATCAATAAAATCGACCACAATCATTCCACCTAAATTTCGTAATCGAATTTGACGTGCAATCATTTCAGCTGCTTCAAGATTCGTTTTTAACGTTGCATTTTTAGGATCTAAATAAGAACCAGTATTCACATCAATCGCTGTCATCGCCTCTGTTTGATCAATCACTAAATAGCCGCCCGATTTTAAATGAATTTTTCTGTGCAATGCTTTTTGCAATTCTTCTTCAATGGAATAAATATCGAAAATAGGACGCGCTTCATCATGATATTCAATTTTATCTTGAAAGGATTTACACAATGTTTGTATCTTAAAAAAAGTATCTTGATCATCAACACGTATGCGAGTGAAATCATATGCAATCCAATCGCGTAATAAACGCAACACGAGTGGAAGTTCTTCATGCAATAATGTGCCTGTTTTTGCAGTGCGATAGTCTTCTGTAATTTTTTTCCATGTTGTGTCTAAATAATCTTTGTCTTCAAGAATTTTTTCTTTTTCAAAACTTACAGCTGAAGTTCGAAAAATATAGCCACCTTCTTTATTCGGTGTCATTAATTTTTCTAATCGTTCACGTTCACTTAAATCTGTCACGCGTTGTGAAACTGCTATTTGAAATTGATTCGGTGTAAAAACTAAATAACGCGAAGGTAACGTAATATCTGCTGTTAACCGTGGACCTTTTAATCCAATCGCTTCTTTACAGACTTGCACTAAAATATCTTGCCCGGGTTTGAATGAGGTGTTTTCATCACACGGAAGAAAACCCGCTGTTTCTAAGCCTATTTCTACAAAAGCCGCATGAATGCCTGAAACAATGCGCGTGATTTTTCCTTTATAAATATTTCCAACGAGTGCGCGTGACGCATGTCGTTCAATATAAATTTCTTGTAATAATTTATTTTCAATCAGTGCAACACGTGTTTCATCTGAAGTGATATTAATGAAAACTTCATGCGTCATTACACTACCCTAAATCGTCGCCGCATATTTTCTAACATCATCCATATCCACGGCCACACAATCATACTGGTGAAAGAACAAGCCCAATACAAAGGCGATTTAGGAAGTTGCCCAATAAATCCTTGCACACAAAATAAAATAAATTGGTAAAGAAAAACAAGCAACATCACACATAACGCTTGCTGCAACATTAAAAACATACGCAAACGACTGTCCCAACGCACCACTAAATAAATCACAATTGATAATGCAATCGCGTGTTCGCCAAGTAATGTTCCTGTGAGTACATCTAATAAAATTCCAATAAACCAGGCAAAACCCACGTTCATTCGATACGGTAAATTCATTGTCCAATAAATTAATACCATTAATACCCATGCAGGACGCAACCATACTGTCCAACCTGGCATAGGTAATAACGTTAATAAAAATGCAACGATGAGTACGCACGGGACTATAATTAAACTAGGAGCTCTTTTCATATAATTTTTCTCTCTATTCTGTCATGCCAGCCGAGCGCTTTTTGCGAGAGGTGGCATCCAGTGACTCTTTTAAAGTCACTGGATGCCAGCTAAAAGCATGCTGGCATGACAACACTATTTCACCTTCGTATCTACTTTTGCTTCTACTTTCTGTGCTGGCCAAATAAGTAATACTTCACGACTACGATCTAATTGCGCAGCGGGTTCAACTAAAATAGAAGAAAATTGTAACCCAGGATCTTTCACAACTGAAACAACACGTCCTAATGGATAACCTGCGGGATAACGCTGCCCTAAACCCGATGTTAGAAAAATATCGTCTGCACGAATATCAGCTGTTTGCGGAACATTCGCTAAACGTATTTTTCCAGAAAAACTATCACCGATTGCAATTGCACGCACACCACTTCGTGTATTTTGTACGGGAACACCACTGTGCGGATCTGTTACTAATAATACTCGACTTGTGGATGGCATCACTTGTATGACTTGTCCCATCACGCCTGTTGCATCTAATACGGGTTGTCCTACAAAAACATTTTCATTTTCACCTTTATCTAAAACAATTTGATTCACGAAAGGTTCTGTATCAACTGCCATGATTTCTGCAACTAATACTTTTCCTTGCACTTCTGATGCAGATTTTAATAAGGCTTTTAGCTGATTATTTTCAGATTCAATTGCAAGATAACGTTGCATTTGTGCTTTTAATAATAATTGTTCTGCTTTCAAATTAAAATTTTCTTTGACGAGCGTATCGTGTGTGCTCATTAAATTTTTTAAATTATCGATAAATTGAATCGGTGAGCTCACAAGATATTGCAAGGGTGTGAGTGGAATAGAAATAACTGTTCGTAGTTGATTCACCATTTTTGTGCGGTGATCAGTAACCATTAATGCAATTGAAATGATGGCAAGAAAAAATAATCGCAAACCTATTTGCGATTCTTTGTTGAACATTTGTTTAATAGCGAATCCCCTTATTTATTTTGCAAGCTGAGGAGACTGAAAGTCTCACAGCTGAAAGCTGAAGGCTTTCAGCCTAACCTAGGCTTAGCGCGCTTTTTGCGCGTAAGCCTAGGCACAAATAAATCTTACTCTCTCATCAAAAATTCTGTACCAGCCGTATCCACCATCTCAAGCGCTTTACCACCCCCGCGCGCAACACAGGTAAGAGGTTCATCTGCAGTAATTACAGGCAATCCTGTTTCTTCCATAAAGAGTCGATCAATATTTCTTAATAATGCACCACCACCGGTGAGCACCATTCCGCGCTCTGCAATATCAGATGCTAATTCAGGTGGAGCTTGTTCAAGTGCTGCACGTACCGCACCTAAAATTCCTGAAAGCGGTTCTTGCAACGCTTCTAAAATTTCATTGCTGTTTAATGTAAAGCTGCGTGGAATGCCTTCTGCTAAATTGCGTCCGCGCACTTCCATTTCTCGTACTTCATTAGCAGGATACGCAGAACCAATTTCATGTTTAATTTTTTCTGCTGTCGATTCACCAATTAAAATTCCATAATTACGACGAACATAACTTACAATCGCTTCATCAAATCGGTCACCACCAATTCGAACCGATGCAGCATATACAATTCCACTTAAAGAAATAATAGCGACTTCAGTTGTTCCACCACCAATATCCACCACCATCGAACCACGCGCTTCATCAACTGGCATGCCCGCTCCCATTGCAGCTGCCATAGGTTCTTCTAATAAATACACTTCACGTGCACCCGCACTGATTGCAGATTCACGAATTGCACGACGTTCAACTTGGGTAGAACCACAAGGCACACAAACTAATACGCGAGGACTTGGACGTAAAAATCGATTGCCATGCACTTTATGAATAAAATGTTGCAACATTTTTTCTGTCACATAAAAATCTGCAATCACACCATCTTTCATAGGACGAATTGCAGTAATATTTCCTGGTGTACGACCTAACATTAATTTTGCTTCACTTCCTACTGCTGCGACATGTTTTTGACCTGACGTAGAACCCGGACTTTGACGAATGGCAACAACGGAAGGTTCATTTAAAACAATCCCTTCATTTCTAACATAAATCAGCGTATTTGCTGTGCCAAGATCAATAGAGATATCTCTAGAAAAAACTCCGCGTAGCCTTTTTAGCATGTATCGTTCCTCTCAATGAAATTTCATGAATTCTAATCGATAATTTGACGAAATGACAGTATAATTCTGGCCTTTCGCTTAACTCTAAAGGAACCACCATGTCACTGACTACTGATGACGTAAAAAAAATTGCGCACCTGGCACGATTAAATATGTCAGAAACAAATATCACTCTTTATACCAAACAACTTTCGAATATTTTAAATTTCGTTGAGCAAATGAATCAAGCCAACACTGCCAATATTGAACCGCTTGCTCATCCTCTCGATTTAACACAGCGTTTGCGTGATGACATTGTTATAGAAAAAAAATCAGCGCGATATTTTTCAAACGATTGCACCCAAAGTGGAAGCAGGACTTTATCTCGTGCCCAAAGTGATTGAAGAGGCTTAATCATGAATTACAAATTTATTACAGAATTTTCAAACGCATTACACACGAAAAAAATTTCGAGCGTTGAACTCACGCGTTATTTTTTAGATCGCATTAAAAAATTCGATAAACAACTCAATTCTTTTATTACTGTATGTGAAGATGAAGCATTAAAAGAAGCTAAAAAAGCTGATGAATTATTAGCAAAAGGGCAGGCGCATGCACTCACAGGCATTCCCATTGCGCATAAAGATATTTTTTGTACGCAAGGAATTAAAACAAGCTGCGGTTCAAAAATGTTAGATAATTTTATTTCACCTTACGATGCAACGGTTGTGAAAAAATTTAAAGAAGCAGGAACAGTATTACTCGGCAAAACAAATATGGATGAATTCGCAATGGGTTCTTCCAATGAAAATAGTTTTTATGGCCCTGTTAAAAATCCTTGGGATTTATCGGTTGTGCCAGGCGGATCTTCAGGTGGTTCTGCTGCAGCTGTTGCAGCACATCTTGCACCTGCTGCAACAGGAACCGATACAGGCGGATCAATTCGACAACCTGCAGGATTATGCGGAATTACAGGCATAAAACCCACTTATGGACGTGTATCACGTTACGGCATGATTGCATTTGCATCGAGTTTAGATCAAGGCGGACCGTTTGCACGCAGTGCCGCCGATGTCGCACTTTTATTGAATGCAATGTCTGGCTTTGATGAACATGATTCAACAAGTGTGAACAAGGTAGTTCCTGATTATTCTTCTACACTCGATCAACCTTTAAATGGATTACGCATTGGATTACCCAAAGAATATTTTGGAAAAGGATTGGATCCTGAAATTTCAAAATTAATTCACGAAGCCGTCGAAGAATTTAAAAAACTCGGCGCAACGATTCACGAAATTAATTTACCGAATACAGAGTTATCCATTCCTGCTTATTATGTGGTTGCACCTGCGGAATGTTCTTCAAATCTTGCACGTTTTGATGGTGTGCGTTACGGATATCGTTGTGACAATCCAAAAGATTTAGAAGATCTTTATAAACGTTCACGCAGTGAAGGATTTGGATCGGAAGTGAAACGTCGCATCATGATTGGCACATATGCTTTATCTGCAGGCTATTACGATGCGTATTATCTCAAAGCACAAAAAATTCGTTGTTTAATTCGAAATGATTTTGTAGAAGCATTTAAAAAAGTGGATATTATTTTGGGTCCAACATCACCTACGACTGCATTTAAAATCGGTGAAAAAGTTGATGATCCTGTCAGCATGTATCTTTCCGATATTTATACGATTGCTGTGAATCTTGCGGGATTACCCGGCATTTCTATTCCTGCAGGATTTGTAAATAAATTACCGGTTGGCATGCAACTCATTGCAAATTATTTTGAAGAAGGTCGCTTATTAAATGTTGCGCATCGTTTTCAAACGGTCACAGATTGGCACACAAAAATTCCGGAGGGATTTTAAATGGAATGGGAAACAGTCATTGGTTTAGAAGTTCACACACAACTTTCCACACAAAGTAAACTTTTTTCAAGTGCATCCACTGCATTTGGTGCAGAACCGAATACACAAGCGAGCATTATTGATCTTGGATTTCCCGGTGTTTTACCTGTTTTAAATCGCGAAGTCGTTCAGATGGCGATTAAACTAGGATTAGGTATTAATGCAACCATTACAAAAAAATCTATTTTTGCGCGCAAAAATTATTTTTATCCTGATTTACCGAAAGGATATCAAATCAGTCAATATGAATTACCGGTTGTTGGAAAAGGTTTTCTCGATATTATTTTAGAAGATGGCAGCACAAAACGAATTCAAATTACACGCGCGCATTTAGAAGAAGATGCAGGAAAATCATTGCATGAAGATTTTCACGGGCTTTCTGGAATCGATTTAAATCGTGCAGGCACACCGTTATTAGAAATTGTTTCTGAACCCGACATGCGTTCTGCAAAAGAAGCCATTGCGTATTTAAAAGCGTTACATTCGTTAGTACGTTATTTAGAAATTTGTGATGGTAATATGCAAGAAGGATCTTTTCGTTGTGATGCAAACGTTTCTGTTCGTCGCAAAGGTGATTCAAAATTTGGAACACGTACTGAATTAAAAAATATTAATTCATTTCGTTTTATTGAACGCGCAATTAATTTTGAAGTTGAAAGACAAATTGCACTCATCGAAAGTGGCGGCACAGTGAAACAAGAAACGCGTTTATATGATCCCAATAAAAATGAAACACGCACGATGCGCAGCAAAGAAGAAGCAAATGATTATCGCTATTTTCCTGATCCTGATTTGTTACCGCTCGTGATCACAGATGAAATGATTGAATCTGTGCGCAGCAATTTACCTGAATTACCACAACAAAAACGCCAACGTTTTATGGATCAATATGGACTCACTGCTTACGATGCCACTGTGTTAGTGAGTTCAAAACCACTCGCAGATTATTTTGAAATTGTTGTGAAAGAATCTGGCAATCAGCCCAAACTCGCAGCGAATTGGATAATGGGAGATTTATCTGCTGCTTTAAATAAAGATGATATTGAAATCACTGCGTGTCATGTTTCTGCAAAACAATTAGGGAAATTAATTCAACGTATTTCAGATAACACCATTTCTGGAAAAATTGCGAAAACTATTTTCGAAACATTATGGAATAAAGAAGGAAATGATGTAGATGAAATCATAGAAAAACAAGGCTTAAAACAAGTCACCGACACCGGCGCCATTGAAAAACTCATCGATCAAATTCTTTCAGACAATGCCGATAAAGTTGCAGAATATCGTTCTGGTAAAGATAAATTATTTGGATTTTTTGTCGGGCTTGCGATGAAAGCATCGGGTGGAAAAATGAATCCGCAGCAATTAAATGAAGTGTTGAAGAAAAAATTAGCGGGATGAGCATGGCAGATCCAAAAGAAAAAATTTTTTCTGATAATAAATTAATTGCAGATCTTAAGAATCCATTTAGCAGAGATTACAGTGGTAAACTTGAACAGGTCTCAAAAAGTTTCACACAACTATGTGAAAATGAAACCAAAAACAAGCCTTTGATTATATCTATTGATGCCCCTTATGGTATGGGTAAAACAGCTTTTATTGATATGTGGGGGCAATCACTTCTAAATGAAGAAAAAATCGCGATTAAATTTGATGCATGGAAAGCGGATCATAGTGAAGCTCCTTTGCTTGCTCTAATTTCTGAAATAAATAACCAGCTATCTCGATTCGAAAAAGAATTTAAAATTATTGAAGAAATAAAAAAAGGTGGAATAGAAATCTGTAAAGTACTTATTCCAACATTTTTTAAATTCGGCATGACTTCAATTATTGCAAGCGCTGGACTCGGAAAAATAACTGAAGATGTTTTAAATACAATTAGCGCTTCTTTTGAAAAAAAGATAGAAAAAGAAGTAACCGAGTATAACAACCAGAAAAATGTATTAGATAATTTTAAAGAAAATTTACGAAAACTGACTGATAAAAAGACTGTCTTTTTATTCATTGATGAACTTGACAGATGCAAACCCACCTTTGCAATTAGACTATTAGAAATAATAAAACACATATTCGATATAGATAATCTATGTTGTGTTTTATCTACAAACACAAAAGCATTATCTAACACTGTCCAGGCGATATATGGATATAGGAATAGCGGAGCAAAAGATTACTTAGAACGATTTGTTGATACTCTACTTATGCTACCAGAGCCTGATAAAATTAAATTTGCAGAAAGCAAATTAACCTTCCTTGACAACAGTACAGATAAAATTCCAAAAGAACACTTAAACGCTTTTAAAGAAACAATCAAAAAATGCTGCCAATTACCTGCAATTAACTTTAGGATCATTGAAAAATACATAACAGATATTAAAATATTTTTAGCATCCAACCAATCTGTTGAAGAAGGAAAAAAAGTACCGTCTATATATTACCCCTCAGTAGCATTCGAAATAGCAAAGAAGAGAATAAACAACAAGAGCGAAGAGAAATTACTGAAGTCGCTAGAAAGTGGCACCTATTTTAAATGGATAAATAATTTTTTCACAACCAGCAAATCTCAAGAAGAACTCATTACAACATGCAAAAATTTAAGCTCACTACTTAATCACGGTGATCCTGCAAAAAACCAACATCAACTTTTAAATTCAATTTATAAAGAAATTGATGGCTTATATAATACTAAATCTAATCAAAGTTTCAGATCCTTCCCACCCTCAATAGACAGATACAAAAACCATCATTCAAATGCAATTCAATTAATTAAATCTTTCGAATTAATCCACCCGAATGACGATCAATTCACTACTGAAAACAATAAACCGATGTTAGAGGTCGAAACTGAAAATTAATTAACTTATTTATCTACCAAATGCCCCGTCACAAACTTATGAATAATACTCGCTAATAACGTTTGATAAGGAAGCCCTTCTTGCACAGCTATTCTGCGAGCCATGTTTAAATCCGCAGATGAAATTCTAATATTAATTCGATAATTTCTTTTCATAAAATTATTAGCTGCACGTTTTGCAAGATGCATCTCTTCGTTTACATTTCTAACCGAAACAAAGTCACCTTTTTCAAAATCTTTTAATATTTCTTTTTCGTCTTTTTCTAGGTTGTATTTCTTTTTTTTACTCATGATATTTTCCCTCATCTTTCAGTTTTTTCAAATATTGCTTCGTATGTTTTCTACTAGGAAATTAAGCTTATCCTATTTGCTAATGCAAAAAAAATGAATCCGCAGCAGCTGAATGAAATCTTGAAGAAAAAGTTGGTGGGATAAATTTAAAGATTGAACTACGTAAAACGTGCATTTGAGCGGCTAAAATATTACGTAGAATGTGCATTTGCACACTCTACGTAATCAACATGATTTAGTTACAACACTTTGATGTTTCTTCTGGCTGTGCAGAAGACGACAAATCTATCGTTTTGCTCAAACCATTCGATTTGCCAGAGAGGTTTTTTGGTATTCTTAGTGCTGCCGTTTCAAACATTTGATCAACATTGTGTTCAGTTTTAGCTGAAACTTCAAAAAATAACGCTCCTTTCTCTTCCGCAAATAGCCTCGCTTCTTCAGTATCTACTACACGCCTATCTGCTAAATCTAATTTATTGCCTGCCAATACTATGGAGCACTTTTGAGGTCCGTTTTTTTGTAATTCCTTTATCCAGAACTTTGCGCGCGCAAATGAATTTGCACTAGTAATATCATACACAATGACTGCAACGGCAGCGTTCCGATAATACATAGGACTCATCGTGTGGTAACGTTCTTGACCGGCAGTATCCCATATCTCAAGTTTAACCGTGTAGTCCTTAGCAGTAACCGTTTGAGTCAGAAATGCAGCGCCGATGGTTGATTCTTGATATTCAGAGAATTGTTTTTTCACAAAACGTAAAACTAAACTTGATTTTCCAACAGCAGAATCTCCTAGTAATACTACTTTACCCTGAACAACTTTAGCGTTAGGAAACAACGCTGGAGAACTTTGTAATACAGCTGCAGATTTACTATCGCTTATACTTTTTTCACCACTCATACTCATAACACACCTCGCTTAATTGAAATTCAGAATTGGGATTGTTTTATTAACAACATTTTTGCCGCATTGGGCTGGGCGATAAGTCTACTATTCTCGAATGAGTGTCAGCATCCAGGGTAGATTTGGGAGTAGTTTTTGGTAATTTTTCTGCTACCATCTTAAATATTGCCTCGACATTGTGGTTAACTTTAGCTGAAGCTTCAAAAAATAATAACTTTTCGTCCGCTGCATATTTTGTTGCTACCTCAGTCTCTACTACACGACCTGTTTGTGCTAAATCTACTTTATTACCCACCAATGCTATTAGAATATTTGGATTTCCATTTGTTGTCTGCTTTCTTAATTCAGCTATCCAGCTTTTCGCTTTCTCAAACGATTTTTGATCAGTGACATCATATACAACCACTGCAGCCGCAGCTCCTCGATAATACATAGGCGCTAAACTATGATAACGTTCTTGGCCTGCCGTATCCCATATTTCAAACTTAACTGAATAATTAGGGATCTCAATCGTTTTACTCAGAAATGCAGCACCGATCGTTGATTCTTGATATTCCACAAATTGGTTTTTTACAAAACGCAAAGCTAAACTTGATTTTCCAACAGCAGACTCTCCTAGCAATACTAATTTATACTGAATGGACTTCTTGGGAGCCGCATTTTGCGGAGGAGAAAGTAAAGCATGGGGATTGGGTTTTTTACTATCATTTCCTGAATTCATAACACTAACCTCGCTTAAATAGTTTTAGAAATCTTAGGGGCGGTATATTACCACATTCCCATGCCTATAAACCACTTTTCGTCTCATAAAAATAAACTTTCCGAATGGTTTGGTCTTCTGCTTCAAGGATAATTATTCTAATTTTTTCAGGTGGTTACCTGTAAATTCTATTGGGAAATTATTTCACTCGCCGCAACACCACAGCGCTCACAATCGCAAATAATAAAACCGGTGCTGCCGCAGCTGCAAAAGCAGGTAATTGAAACACAATACTCATTTGGCTTAAGAAAGCATTCAGCATATAAAAAACAAATCCAATAATGACACCCTGTGTGATTTGCCATCCCATATTCACTGAGCGTGATGAATTCATCACAAAAGGCAGCGCTAATAAAATCATTATTAATGTTGCGAAGGGTTGCAGAATTCGTTTCCAAAACATAAATTCGAAATCAACCGACTGCAATTGATTTTTTCTTAAGTGATTTACGTAGCTCTGCAAACCACGCAACGACATTTCTTCCGGTTCAATGTAACCGACATTTAAATGATTTGGATTTAATTTTAAATCCCATGTTGTTTGTGAAAATTTTTGATTTGATGTTTTATCATTCGCGAAAATTGTTTTTACAAGATCATGCACGATCCATTGTCCATTTTGAAAGTCGAGTGTTTTTGCATAATACGCCGCTAATAAATGATGTTTTGTATCAAATTCATAACGCGTCACACCTTCTAAATGTGTTTTACCCACAACGCGATCAATGTGAAGAAAATTATTTCCTTCGTGCATCCACAATCCTGAAACTGTTGCTACTGCTTGACCTTTACTTTGCGCAATATCTTTTCGTGTTTGCGCAATATAATTTGCTTGCGGTGCAAATCCTTCACCCATCATCATCGCAATAAAAATTAAAATAAACGCTGCGATCATAACAGCAATAATAATTTGTTTAAGTGATAATCCTGATGCACGCATCACCATTAATTCACGTTGCGATGCTAATAAACCTAATCCCATCATTCCACCAATTAAAATACACATGGGAAAAAATTGATAAATACGCAAAGGCAATCGCAATATTTCATGAATTAATGCCTGCATAAATGAATAATCACCTATACCGATATCACGCAATTCAGTGAGTAATCCTATAAAAAAAATAATCGCTGTCACTAAAAGCATGACTAGTGCTGTCGACATTAAAATAGATTTTGCAATATGGCGATGTAATATTTTTATGGGTAATATTTTCATGGATGCTATTTTCATCGCGATGCACTCCGCCAACGCAAATAACGCGCATGCCAATTCAATTCAAATGCAAATAATCCAAATACTAAAAATAAAATAACAAGATGCACCCACCACATTCCTAAACCAACAGGTAATACTTTTTGCTCTATCCAACTGCGCGCCATAAATAATAAATTTAAATAAATCACATAAATTAAAATCGCGGGAAATAATTGAGAATAACGTCCGCGTCGTGGTCGCACATGACTGAGTGGAATAGCTAATAATGCAAGAATAAAGGCAGAAATCGGCATCGCAAATCGCCATTGAAATTCTGCTGCACTCGCAGGATTTTGATAATTATTCCATAACATGTGCAGCGGCATTGATTCTTGCACAATTCGTTTTGCATTTAACATGGTGGGTACACGTACAGAATATTTATTAAACTGAATAATTTTATAATCATTTTGCCCGGGAACTCCTTCGTAACGAAACCCTTCTTTTGCAACAACAAAACGATCTGTAGAATTTTTTTCTTTTGTTTGTGTGCCTGTCGCAGCAGAGACCACAATCCAATGATTACGTCCTTCGCTATCTTTTGTGTTCGCTTGTTCTGCAATAAAAATATTTTCTGCAAGCTTGCGGCCATGAGAAACTTTTTCAACATACACAACACGACGCGCATTACTGCTTACTTGAAAACGTCCGGGGATAATTAAATCAATCATATTATCGCGTGACATGCCTTCTGCAATCACACGTCCTTTGTGTGAAGCAATCATAGGATTAATCCAAAACGTCAGCACAATCACAGCGACTGTCACGAACAATGCAAAATAAGCAATCACGCGAGACAATCGATTCAATCCAAAACCACACGCTTGCATAACAGACATTTCACTGTCTGCGCAAAAACGTCCGATCGATAAAATAATTCCAAGATAAAGTCCAAGCGGTAATAAAATAGCTAATAAATAGGGAATTTCAAATCCTAATAATTGAAATAAAAAATGCGGCGCTAATTTTCCTGACGCAGCAAAACTTAAATAACGCACTAATTGATTGCTCAAAAAAACCAGCAGCAAAATCAATGTGACTGCCAACAAGGTATTTAAGATTTCTTTATAGATATATCGGTGGATAATCATGTCATCACAAATTCATTTTTCTTCATTCAATAAGCGCGCTATTATACATAAAAATTTGTCTTACAAGGAGCTTTTAGATGCAAATTTCACTGAAATCAGGCCGCATTGAAACACTCACAAAAAACACTATTATTATGGGTGTTTATGAAAAAGGCGCCCTCACCCCCAGTGCGAAAGAGGTCGACCGTCAGAGCAATGGTGCACTTTCTAAGCTATTAAAAAGCGGTGATTTTGAAGGATCGGTCGGACAAACCCAAGTGCTTTATCCACTTCCTTTCACACGTATTGTATTAGTTGGCTGCGGTAAAGAAAAAAATATCAATGCAAGAAATTTTCGGAAAATAATTTTTTCAAGTATTAAAGCAGTAACCACGTTAGATTCTGAAGTCGTTTCAACCCTCGCTGAATTACCTGTTGATGACATCACATTAGAATGGAAAATAAAACAAATGACATTGCTTTCTTTTGATGCGTGTTATTGTTTTGATGAATACAAAAGTGAAAAAATTTCTAAAAAAAATAAAT
>Ga0207084_1123_pt1 | contig 13440 bp, 14 predicted proteins | sample Alteio_BWMinHeat_55_FD_153543 | JGI IMG/M metagenome (GOLD analysis project Ga0207084, IMG submission 153543) | Enriched cells from forest soil in Barre Woods Harvard Forest LTER site, Petersham, Massachusetts, United States -... | ecosystem: Environmental > Terrestrial > Soil > Temperate forest >...
TGTGTTACAGGGTGTACACAGCAACTACGACATTGATATTTTCAAACATCTTATCGTAGCCATTGCCAAGCGTGCGAATGTTTCTGATCTTAAAAACAAAGCCCTTCGTGTAATAGCGGATCATATCCGCTCTTGTTCATTTTTAATTGCGGATGGTGTCATCCCTTCCAATGAGGGTAGAGGCTATGTGCTGCGTCGAATATGCAGACGCGCCATTCGATATGGATATCGTTTGGGTGTAGAAGATCCCTTCTTTTATCAATTAGTCGCACCTCTCGCTGAAGTGATGGGAGAGGCTTATCCTGAATTAATTGAAAAAAGGGTTCAGATTGAAAAGATTTTAGAACAAGAAGAAATCCAATTTTCGCGAACCCTAGAACAGGGAATGAAACTCTTGTAACAAGATTTAGCCCAAGTGAAAGACGGCGTCATAGCAGGCGAAACCGTATTTCGATTGTATGACACTTACGGATTCCCCGTCGATTTAACAGGCGATATTGCCCGTGAACGAGGGTTAAGCCTGGACATGGACGGCTTTAACGAGGCGATGGCCAAACAACGCACCCGTGCGCGCGAGGCCAGCCAATTTGAGATGCAACACGTCGAACGTTTAAATGTGCCGCATAAAACAGAATTTACGGGCTACGATTATTTGGAACAGCCGGCTGAAATTGTCGGTTTGTATCGCGATAATCAAATGGTCGATAATTTAAAGATTGGCGATAAAGGGTTTGTTGTTCTCAAAGAAACCCCGTTTTATGCTGAAAGCGGTGGCCAAGTCGGAGATAAAGGCTTTTTAGAATCTCCCCGAGGAGTGTTTGAGGTATTAAACACGCGTAAAATGAATAATGCCCATTTGCATGAGGGGATAGTGAGAAAAGGCGAATTAAGTTTAAGGGAAAACATTTTAGCCAAGGTAGATACTGACAAGAGACAACGAACGGCCTTGAATCATTCCGCCACCCATCTATTACACGCGGCCTTGAGAAGAATTGTCGGCGAACATGTTCAACAAAAGGGATCGCTTGTTGAGCCTGAACGTTTACGGTTTGATTTCTCCCATTTTGCGCCGTTAAAACCGGAAGAAATTCGAGCGGTCGAAGAATTAGTGAACGCAGAAGTTCGCCGCAACACGGAAGTCAAAACCGATATCATGGCCGTCGAAGACGCCCTTCATGGCGGAGCAATGGCCCTGTTTGGCGAAAAATACGGGGATAAAGTACGCGTGCTCACCATGGGAGGGGATTTTTCCGTGGAATTATGCGGTGGCACCCATATCAATCGCACCGGCGATATCGGCTTATTCAAGATCATCTATGAAGGTGGGATCTCGGCCGGGGTGCGTCGTTTAGAAGCTGTGACAGGCCGCGATGCCTTCCAATGGATTCAAAAATTACAAATGGAATTAGAAGGAGTGGCGTCCCTCTTAAAAACCAATAAAGAGGGGGTGTCAGAAAAACTCGAACAAGCGCTTTCAAAAACGCGCCAACTAGAACGAGATCTTCAACAAACGAAATTATCTTTGGCAAAAGGCGAAGGCAATGGCCAAGATTTAAGCGAAAAGGCTCGCGACATTGCGGGTGTCAAGGTATTGTCTCTCGAAGTTCCTGTATTTGAACTCAAGACTTTGCGAGAAATGGCCGATCATCTAAAGAAGAAGCTTAAACGGTCGGTGGTTGTCTTAGGCGGGGTAAGTGAACAGAAAGTGAACTTAGTCTGCGGCGTGACACCAGATTGTGTCGACAAGATTGATGCTACCGCCTTGATTAAGCATATTGCCGAGCAGGTCGGGGGACAGGGAGGAGGACGAAAGGATATGGCGAGTGCAGGTGGCACTCAGCCTGAGGCCTTAAAAAAGGCCTTAGAATCCGTCTACACTTGGGTAGAGAGTAGAGTTAAATAACTTAGGAATTGAGTAATGGCCTTGATAGTACAGAAGTATGGTGGAACGTCAGTCGGCGATTTAGAGCGCATTCATTTGGTCGCAGACAAAGTCAAAAAGGCCCATGGAGAAGGTCATAAAATTGTCGTGGTGGTCTCCGCGATGAGTGGTGAAACCGATCGCCTAGTCTCTTTAGCCAATCAATTTAGTCAAAGGCCCGATCCCAGAGAAGTGGATGTCTTGTTATCCACCGGGGAACAAGTTTCGATTGCACTTTTAAGCCTGGCCCTCCTTGAACGAGGCTGCCCGGCTCGTTCCTATACTGGCGCCCAGGTCCATATTCGTACTGATAGTGTTCATAATAAGGCCCGCATTTTAGGCATTGAAAGCAGCCGGATCCGTTCTGATCTCCAGTCTGGCAAAGTGGTTGTCGTGGCGGGTTTTCAAGGGGTAGATGAGCTCGGTAACATCACCACTCTTGGCCGAGGCGGCTCTGATACTACGGCGGTCGCTTTGGCGGCAGCCTTAGAGGCAGATGAATGCCAAATTTACACCGATGTGGAAGGGGTATATTCCGCCGATCCCGCGCTTGTCCCCGATGCCCGAAAAATGACTCAAATCACCTTTGAAGAAATGTTGGAGTTATCCAGCCTAGGTGTTAAAGTAATGCAAAATCGAGCAGTTGAATTTGCGGGGAAATACAAGGTTCCTGTCAGAGTCCTCTCTACTTTTAAAGAAGGGCAAGGCACGCTGATTTCAACCGATGAGGCAGTATTAAGTCATGTTTCTGTTTCAGGGGTAGCAATCAGTCGAGCCCAAGCGAAAATAACGTTTTTTGGTATTCATCATTCACATGACGTGATGGCGAAACTCTTAAAACCTTTAAGCGAAGCCCATATTGAAGTGGATATGATGATGCAAACCTTGAATCGAAATGGCAAAACAGATTTAAGTTTTATGCTTCACAAACGTGATTTTCCTCATGCATTAGAAATAATGCAAAAGTTGAAAACCGAGCTAAAGGCAGAAGAAATAGTTTCTAGTTCGGATTTAGGGAAATTGTCACTTGTGGGGGGTGGAATGCGTTCTAACCCTAAAGTCTTAAGCCAATTATTTGAAACGCTGGCGAGTTTTGGGATCGCCATTCAACTCGTGTCGACTTCGGAAATAAAAGTTTCCGTGGTAGTGGAGGAAAAGCATTTAGACACAGGCGCACGTGCCTTGCATGATGCTTTTCAGCTGGGATGCAATACAAATGATAAGTTATAAGCTTAAGGTTAGGAGATTGTACAATGTTAATTTTGACAAGACGTGTCGGCGAATCTTTAATGGTAGGGGATGAAATAACAATAACCGTCCTCGGTGTTAAGGGAAATCAAGTGCGTATTGGTGTCAATGCCCCGAAAGAAGTGGGGGTTCATCGTGAAGAGATTTATCACCGCATTCAACGAGAAAAGGTTGCTAAATTAGAAGCGGCCCTTGAACAAGTCGGGCAACCCTTGCCCCCGCATGCGCATACAAAACCCTCCCATACTGAAGAAGAACAAGAAGACGAATAGGCTTTAGATATAAAAATAGTAGGTAGATAAGGGCTGCTGATGCAGCCCGTTTAAAATCGTGATTCACTCCAGGCGGCTTTAAAAATTTACTGAAGATAAAAATCAGTTTATAACTTGCTATGATAACTGTTTTTGTGATCAGTGTAATTGATAAATAAAATCAGTTATCATACTAGAAAAGTAGTGTTTACTGAATATTTATAGGAGAATAAAAAATGAGAGTAAAATTCGATCCAAAGCAAGATATCTCGGTTGCAGATTCCTGCAATAAAATCACAATGCCGGCAGCGGAAAGAGGTTATCAGCTGTTAGATGGTACGTCTTGCGATATTGATCCTGCCACGGTTACCCTGATGAAGACAAAGACAAAACTTTACAAAAATGATGATATTGATCAGATTGACTGCACTCCTCAATATTCTTCTACTGAAGTCACTATAGTTGAACAAAATACGATAGATGCTGCATTTGAGCTACAAAAAAAAGGGTTTAATCCGGTTGTTTTAAATTTTGCAAATGCTCATATGCCAGGAGGGGGCCTAAGAGTAGGAGGGTTTTCGCAAGAAGAATCCATTTGTTTACAATCAAATTATATCTTTGGATTGGATCCAACGTTTAATCCACATCTTGCTGAACAGTTAAAGGGACCCTATCGAATTCCAGAATTTGGGGGTATTTATACACCTGGTGTTACCGTTTTTAGGAAACAAGGTGTAAAGGGTGAATTTATGCCTCCCCAAAAGCCTTTGAGTTTCATTGCCAGTGCCGCTTATGATTGGTCGGAGCGGGGCGAGGATCGTGCCCTAAGTGAAAAACTTTATGAACAGGGGATGGAAAAGAAAATTAGGGCGATATTAAAAATAGCTGCCGATCAAAAACATGATGCCTGTGTCCTTGGAGCTTTTGGTTGTGGCGCTTTCAGAAAAGATGACCATACGCCCGAAATTGTGGCGATTCTTTTTTTTAAATTATTACGTACAGAGTTTGCTGGCGTTTTTAGAAAAAACACTTTTGCCATTTTAAATATAGGTTCTACCAATAATTTTAAAGTTTTTTCCGACACTTTTGGTGCTAAAGGCACATTCGACAAAAGTGAAGCCAAGATAGCCTCTGAGACGCGTCAAGTACTTGCACAAGCACAGGATAAGAATGCTGCGAAACAAAGTGGTAAAGAAAGTGCAAACATAGCCGCTTATTTTAAGGCCATTGAGGATGGAGATGCCAAACAATTAGATGAAAGCATTAAAGTCAAAGGTGTTGACGTCAATACACCTAATGAGCATATTCAGACCGGATTACATTTAGCATTTCATAGACTTTGCATAGAACAAAGTCAAGAGATGATAACCGAACGACAGCAGATTGTAACTACTTTATTGGACGCTCGGGCATCATTAGATGCCACAGATGGGAATCGAGACACCCCTCTTCATTATGCAGCATACCATGGTTCTAATCAGAGGTTGACCTTTTGTTTTGATAAATTAGGAGACAGATGGCAGACACAACTCAATAATCAGCATAAGAGTCCTAGTGATCTCAGTCGAGTAAAAAAAACTAGTTGAACAGCACTGATTGAGCATTAATAAGCCCTCAATTTCTCTCTTGTGACAGGTGCGGCTACTGCCACACCTGTCAAGATAGAGGGCTGCCGGATGCAGCCCCGTCAAAATCATGATACACTCCAGGCGGCTTTAAAAATTTGAAGGGGGGCTCCTCGGCCCCATCCTTGATTTAAGATTTTTGAAGAGTGTAAGAGATAAGGAGAGATGGCCGAGAGGCTGAAGGCGCTCCCCTGCTAAGGGAGTATGGGGTAACCCATCGAGGGTTCGAATCCCTCTCTCTCCGCCACTATTGTTAATCCATTCAAAAATGCTGCGCCCGTAGCTCAGTTGGATAGAGTACCTGGCTACGAACTAGGGGGTCGGGAGTTCGAATCTCTCCGGGCGCGCCAGTACAAGCGGTTTTGTACCAGACATATAACTTAAATTGGGCTTGGGTCTTCTTATAGGGGAGAGTCACTTCCATTAAGGAGTAGCAATTTTTGTGGCTGAATTTTTACACTACAATAGGGATTAATTTCCCTGCTTGCATCTCATAAACATTTGCTTCTAAAGTCTGCGCAAAATTTAAATCATGTGTTGTTAACAAAACAATATAGCCTTCCTTTTTTAAGGCATGGATATGATCTTTTAACTCATCTCGCAACTTTGCATCCAAGGCTGACGTAGGCTCATCTAAGCAGATGATTTTGGGTTGAATGGCCACAGCTCGTGCAATGGCCAATCGCTGCTTTTGGCCACCGGATAGCTGAGAGGGATAAGACTCTTCCTGTTCTGTGAGATGATATTTTTTAAGCAGATCTCGGGCAATGGTTTCTGCTGATTGACTCGACTTTCCCAGACCATATTTTAGACCAATCTTAATATTGTCTAAAGCATTCAAGTGATTAAACAATTCAAAATTTTGAAAAACCATACTGATGAGATTTTGATCCTGTCGTTTCTTAGCCTCTAATTGTTGACTATCAAGCCAGATTTCGCCTGAATCGAGGGTTTCCAAATTATTTAAACAGCGTAATAAGGTCGATTTCCCCACGCCAGAAGGTCCCATAAAGACACTCACTGTCCCATGATTCTGCTCAAATGAAACATTATCAAGAATTTTTTTGCCTTTAAATGATTTGCAAAGATTTTTAACGCAAAACATGTTTATTAACCCTATTTTCAATGAGATGAATGATAAATGATAAACTTAAAGTCATGCAAAGATAAAATAAGGCCACCCAGGTATAACTCTGCATGGCATCATAGGTTCTGTTCATAATTAATTCACCTTGTTTCGATAATTCAAATACGCCAATAATTGAAGCAAGACTGGAATCTTTTACCAAGGTGATAAATTCATTTCCTAATGTCGGGACACTCACACGTAATGCTTGCGGGATAACAATTAAGAAAAACGCTGGCAATCGACTTAATCCCAAAACTTGCGCTGCTTCAGATTGCCCCTTGCCCACTGATAAAATGCCTGAGCGAATAATATTGGAAACATACGCCCCGCTGTTTAGTCCAATCGCTAATACGGCTGTCCAATAGGGTGGAATATGAATATTCAATCCCGGCAAAACGAAAAATAAAAATAAAATTTGAATTAACATGGGGGTGCCACGAAACAAATTTACATAGGCTGAGACCAGCCATCGCAAATAACGCGCAGGGAGAGATTGCAAAAATACACACATTAAAGCAAGGCTAAGGCCTATTAAACAACCCAAAGCGGCTATCGATAAACTGATCCCCGCTCCCTTTAATAAGACCCAACCATTTTCTTCTAAAAAAGCCATTTGCATCATGACAATTTCCATTTTTTCTTTAGTTGTTCGACAGTGCCATCCTTTAACATATCTAAAATAGCTTGTTTGATCTTCGCATGTAATTCAGGGTTCTCTTTGATGACAGCAAGCCCTGTAGAATCCCCAGTCCCCTCTAGACTAAATAATTTATATTGGCCTGCATGGGGGTGCTTCTCGAAAAAATTCTGCATTGTGCTTTTTGCAGTAATAAAGGCAAAGCCGCGATTGGATTCTAAAGCCATGATGGCGTCGCTAGGGGATTTTAAATACAATAAATGGCTTCCGGGATGGTTTTCCATATACTGAGCAGCGGTATACCCATCATTGACGATAACTGTTTTACCGACTAAATCTGACAAACCGTTTTCAACGGCATTGTCCTTTTTAGTAACAATCACTAAGGGATCGCCCATAAAATGGGCTGGTGCAAATAAGACTTGCTTGGCTCGCTCTCTTGTTTCTGTTAACCCGGAGGCAATCACATCAATTTTTCCTGTTTGAATGGCAGGAATTAAAGTTTTAAAGGGCATATCAATAAAAGTGATCTTGTATTGAATGCGCTTGGCGACCACTGTGATGATATCAATATCAAAGCCAACATACTTTTCTTTTTCAATAAATGAAAATGGCGGAAAATCCGCGCTAATTCCCACCCGCAGCTCTGGCAAAGGGGATGGGGCGGGGGGTGGAGCCGCACACGCATTTGAAAAATGGAGTATGCTGCAAACCGTAAACAAAAGACTTAACAAGGCTTTCGTTAACATTTTTATCGTTTTCTTTAACATGATTTTCTCCTCTTATTTTCTAAAGTGTGTAGCCAAACAAATGTCCTTATAAAAGTCTTTCATATTGACTCCAGCAGCAGGAGTGACAAACACTGTGTTCTCTCCTGCAATGTTTCCCAGAATATTCTGATCTTCTAAGGCATCTAAAAAATCCCCTACAAAATCAGCCAGTCCGGGTAAGGTTTTAATCACCACCAGATAATCATTATGTTGAATGTCTTTTATACCCAAATTTAATATTTCCAAATGAATATTTTTATCTGGCAATTCATAGACACTTTTTCCGTCTTTAGGGACCTTAACGGCTCCTAAAACTCTTAAGTCACGAGAGACAATGGCTTGGTTGACTCGGATATTGAAATGAGTCGTCAATAGTTCCATTAAAGAATGTTGATCTTCAATAGCATATTGCTGTATCAACGACTGAATGGCCGCATGCCTGGAGCTAATGCTGGCTTTTTTGTTCATGTGACATTTCCTCAAAATGAATAAATATTCAATTATTTTTTAATAATAATTCAAATTTAAAGGAAATGATACTGATTTTATAATCAGTATTTATTATTTAGGTAACAGCCCAGGCACCCCCCTTCCTGTCATCCCCCATTAGTGTTGTATAGACCGGGGAAACGAGAGAGAGATGGGTGGGCATTTCTTTCTTTCCCCTCTCCCGCTTTCGGGCATTAGTGTCCGGGGAAAAAACGAGAGGGGGAGAGAGGTTGCCTTCCCCCCTTTGAACCCTCATCCGGCCCTGCGGGCCACCTTCTCCCGACCTTTCGGCGGGAGAAGGTTAAATTGTTACCATTAATCTCCTTCCTAAATGAGTGGTCCAATCCTTCTCCTGCACGGAAGAAGGTAAATTGTTACCATTAATTTCCTTTCTGAAGGAGTGGTCCAATCCTTCTTCTGCAACGGGAGAAGGTTAAATTGTTACCATTAATTTCCTTTCTGAATGAGTGGTCCAATCCTTCTTCTGCAACGGGAGAAGGTTAAATTGTTACCATTAATCTCCTTCCTGAATGAGTAGTCCAATCCTTCTCCCGCCGAAAGGTCGGGAGAAGGTGGCACGACAAAACGGCAAGGATTGCCGTTTTGGACGCCCGAATGGGCGCCCGAAGGGTGAGCGCCATGGATGGCGCGAATCATCCGCGGATGAGGGTTCAATGGGAGAGGGTGCCGCGACAAAACGGTAAGGATTGCCGTTTTGGACGCCCGAATGGGCGCCCGAAGGGTGAGCGCCATGGATGGCGCGAATCATCTGCGGGTGAGGGTACCGATGTTAACTGTTGTTTACAAAGGAGTAGTTATTTCTACTTATGGGGGGGTGATTCCTTTTTCATATGTTTCACACCTGCTCTCGCACTCGAATTCCCAGCTGATCTACGAAAATCACGGGCAGAGTTTGCTGCTTCAGCACTTAAGCGCTCATAGTGGGCGACAAGACTGCCAACCTGTCCTGGCTGGACTGCCAACGCTGCCATTGGATACGGATCTACCAAAGGTCGAGGACCAACACCACCACTGGGCAATAAAGGTCTGGGGCCAACACCACCACTGGGTAAATGTCGTGGACCGACTCCTCCACTGGACAATAGTTGTTCCGCTTCATTCTTCCTTTCAGCACTGCTTGGCGCTTGTGTTAAAACCATTGCAGCTGAACTCTTAGGTACCGTTCTTTTGAACATGAGATCGGCAAATTCAAATATCATTCGAATAACTTTCCGGTCGTAAATGGTAGGTGTGATTGTGGTTTTAAATTTTTTATCTAGACATAAAAGGGTGGCCGATCGTAACGGAGGTATAGATGCATTATGTCCTCTGATCTTTGCATTATCTCGGTTGATACTCAAAAGTCTCTCAATATCTGTTAATAATTCCACCTTATCCTCAATGAATATAAAGTTATCAAACCTTATCTCCCGCAGGGTGCTGTTAACTTGTAATAGTGAATGGAATGCTGCTGCCACGCTGCGAGTACCAAGACTCTCATTATTGCGTAGATTAAGCTCGGTGACAGTGTGATTATTTCTCAATGCAGTTGCTATACTGATTGCCTCTTCACTAGTCATCTTTTTGGAGGATAAATCTAAACCTCGAATATTAGCATTTGTTTCAAGGTCTCCGCAGATTTTTTGCCATTCTTTAACCCTTATTGCATTTCTTCTAAACGTTCTGTTTTCTTTCAAACGAAGAGCAATTAGTTGTAATGTTTTGTGACCCACTTCTTTATTGCCACGCAGTATCAGATCTTCGAAATTGTGGTTATTTTGCACTATATTAGCCAACATTAGTGCACCAGTATCACCAATATTGTTATCATCTAGAAGTAAACTACGGAGGGTAGGATTAAACCGCATCAATGAGGCAAGATGGCCCGCACCCACATCGGTAATGGAATTCACATTTAGAATAAGGGCAACAACGGTGTGATTATCTTTCAATCCCTCTTCTGCTAGCATCTTTACATCTTCATCAGTGAAACCAAGAGCTTGCAAATACAAAGTTTGAACACTGGTATTAGTTCTGAGAGCTGTACATAATCTACGAAGATTTTCAGTAGAAAGAACCCTTGGCACAGGCTCATCGTCCTTCTCATTAAATTTCCCATTAATCTCAACAGAATTCTCATCAAAAGGGACATTATCCTGAATCTTTTTCAAAATCTGTTCAAAATGCTCGTTAAAAGCTTTATCATCGCTACTTTTCATGTTGCCCTCTTAAATTATGTTATAAAAAATTATTGTTTCTTAGTATTCTTTTCAAATGAAAGTTAGTTAGTGTGCCTTAATTTATCGTTCCATAGAACTGTTAAAAAAAACAGTATCAGATAAAATCGTCTACCCCCGACTTTAAAAAAATCAAAAAAGAGCCGCCTATGAAGTTTAGTTTTGAAAACAGGTTGTTAAAAATGATAAAAGACGAATGAAGGGAGTAAGTTATTACTCATTCATGTTTATCTGAAAGCAGAAGCCATACGATCAATTTCATTCGAAGTAAGCCCTAGTTTTTTAGCCTCTTGTCGCCATCCTGAAACAGCCTTATGAACTTCGGCGATAATGTGTTTGGCTTCGGTTGTAGTTAAATCAAAATAGCTTATTACACTCATGGCTAACTCTATAGAAGCAGTAGTATTATCAAGATCGATAGCCGTTGAAAGAACGCGTGGCTTTATTTCAATGGGAACAGGATTAAGATCATAAGCGGGGGACAGTTGCCATCCCGCTTCACCCGCATACAAAAATCCGTGGTTACGAAGATGATCGTCCAGATTAGAAATTAATATATTGAAAACAATTCGCCTCCAAAGGGCTTTGATATCTTGCTTCGACGATGCTCCTTGCTGGCGCAATACATCTACTATTTCAAGATAACTGCGGGTTTCATTATCGTTTGCAGTCAACATGCTCATTGCTGATAAATAGGGAATGCGATAAGAATTAACGCGGTCAAATCGGCGCGATATAAGCACAGGTTTTCCTAAGACCGTTTCTATTCTCCAGGTGGGCACAATTATCTTTGCTCTCGCTGCCAATGTTAAAGCCAGCGCTTCCCAAAGAACCACATTCATCTCATCAGATTTATGGGGAAATTTTGCGATTGCAAGATGACCATCGCGATCGCGTATCGATGCTTTTGGACGCGCTCCTCCTAAAGAGGAGCCGGGTGCTAAAAGTAGTTTTAAGTCATCCTCAGTATCATCCTCATTTGCTAGGCGTTCAGTTGCAGAAAGCAATTTGGGTAAACTAATGAGAGGGGGAATGCTTTTATGATTATTATTCGCTAAAAAAGGGCCATTCTCTTGCAAGGAAAAACGTAATGCACCCTCACGTACTTCATCATTTACCATCAGTAAATAATCAATTTCCATGAGGGTTCGTGGAGTTTGTCCCGTTTTTTCTGCGAGCTTTCGTTCAACACGACGCATGAGCACTCGTCCCCAACGATCGGGTGCGGAATCTCCGATAGCCCCGAACAAAGGCTTATCAGTTGATGTGTGATAAGGACCCGGGCCTAATGATAATCCGGGTTCTAATGAAAATCGATTAGGAGAGGCAAGCCATGTTTTATCATATTCAAATGTGGCACTTTCTCGACCATTCCGTGTTCGGGACCATAAGCGTCCTGCTAAGATGGGTTTACCTTCAAGATCGATATAAACAAATACTTCCTTATTCATTATTCTTTCTCTTTAGGCGATATTTTGGGGTTTCTGAGATGTTTAACTTTTTTTGTATTAGGGCTACGAATTCGTTTCGGGAGGCGTTCATCTTCTAGTGCACGTCCAAGTACATCGTGTGTTGAATCGATGAGAAGCGCAAGTTGAGAGGTTAATCCCAGCACGAAGATGACGGTCGCATAAATGCCCATTGAGACGCTAGGATCGCCTTTTTCGACCTTATTAAGTGTCATCCGGCTGATAAAAGCACGTTCAACCATGATCTGTGTTGAAAGACGGCGTCGCAGCCGTGCATCCCGTAGATCCTGACCCAATTTGATCAAGGCCCGTTTTACGGGGAGGGGGAGACTATTTTTTGAGCGGGTTCTCATATTATTTAATGTCCAATAATAAAATCATAATCCGATATATTGTATATTATATTATACATTAAAATCAAGTTTTTTGCCTTTGGGCTAATCTAAATAGGCGTTTATACACCCTCTAAGAGGAGCTTAAAGAGTAGAGGTCCTTGGAGGGAGCCCTCCCTAAGAAGTCCAATATCGGCCTAAGAGTGATATGATCTCTATATTAGAGTTGTCCTGGTCACGTTCCTGTTCGTTTTCCTATAATCTAATAACAGATCACTGCCTATGTCTTAAGCTTAAAGAAATAAGTTATGAAACCAAATTCCGAAAATGTCGTCGAACTTCAGCAAGTCCGTTTTAAACGTGGCAGGCGCATTATCATCGATAAACTCAATATTGCTGCAAAACGAGGGAAAATAACCGCCATTATGGGGCCGAGTGGCTCAGGCAAAACCACAGTGCTTCGTTTAATTGGGGGGCAATTAAACCCTGATTCAGGGAGGGTTTTTGTTCAAGGCCAATCCGTTCCAGAATTACCACGCCAAGCCCTCTATGCCCTAAGACGCAAGATGGGCATGCTATTTCAAAGCGGGGCCTTGTTTTCAGATCTCAGCGTTTTTGAAAATGTTGCCTTTCCGCTTCGAGAACACACCAAGTTGCCCGACACCATGATTCACGATCTTGTGCTCATGAAATTACAGGCCGTTGGATTAAGAGGCGCACGTGAATTGATGCCGGCAGAATTATCAGGTGGGATGGCAAGGCGAGTAGCCCTTGCACGCGCTCTCGCACTCGATCCTGAATTAATCATGTACGATGAACCTTTTACGGGGCAAGATCCTATTTCTATGGGTGTGCTAGTGAAGCTGATTCGTCAATTAAATAATGCCTTAGGGTTGACATCGATAGTGGTGTCTCACGATGTTAATGAAACAATGAGTATTGCAGATTATGTCTATATCATCGCCGATGGCCGCGTGATTGGGGAAGGCACGCCTGCCGCCTTGGAGAAAGATAAAAGTGGTTGGGTCAGTCAATTTATTCACGGATTACCAGATGGTCCAGTTCCTTTTCATTATCCTGCACAAGACTATGCCCAAGATTTATGGAGTGCACATAAATGATCTCACGGCGCTTACAAACACTCGGCCGTTTAGCCCACACCTTTCTCATTGATGTCGGTCGCGCCTCACTTTTATTGTTTCATTCAATCTTTAGACGTCCGGAACTCCCTGAGGGATTTCTTAGAATAGTGAACCAAATGTATTTTTTAGGGGTTCTATCACTTTTAATTATTGTCCTATCAGGGGCCTTTGTGGGGATGGTATTGGGCCT
>Ga0207084_1105_pt2 | contig 13324 bp, 11 predicted proteins | sample Alteio_BWMinHeat_55_FD_153543 | JGI IMG/M metagenome (GOLD analysis project Ga0207084, IMG submission 153543) | Enriched cells from forest soil in Barre Woods Harvard Forest LTER site, Petersham, Massachusetts, United States -... | ecosystem: Environmental > Terrestrial > Soil > Temperate forest >...
TTCGTCGTAAAAAGCACTCCTCGCAACGACGAACGCCTCGTAACAACAACCACCTACTTCATAAGTATCTTCCAAATCTCCTTATTCTCTCCCGTATCCCAAGCTTCTGCATATTTTAAAGTATTTTTATTTGATTCCCTACCCCGATAAAAGGTGGCAGCTTCCCAAGCTGAATCAGACTTTATGATATGCTTCTTCGTCTCTTCTGCAGCCACTTTCCTATCCTCAACACTCGGTCCAGGAAAGATACTAAATGACGTCCAACCTGATGTTGGCTCTTCCTCTTCATCGAGCTTTGTTAGATATTGCTGGGTTCTTAAATAAGCATAGATTCGAAGATATTTATTTTCTGTTTCACCTCTCATTGCTGCGAGTTTTTCTGCCGATTGAAGCGGCGTACCTACCTTAGCCCATCTGTGCATGTTAGCGTGCATGTCGGCGCCATTGTTCACGAGGAATTCAATCAGTTCTATCTCACCCCTTTCAATAGCGAGATGAAGCGGTGTCTTACCATTCTTCATCGGTTGATTGATGTGAGTTTTGTCGAAATCTGTGCAACTCATAACATCAGTTACTGCACCGAGATGCTTAACATAGCCATATTGAACAGCAAAATGAAATAAGGTTTGACCAGCGACTGCATCGAGCTTGACCTTGGCCTTGCGATCCAACAAGTATCTCGTTGTGCCCGGCGTACCCAGCGATACGAGTGCAAGATTAAGTGCCGTGCTGCCATCTAGGGTAGTTTGATCGACAGACACACCTGCTTGCTGCTCTAATAATTTGAGGGCAGCAAGATAATTATATTGCGCTGCCAGATGAAGCGCTGTTTTACCATCTTGTGTCATTTGATTAGCATCAGCGCCATTAATTAGCAATTGCTCGCTAATTTCAATCGCGTAATTAGAATTACCGGCTGCCCAATGAAGTGCTGTTCTGCCATCTTGTGCAGCTAAATTAATAGCTGCGCCATGAGCCAACAAGCACTGCATTATAGCAATAAAATTATCTGGCTTATCTCCATTATATTTAACCGCCATATGAAGCGCCGCTCTGCCATCTTGCATCACTTGATTGGAATCAAGGCCCCATTTCAGCAAGAAATCAAGCGTTCCAATCGATCCTCTAGCCGCGAGGTGCAGCAAGCTCCTGCCATCTTTCGTCACTTGCGTGGTGCAATTTGCATCATGCTCGAAAAATATTTGCAAAGCCTTAGTAGAATTTATTGTGACAGCAAGTTGCACGGGTGATCCGCCATAAGGCTCAGTCATGCCAAGATCAGTAGCTGCACCATGCTCAAGGAGCAAGGCGACCATGTCCAAATGATCCTTGATCACTGCGAGATGCAAGGCTGACTTATCACTCTGAATCGCTCCACCAAAAAAAGTCGCTTTTGTCACGTCATCGATATGTGCTCCTTTTTCCAGCAAATAATTAACTGTTTCAAGACCACCCTGTGCTGCTGCAAAATGAAGTGCTGTTAGTTCATCTCCGTTTCTTGTTTTTTGATTAACATCAGCGCCCTTCTCTACTAAATGTTTAATAATATCAAGATTCTCAACAATAGAACCATCGCTTTCTTTCTTGATTGCAAATTTTACTGCAACATGAAGGAGGAAAAGACCATGAACATCAGCCTGGGATAAAACGGCTTTGGAGAGTTGAGTCTGGCGAATCTTTTGCAAATCACCTTCTTTAACTAAAGAAAAAAATACTGCGGTCAATACTGGCAGAGGCCTATAAACGATATCAAAACTATCACAAAACCTCAGCCATGGACTAAGACTATAGAGATCTTTAGCATCATATTCATAATCAAAATGATGCTTCAGTTTTTCTATCCAATATTCGTGATTTTTTTTGCGTTCACCTTTTTCCTTATCTCCCGATGGAAGCAAGTTAGCCATTATAAATACTTCTTCGATTGGCATCTTATCGAATTTGATATCGCTGGAATTGGAACTGGGCTGGGAACGCATTTTATTCGACCCTCATTTTGATTATTCGATCTAATATAATGAATACCATGTTAACAATGGATTATTAAGGATTTCTTAAGGAGAGGAATTCCCGGTTATTAGCGGGAATTCCTCGAGATTATTCAATCGTACTTAGGCAATCTTCGCCGCCTGAAATAAAATACTTCTACCCGCACGCACAATCACACTCTCTGGAATAGCTTTATTTGCTAAAATCACAATACCTGATTTTCGATTGGGAAGAACGGCAATATAGGCACGAAAACCATTGGTGGATCCTGTTTTATCAATCAAGGTATCGCCGTTATAAACCGGTCTATCATAGATTTCTTCTACTTCCATTGATGGTGCTGCTTGCACTGGATTTAATAGAGAAGATTTATTCCATGCCGTAATGGTTTGAATTTGCCAACCTAGTCCCTGCATTCTATCTGGCAATTTCACAAAAGCAGTTTGTGTTAAACGCATGGGATAGAAAACTCGCTCTGGTGTGCCAGGTAAACCAATGGCTGCGCTGAGAAAATGCTGCATATCAATTGACGATGCTTTGATGGCTATCGCTGATGCAAGCATTCCATGCGGTAAAGGATCAACGGGCTTGCCTGCATAATCATAGCCTTGTGCATAAAATTTTCGATAAGCATTTGGCACGGTCAAACCAATGGGATACATGGCCAAGGGATTTAAAATATGACGTCGATATAATTCATCAAAACTTTTATGCGTGGCATTTTCCAAGGCATAACCTAAAATGCCAATCCCCACATTAGAATAAATCCATTGATCACCTGGTTTTTCAGCCACTGATAAGCCTTTCAGATAATGTTGAAAATCATCGAGCGTCTGTGTTTGATCAAGTGGTGCAGTAAAGGGTAGACCAGAGGTATGCGTTGCCAACTCTTGTAAAGTGACATCCGATAAATTTTTAGAAAGATTGGGCACAAATTTATTGGCAGGATCAGTCAAAAACATATTGGCCATATCGATTTCCTGCGCAAACAATAATCCCGTCATCACTTTTGAAATAGAACCCAGCTCAAAGATCGTTCGCTGAGTCACCGGTATTTTTCGATCTTGATTGGCGTAGCCTGCATAATAGGAATAGGAAACACCATCTTTATACAATTCTACTGCGACACCCGGCACTTGATATTCTTTCATTACAGCAGCAATGGTTTTTTCCATGTTATCGTCATGCTGAACTTGAGTGGGTAGAGCGGTATATCCATTTAATGAAAATATCGTCAAAAATAAGGCCAAGGTTTTTTTCATGCTGGTCATCCTTTCTAACAAAGCTAAAAGTTTAATGTATTGAGAAAATAAGATCTAGGGTCATTTTAAATAGTCATAAGCCTTCATCATGTTTGCAAAACGCTTTCCTTCCTCCGTGTAAGATTCATAGTAATAAACACGTAGATAATTTTGTAAAAGATATTGGTAGGGAGAATTGATCAAGACAGCGAGAATATTTTCAATACGATTTCTATCTGACAAATTATCCATATCACAGCGTTGAAATAAAATGGCAGCAAGAATTTCTGCCTTACATGCCTTATGCAGAGCATCGCCCGCTTGATAACTCTGAATACATAGATTTAACGCTCGATCCTTGTTCCACTCACGCCAACGATTAAAATAATTGAGTGACAGGGTTTTATAATGCGCAACAGCTTGCTGATCTCCTTGCGAACGCATCAAAATTAAATAAAAAAGTGCGGGAATCGTTGCTTCCACATTCGCCCATGAACAATTACCACTGATTTGCGCATCCACTTTCAATTCAGTCAGTGGTTCTAATCCTAATAATTCATCCAATTCTTCATTGATAAATTGACTGCTTTGTTTTTCATAAATTAAACTTTTAATAAATTCAGTTGTTGCATGAGCAGGCTGCGTGATTTTGTAAAACATAATATTATCGTACAAACGGCTATCTTCACGGCGATCACACTTGATCCAGATATCACCTTGTTTAATGAAAGTAATCGCATGGCCTTCATAGCCAACTGGAATGATTAAGGGTTCTTGCTGAATTAAATTATCAATGGATTGTCGATGTTTGCTAATATCAACACGATATTGCTGATATTTAATTAATTGCGCCGAACGCTGCAAAATGCTGACAATAAATTGTGACAAGCCTTCAAAGCGTCGCAATTGGCGTGAAGCAAAATGATGTTGAAATTGTATTAATGAATCAGAAATTAAGCCCAAAGTAATTTCTAAAAAAAAGCCTTCAAAATCGACTTCGACAAATTGATTTTGCGGATCAACGATACTTGCCATGCCCACTAATTCAAACATGTGTCCCAGTAGTTTGGTATTAATATAATCTTGGGCAAAAAGAAGTTGAGCGCCTGATTTCATCAGTAAATTTTTTAGATCTGCTTCCTGCCGCAAGATGGGCATCACTAAGACAGGTTGACCCGCAAAATTATAAGCGTTGGGATTGGCTTGATGATCTAACAGTAGTTTACATAAGGCAGGATCATTATTTTCTGCAGCCCAATGCAGAGCCGTACCACCAATCACATCTTGCATATTGGGATCTGCGCCATTTTCTAATAGCATTTCAGCAATTTTCACATTATCAACAATGGCAGCTTCAATCAGCGGCGTAAAACCATATTCATCAATTTGATTAATCATATCACCACGGCGCAGCCATAGACCTACGCTCTGAAGATCTTCTTGTAGAATAGCGTCTGCAAATGAATACATGTTCATGCTCTATGATCTTAATGGTCTAGGATTAAAACGTGGTGTATTTTCTGGCTGCATGCGAGGCGATGGACTGTAAGTTAATTCATTGCGTTTATCTTGATTTGCTTCCGCAATGTTTTCCGTTATTAAGGGATTTTCTTTTTGATCTATACCACTAAACTGCGCCTTATTAGCCAAAATAGCATGCGCCTTAAATTGCCATTGCTGACTTTTGGCCATGCCTTCTTGTCGATAAGTTTCTAATGACAACTTACCTGATTTTAATAAGGCCCTTTGATCTCTCACAGCCTTTTGTTTTTCAACACGCGACTCATGCGCATCTGAATGCACCGAGAGTAAGCGTTTTTTCGCCTCAGGCGATAGCGCATCATCACGGACATATTGATCACTTGCGAGGAAATCTCGGAATTCAATCTGGCCACTTTGACCACCACTCGTGCCGCTGCCAGACTCACCCTCAGTCTCCCCGTTCTCGTCTTTTAATTTTCTTTTTTTATATTTATCATCGTCTTGCATATATGGCCTATTTATTTGTACTACTATAATTATAGCATCGCCTTCACGATAGTACCCTATCTAATTCCTGCTGCAACTCGGGTAAAAGTTTAAACAAATCACCCACTAATCCATAATCGGCCGCTTGAAAAATGGGCGCTTCAGGATCACTGTTAATCGCAACAATAATTTTACTATCCTTCATGCCCGCCAAATGCTGAATGGCGCCTGAAATACCTACGGCAATATATAGATCTGGCGCAACGACTTTACCGGTTTGTCCCACTTGATAATCATTGGGAACAAATCCCGCATCAACGGCTGCACGCGATGCGCCCACTGCTGCGCCCAAACGGTCGGCAATGGCTTCTAATAATTTAAAATTCTCAGCGCTTTTTAATCCTCTGCCGCCTGAAATCACAATGCGTGCAGAAGTTAATTCTGGTCGTGAAGATTGAGTCAGTGTTTCTTTGACAAACTGCGATAAGCTATTTGGAATAACTATCGATAAAGTTTTTATCTCTGCTGTTTTACTTTCATCACTCGTTGCAGCTTGAAATGCTGTTGTACGTATGGTCAAGAGTTTAATGCTTTCATTTATTTTAATCGTTGCAAGTGCATTACCCGCATAAATGGGCCGCACAAAAGTATCGTTTGATATAATTTTTGTGACATCACTAATCATGGCGACATCTAATAATGCCGCAACACGCGGTAATAGATTTTTTCCAAAGGTGGTAGCTGCCGCAATAATATATTCATATTGCGGTGCTAATTCATGTATTAATGCAGCAGAATTTTCTGCTAATTGATGTTCATAGACGGCATCATCTGCTACTAATACATGCGCTAGGTTTGATAATGATGCGGCTTGTTGTGCCACTGATTGACAATGATAACCTAGGATCAGCATATCAACTTCTGCTCCTAATTGTGCAGCTGCTGTGAGCGTATGATAAGTTGCTGATTTTAAATTTTGATTATCATGTTCTGCCATCACGAGTATTGTCATTAGATCACCTGTGCTTCTTGTTTTAAACGTTGCACAAGCTCTGCAACGGATTGTAAGCGTGTACCCGCACGACGCTTTTCTGGTGCTATTACATTTAAAGTTTGCATGCGCGGATTAATATCAACTGATAAGGATTCAAGAGAAATACTCGCGATTTGCTTGCGTTTAGCTTGCACGATATTAGGCAGGGAAATATAACGCGGTTCATTTAAACGTAAATCCGTCGTAATAACGGCTGGTAAAGTAAGAGAAAGAGTGGATAAACCGCCATCAATTTCTCGCGTTACTGTGACCTTATCTTGCTCTAATTCTAATTGAGAGGCAAAAGTAGCCTGTGGCCAATTTAACAAACCCGCAAGCATTTGTCCGACTTGATTATCATCGCTATCAATGGCTTGTTTACCTAATAAAATTAATTGTGGATTTTCTTGCTCTGTGATTGCTTTTAATATTTTTGCAACAGCCAAGGGTTGTAATTCACTGCTCACTTTTATAAATACAGCACGATCTGCACCCATCGCTAATGCCGTTCGCAAGGTTTCTTGACAGCCCTCATCTCCCATTGATACTGCAATAATTTCTTGCGCCAAGCCTTTTTCTTTAAGACGAAGGGCTTCTTCCACCGCAATTTCATCAAAGGGATTCATGATCATTTTAGCGTGCGTGGTATCCACGGCTGATCCATCTGCTTTAATGCGAATAGAGGCTTTAAAATCAAGCACTCTTTTAATAGCAACCAGGATTTTCATCTCTACCTCCCCCTATTCATTTACCAATAGCAATTCGCAAATGTTATCACCAAGATGATAAAAGTCATATATAATGCATAAAATGTTATTGGAAAAATCTAGGAACACAAATGGAAATTAAAAATTGCGCGGCGATTATCACAGGCGGCGCATCCGGTATGGGTGCCGCCACAGCTCGCTTATTACATCAACAAGGCGCGCGAATTGCCTTACTCGACTTAAATAAACCAGCGGCAGAAAAAATTGCAGCCGACGTTCAAGGCTTAGCCATCGAATGTGATGTCACTCAAACAGAAAGTGTCGAACGCGCATTAGCACAGGCAGAAGAACATCATGGCACTGCTCGCGTTTGCATTAATTGCGCTGGCATCATTCATGCAAGACGCATGGTTAATAAACAAGGTGCTATGCCGCTAGATGAATTCCAACGCGTGATCGCTATCAATTTAATCGGCACTTTTAATGTGATGCATCTTGCCGCACAAGCCATGATACCCTTAACACCTATTGGTGATTCTAAAGAACGCGGCGTCATTATTAATACCGCATCTATTGCCGCCTTTGAAGGACAAATCGGTCAAACAGCTTATAGTGCTTCCAAAGGCGGCATTGTGAGCATGACCTTGCCTGCTGCACGTGAACTTGCCTCATTTGGCATTCGCGTTATGGCTATTGCACCTGGCCTTGTTGATACACCTATGTTTAGAAATTTATCAGATGAAGCAAAAACTTCACTAGCAAGCATGGTACCCTTCCCCAAACGATTGGCACAGCCCAGCGAGTTTGCCTTATTAGTTGAACATATCATTATCAATTCCATGCTAAATGGCGAAGTCATCCGTCTTGACGGCGCATTACGTATGCAAGCTTAGCGGATTAGAGGTATAATCCCCCAGTACATTGAGGAGTGATACTTAAGATGATGAAACGCGTATTTCTATTTCTTGCCACCAACTTATTAGTCATCACAAGCATTTCCATTATTATTAATCTATTAGGATTGCACTCTTATTTAACAAGCCGTGGGATTAATTATTTTCAACTCGCTATTTTTTGTACGATATGGGGAACTGTCGGTTCTTTCATTTCTCTGCTAATGTCAAAATTCATGGCCAAAATGGCTATGGGTGTAGTCATCATTAATCCACGCAATGCCACCCGTGAAGAACATTTTTTATTAGATATTATCTACCAGTTAGCAGGCAAAGCCGGTTTAAAAACAATGCCAGAAGTTGGCATTTATAGTTCCCCTGAATTAAATGCCTTTGCAACGGGCCCTTCAAAAAACAATGCCTTGGTTGCTGTTTCTTCAGGCTTACTGACCAACATGAATCGAGAAGAAATTGAAGGCGTGCTGGGACATGAAATATCGCATATTGCCAATGGCGACATGATCACCATGACGCTCATTCAAGGCATCGTCAATGCTTTCACGCTTTTTCTTTCCCGCATTATTGCCTATGGTGTTTCTCTTGCTCTCTCGCGTGATGAAGAAGGAAATATTTCCTATCTGACTTATAATTTATTGACCATCGCCTTTGATATTCTCTTTACTCTCTTGGGCAGTCTAGTGGTTGCGGCCTTTTCTCGTTGGCGTGAATATCGTGCCGATGCAGGCGGTGGTCACTTGGCAGGACGCAATAAAATGCTTGCTGCCTTACAAAAATTACAAAGAGCAGCTTCGATAGAAGATGATAGAGCGCCCTCATTAGCTACATTGAAAATTGCACGTCCTTCGCATTGGCTCGAACTTTTTTCCACTCATCCACCGATTGAAAAACGCATTATGAGGTTGGAAGAATCACACTAATTTAAACAAAACTTCTTCGAAACCAAAATCGGTTTCAATAAGAAAGGATTTCTATGGCATTAAGCAAGCAAGTGAAACACTGGGTTCTTGGACAACCGATTAATCCCTTCAGTCCGCAAATATTGCGTCACATTTCCTTAGTTGCCTTTCTTGCCTGGGTGGGTCTTGGCGCAGATGGATTGTCATCCTCATGCTATGGTCCTGAAGAAGCTTATATTGCCTTGGGACAGCATACACAATTTGCACTTTATATTGCTGTCGCCACCGCTATTACTGTATTTGTCATTTCATTAGGCTATAACCAAGTCATCGAATTATTTCCAAGCGGCGGCGGCGGTTATAAAGTCGCAACACAATTACTGGGTTCACCAGCAGGACTCGTTTCTGGTGCAGCATTAATTGTGGATTATGCTTTGACAATTTCCATCTCCATTGCAAGTGCCATGGATGCTTTTTTTAGTATGCTGCCGGCTAATCTCTTGCCTTATAAGTTATTAGCCGAAGTGGGTTGTATTCTTTTGCTCTTACTTTCTAATATGCGTGGTATGAAAGAATCGATTAAAATACTCATGCCCATTGTAGTCGGTTTTTTTGCGATTCATGTCAGCTTAATTTTATATGGCATTATGGCGCATCATCGCGGCTTATTCTTGATCGTGCCTAATACACTACAGGAAACACGTGATACGATTCACTTGATCGGATGGGTGCCTGTCCTTGCTCTCACCTTACATGCCTATTCACTGGGCAGCGGTACTTATACGGGTATTGAAGCCGTTTCAAATAATGTTAACCGCTTGCGAGAACCACGCGTTGAAACGGGAAGATGGACCATGTTTTACATGGCGGTTTCTTTGAGCTTTATCGCATCGGGAATCATTTTGCTCTATCTCTTATGGCAGCCTCAACCCACACCAGGTCAAACATTAAATGCCACCGTATTTCACGCCATTTTAGGGGATTCAAAACTGGGTAACATTTTATTACTTGTCACCCTTTCTTTAGAAGCAGGGTTATTATTTGTTGCAGCGAATACGGGCTTTCTCGCAGGACCCAGTGTCTTAGCCAATATGGCAATCGATGGCTGGATGCCCAATCGTTTTAGACATTTATCAACACGCTTGGTGATTCAAAACGGTCTCATCTTATTCGGCATTCTCGCACTTGGTATTTTATTATGGTGTCATGGCGCCGTATCCGTCTTAGTCATTCTTTATAGTATCAATGTATTTGTCACCTTTTCATTATCTCTATTTGGCTTATGTGTCTATTGGGCAACAAAACGACGAGAAGCATCGCCGCGCTGGTTTTTACGCTTACTTTTTTCATTTGCGGCATTTACGATTACGAGCAGCATTTTATGCATTACCTTATTTTCTAAATTTGAATCAGGCGGTTGGTTAACGATTGTGATTACTTGCACGGTGATTTTTGTCTGTCTGTTAATCAAGCGGCATTACAAAAGATTTAACAAAAAATTATTACAAATTGACATTCAATTGAAACAACCGATTGTACATCCCCTGCAAAATATCAACCTAGATCCTCAGCAGCCCACCGCCATTATTCTGGTTGGTAAAAGTCCGGGTGTTGCCATGCATAGTCTTTTAAATGTGATTCGCATGTTTCCGCGGCATTTCAAAAATTTTGTTTTTCTGAGTGCTGGCATTGTCGATGTGCAGAGTTTTGCTGGTCAAAGTGAATTAGAAAAAATGCGCGCTGAAGTTAATAAAAATTTGCAATATTTTGTGGATTACTGCCATCAATATGGCATTGCAGCTGAAGCTTATGCTGCCTTTGGCACTGATACCGTAGAAGAATTAACAAACCTAGCCATCAAGGTCAGTCATAAATATTCCAATTGTATTTTCTTTTCGAGTAAATTGATTTTTGATCATGAAAATTTTATTAGCCGTCTGTTACATAATGAAACGGCTCTTACACTTCAACGTAATTTACACTTGGAAGGAAAAGAGTTGGTGATCTTGCCCATGAAAATATAGCGAGAATTTTCTGATGCGCATTTTAATTGTAGAAGACGAAGTCAAAACAGCCGCCTATTTACGCAAGGGCTTAACTGAAAATGGCTTCATCGTTGATCATGCGGAAAATGGTGAAGATGGCATTTATTTGGCAACACAGCATTATTATGATCTGATTATTTTAGATGTTATGCTGCCTAAAATTAGCGGTTGGACGGTATTAACTGAAATTCGCCGCACTCATCCCGATAGACGCGTGCTCTTTCTCACCGCACGAGATGATTTAGAAGATAGAGTAAAAGGATTAGAACTGGGCGCCGATGATTACCTCGTTAAACCCTTTGCATTTTCAGAATTACTAGCACGAATTCGTACCCTTTTACGCCGAGGTGCTGCGGCCGCATCCAGTGTTATTTCTGTTGCTGATCTCAGCATTGATATAGCCAAACATAAGGTCACTCGCGGTTCCAAGCGCATTAGTCTCACACCAAAAGAATTAGCCTTATTAGTCATGCTAGCACAACGAAGCGGTGAAGTTTTATCGCGAACCCTCATTGCAGAACATGTTTGGGACATTAATTTTGATAGTGATACCAATGTGGTAGATGTTGCGGTACGTCGTTTACGACAGAAAATTGATGATGACTTTGAAGATAAATTGATACACACTGTACGTGGAATGGGATATGTCCTTGAAAAACGTTGACTGGAATTTTTTTGATAAAATTTCTCTTAGAGCTCGTTTAACTGTATTTTATAGTTTAACGGCTTTTCTTTTATTGACTATCATTTCCTTATTTTTATACTGGGAAACCATTAATATTCTTTACAAGACAGACCATGAATTTCTTTCTGATGAAGTTGAAACCATACAGCATTTATTTGAAGAAAATCCCGTTGATCAACTCGAATTAAAAAAAGCCGTGCTTGATGCGCCGCAAAATGCTAATACTTCTGTGTACCGCTACTATACCCGCGTTATTGATTCTAATATGAAACCGATCATTGAAACACCGGGCATGGCGCGCATTTTACCGCTTAAAACTACCTTCATTCATCATTTCATTGGCTCTAACAAACAGCATTATTGGTGGTATGCAAATAGAGATACCCATTTTCTTCTAGTACAAGCGCCCGTGCAATTACAACTTGGCAAATATGGCATTATTCAAATTGCCTTAGATATTTCCTATCAACATTCCATCTTTAATGATAGAAAAATATTTATTGTGGCACTATTAAGCAGCGCTGTCTGCGCATTGTTTCTCGGTTTTTTTATTTCACATAGAGGTATGCACCGACTCTATCTCTTAACAAACACAGCAAAGAAAATTTCTGCTTCCTCACTTCATAAGCGTATTGATCCCCAATCATTGCCGAAAGAATTATGTTCATTAGCAATTGCTTTCAATCAAATGTTAGATCGCATTGAAGCATCTTTTATTCGCTTAAAACTTTTTTCTTCTGATCTTGCACATGAGTTACGCACCCCTATTAATAATATGATAGGTCAAACAGAAATTACGCTAGCTCAAGAACGTAGTCTTGATGATTACAAACAAGTATTGGGATCTAATTTAGAAGAATTGCAAAGAATGTCTCATCTCATCGAAAATATACTTTTTCTTTCGCGCGCTGAAAATCCGCAATTAGATATTCAAAAGCAATTATTAAATATTCATCAGGAAATCGAATCCATTTGTGAATATTACCAAGCCATTGCTGAAGAAAAGAAAATTTCGGTTTCCTTGCGCGGCCAGGCGAGTTTGAAGGCCAATCCCATTATGTTTCGCCGCATGATTAATAATATTTTGTCAAATGCTTTAAATTATACTTTAGAGAATGGCAAAATTGAAATTACAATTAGTGAAGAGCATGATAATACGATTGCGATTAAATTTCGTGATACCGGCATTGGCATTTCAGAACAAAACTTATCTAAAATATTTGATCGCTTTTATCGTGTGGATGATTCACGTTCACAACAGCCTGGTTTTGGTTTAGGCTTACCCATTGTTAAATCAATCGTTGAATTACATCACGGCAGTATCGCGATTAACAGTGAAATTAATAAGGGTACGACTGTCATTTTGACATTTAAAAATGAATAATACATTTAAGGAGAAAGGCATGACAGAAATTAGCTTGCAAGGCGCACCCATCCATACCCAAGGTTCTCTACCTGCTGTTGGCGAAAAAGCACCTGATTTTATTGTCACCAAAACAGATTTGAGTGAAATTAATTTAAAAAATTATTTAGGCAGGAAAATTATTTTAAATATTTTTCCTAGTTTAGACACATCCACTTGTGCTGCTTCTATGCTTCGTTTTAATTCTATCGCTCAGCAATTTCCAGATACCCTAATTTTGTGCATTTCTGCTGACCTGCCCTTTGCGCAAAAAAGATTTTGTGCAGCTGAACACTTGGCTAATGTACATCCCGTTTCTGTTTTTAGACATCCGCAATTTGGCAAGGATTATGGTGTGATCATTCAAGATGGCCCTTTAATTGGCCTGCTTTCAAGGGCGATTGTACTGCTTAATGAACAAGGAACGGTGATTTATACTCAGCA
>Ga0207084_1125_pt1 | contig 13265 bp, 13 predicted proteins | sample Alteio_BWMinHeat_55_FD_153543 | JGI IMG/M metagenome (GOLD analysis project Ga0207084, IMG submission 153543) | Enriched cells from forest soil in Barre Woods Harvard Forest LTER site, Petersham, Massachusetts, United States -... | ecosystem: Environmental > Terrestrial > Soil > Temperate forest >...
CTATATAAGCGGAAAGTAAAAATTGTCCTTTCGTATCCAACAAAGTGGTTTCAGTCTGGGTAATGGCGGCTAATTTATCTTTTGCGGCTGCTGTCCATTGATTAATAAACGTCTCATTCGCTAATGCAATGCCTTTACTGCTGACCCAAGCGATATAATCAGGAGTAATCACTAAAGACCAGGCTTGGTCTTGAGTTTTAGCTATGACATAAACAGGAGTTCCTGCCCACAACGCGGACATTTGTAAATTATCAAAAGGATAACCCTGACCTGCTAATTTGTAATGATATAAATGAACGTCGTTTGTCGGTAATACACGAGCTGACATATTATCAATGGCAATACCTCGTTGATCAGGATGATAATTGAGATGCTGTAGTTGGGAGGTATTAATATTATGGGCTATTTTTTCAATCCAACGCGCTGGATAAGGTCGAAAATTTTCGCCGTACCCAATTTGATTGGAGGGTTTATTTTCATTGCTGAAATTGGAAATTAAGTTTTGTTCTAGTGTTTTTAGGTCATTAGGAGGAGTTTGTTTCAAAATCTGGCTGACATAATCCGCACTCCAAGGAGAAGCATAACCAAAGTAATGGTTATAAAATAAATCTAAATGTTTTTGTTGGATGTCTGTATTTAATAACACATGATCATAGTCCACATCGTTGGGGTGGATCCAATTTGCAATCATTTGTGAATAATTATCTAAGGGAAATAAGCTTACTAAATCTTGATTGGCATGAGCGTAAGAAAAAAAGCAGGAAACGATCAGCCCAATACAGCTGCCGAAACTAATTTTTGTTGTGCTTTGAATAAGACTCAACATAGTATATGTACTATTATCGTTAGTGGAAAAGAGGATAATACCCGGGAGACTAACTGAAAAATAGGGCTAAGTCACTTATTTGCATCGTATTGAGGGAGTAATACATGAAGGGTCAAGGTCGGTTATTAACGGTGTTCCTCGCTATTTTAGCGGGAATAGTTGTGCTAGGAACAGGCCGTTTTGTATTTTCGCAAACGGCAGCTAAAAAACCCAATATTGTTATGCTCATGACCGATGATACCGGTTGGGGTGATTTCGGTGCTTATTCAGGAGGCGGGGTTAATCTTGGCCATCCTACACCTAATGTAGATCGTATGGCGAAAGAAGGGGCTGTTTTCACCAATTGGTATGGTCAGGCAAGTTGTACGGCGGGCCGAGCCTCTTTCATGACGGGAAGAATTCCTATCCGATCGGCATTATCTATAGTTGTTGCTCCCGGTGATGAGAACTATCTTCGCAAAGAGACACCGACTATTGCTGAATTCTTCAAAAAAAATGGCTATTCAACTTATTTTTCCGGGAAGTGGCACATGGGTGATAAACCTGCGTCTTATCCGACCGAGCATGGCTTTGATGAAATGAAGCATTTTGCAGCTTATTATGCTGGCGTGTATTCCTATAACGATACGTCAAAGTGGTTTCATCCCTGGTTTCCCTCTTTTAACCCTGAATTCAACAAACTCTACGACAGTATTGTTAACTTAGGTGAGTGGGAAGGAGTGGCTGGTCAACCGGCTAAAATGGTGGGGACAATTACCTATGATACTCTAGCGACATTTGATATGAGACAAACAGATTCTGCTATTGCTTATATCAAACAGCATGCAAAAGACGATAAACCTTTCTTCATGGATGTCAATTTTATTAAAATGCATAACCCGACTAATGCGGCACCTGAGTTCCAAGGTAAATCGCATCTTGGCGATTATTCGGATTCACTCATGGAGTTAGATAGTAATATCGGTAGAATTATGGACACTATTCGTGAACAAGCACCCAATACCATTGTCATTGTTACTGCTGACAATGGTGCCTGGCTAGATGCTTATCCTGATGCAGGAACGACTCCTTTTCGTGGCGAAAAAGGTTCTCCTTTTGAAGGCGGTTGGCGTGTTCCAGGTGTGATGTGGTGGCCTAATCATATTCCTTCTGGTGTTCAATATGGTGAGATGATGTCGCATATTGATTGCTGGGCTACCCTTGCTGCTATGGTGGGTGTGACACCGCCCCCTCATGACTGGGTAGGCAACGATGGGAAAGGAATTTATTTTGATAGCATTGATAATAGCGCTTATATATTAGGAAAGGCGTTACACTCTGCCCGTACCACCTGGGTATATATTGATGGCGAAACTTTCCAAGGTGTGCGAGCCGATGTCAGGGGTGATCCTAAAGCGCCGTGGTTAAATATCGCATGGAAGTATCTCTACACAGCTAAAGATTCTTGGTTAGGTGCAGAGGCTAATTTAGGAGCAATAGGCGCCTTATACAACTTAACTATGGATCCCTATGAAAAATATGACATGGTCTTTAACGGTGCGGCTCCAGCGCGCGTACTCACTTCTTCGCCTGGAAAATATTCAGGCCAAGATAATGGTTGGGTGATGGCTCTCATTGGCCCAGTCATTGAGGATTTTGATAAATCAATTATGAAGTATCCCAATATTAAAAGATTTCCGGGGGGGGCCTCGACGGATTTGATTCCCGATCTACAGCACCCTGAAAATCCCTTACCTTTATTAAAAGAGCAAAACATGCCGCGAGTGGGTGGTAGCGGAGGTTAATCATTAAAAGTTAGGAGAGTTAACATGAAGATTATGAAAACAGTAAACGCGTTGCTTTTATCGTTTGGATTATTATTTTTATCGCCCGTATTTGCTAATTCAATCTTGTCACCGCTGACGGATAGTGTTAACTCGGGAATTATTAATACCAAAATGGCGGCTGATCACTCTCTGACTAACATTAATGTAGATGCGACAGTAACTAATGGAATGGCTATCTTTAGTGGTGAGGTACATTCAAAAGCGCAACAAGATGAATTGATTAGTATTGCTCATTCAGTTTCTGGCATACAGGGCGTTGATGTTTCTAAACTAAGGATAACCGGTTCTCCTCGCAAATGAGGGGAGATCTATGACAAATAAACTTGCCAAGGAGAGTTCTTCTTATCTTAGGCAACATGCCGATAATCCTGTTGATTGGTATCCCTGGAGTAAAGAAGCTTTTCATCGTGCCCTCGTAGAAGACAAGCCTATTTTTCTTTCTGTGGGTTATGCGGCATGTCACTGGTGTCATGTGATGGCACACGAATCTTTTGAAAATCCAGAGATCGCTCGTTTGCTGAACGAACGATTTATTAGTATCAAAGTAGATAGACAAGAACGTCCTGATGTAGATGAGCTTTATCAAAAAGTTGTGCAAATGCAAGGACAGGGAGGCGGCTGGCCGCTGAGCGTGTTTATGACACCGCAGGGCGAACCCTTCTTTGGCGGAACTTACTTTCCACCCCAAGATCGTTATGGACGACCAGGATTTCTTTCGCTTTTATTAGGAGTGAGTGCCGCATGGCAGCATCATAGGCAAGCACTTAGTGAGACGATTCAACAATTTCTCCAAGGCTATCAAACTCTCGATGACAAGCTTCTCCAAGGTAAGATTCCCATGGAAGAAGACTTGCCTGCGAAAGCAGCCCAGTTTTTTGCTAATCATACGGATTTGCAATATGGAGGCCTGGGGGATGCGCCCAAATTTCCTAATCCGCTTTGTTATGATCTAGTACTTCGTGTCTATCAACGTACTCGTGAATCCGCTTTGTTATCTGCAGTGGAGCTGACTCTGGATAGCATGGCAGCAGGCGGTATCTACGATCAGTTGGGAGGCGGGTTTGCACGTTATAGTGTTGATCAACGCTGGGCAGTCCCACATTTTGAAAAAATGCTTTACGACAATGGTCAATTGGTAAAGCTGTATGCAGATGCGTATAGGCTAACAGGCAAGCCCTTTTGGCGACAGATCTTTGAAGAAACCATCGCTTACGTGCTTAGAGACATGACGCATGCTGAAGGTGCTTTTTATGCTAGTGAAGATGCAGATAGTGAAGGGGAGGAAGGTAAGTTTTATGTTTGGACACCTGCTGAGATACGAACTCTCTTAGGAGAAACAGAAGGAGATTTTGTTTGTTCTGCTTACGGTGTTACTCCGCAAGGGAATTTTGAACAAGGTAATACGGTGTTGCATAAAGCAATAAAATTAAATGATGCACAATCCCTACATCTTGAAATGCTCAAAGAAAAATTATTTGCAGCGCGAGAACAGCGTATCCGTCCTGCTCGTGATGAGACTATTCTGACGAGTTGGAATGCGCTAATGATTCAAGGATTATGCGCAGCCTATCAAGCCACGGGTTCTTCGTCTTATTTGAAGGCGGCCCAACGCGCTGCTGATTTTATTCAAACCAATCTCTCTATGCCTGATAGTGGTCTCTATAGAACTTGGAAAGAGGGAAGGGCAAAAATCCCCGGATTTCTTGATGATTATGCTTTCTTAGCTAATGCGCTTCTAGATCTTTACGAGTCTGGTTTTGATAAACAGTATCTTGATCGCGCGCAACAGTTGGTTGATATCATTAAAAACAAATTTTGGGACGATGGATTGTATTTTACGCCTAATGATGGTGAGCCATTGGTACATAGACCACGCGCCCCTACCGATAATGCGTGGCCATCAGGATTATCTTCCAGCCTATTTGCTTTCTCGCGTTTGTATGAGTTAACCGCTAATGAAGATTACCGTGATCGCGCTGAGATGATGTTAGGTACTTACGGCGCGGCTGCCGCTAAAAATCCATTTGCTTTCGCACATTTTTTAGCGGCATGGGATTTTGTCCGACGCAGTCCCTTAGACATACTCATTGTTGGCGATAAAAATAAAGCTAACTCTCTTATAGAAAGTATTCACCGTGTTTACCTCCCCGCCCATGTTTTGGCGTTTGCTGATGATGTTCCCACAGGTGAAGGAAAGAGTGCAGTGCAAGGTCAACCCACTGCCTATGTATGTCGTCAAGGTACTTGTATGACGCCGGTGACTACGGCGCCTGCGCTACTTAAACTTTGTGGACTTTGATTAAGATATTCTCGTAGTATTGGGTTTTTTAAGCGTGCGGATAAACATTATGTTTAATTCGATTAGCCTATGGGAATTCATTTGGATTCGCCTAGATTTTAAGAAATATTTTCCTTTTTTAGATCGCTATTTCTTTCTTGATGAAAATCAACGTCATGAAATGTATCAAGCCCATTATCCCGACAACATGCAAGGCGTGTTCCATGGCAAACGGTTTAATTTTGACCAAAAAGGGAATCACAAGCAATTACTACGAGTGTGGTATGCACTTACTTTGATGAAGGAGGATTTTCTTAGTCTGTGGACTTCTTATAAAAATCTCTCTCAACCCCTTCAAGATATCTTAGCTCTATTCCTAGGAGTATGGAATGTTATCAGTGGATTTGGCTGTATGGTTACAGCCGTACTTTTGCTGGTAGTAGATTTTTTTATAGATACTTCGCGTTATTTTTTAGATTCCGCTCACCCCTTTAAACAAAATACCTTGGAAAATATAAAACGTTGTGGATTTTGGGCTTTGGAGGGGATATTAAATTTGATTCGTGGTTTTACTCAGATCGTTAATTTTCAACTTTTGGCGATAAAAATTCCTCTAAGATCATTGCTCACTCTAGGTCACATATTGGCTATGGGAATTAAAAAAATTGAGGATAATAAAGAAATTTATAGTTTGAAAAATAAAATTAAAAAATTAGAAAAGAAAAAACAAGCCAACTCTAACTGGAAAATAAAAAAAGCATGTCAAGATCTGAGGTTAGAGACAAAAAAGGCGGCTAGAGCTTTGCAATCCACCAATATCAAGATGGAAGAGGTGGACAAACAATGGAAAGCAATCTATCAGTTTCCTATCGAGCCCACCGAGGAAGACGAAGCGGATAAGGCTTATTTGATAAGCCACTATCTGAATTTGTTTAACCATTCTTATCACAATTTAAAGAATCAGCCCATCGTGCCTGATGGAGAAATCAGCTGTGAAATGTGAGATTAATGGATTTTATACGTTATGCTACAAGATAAAATATGCTAGCATGCAAACAAAATTAAAGTGTAATTAAAATGAATGATATGTTTGAGTATATATTTTTTAATGGTCAACTATTGCCTTATTCGAAAATGCCTTTTCATCCCGGAGATAGGGGTCTGTTATTCGGAGACGGAGTATTTGAGACTATCCGTATTCGTGGCGGAATGCCTCTATTTTTAGAGAGGCATTGGAACAGGTTTTCACAGGGCTCTTGTTTGTTAGATATCCCCATTCCACTCACTTTACCGGAATTAAATACAGCCATTTTGGGCTTGTTGGCTAAGAATAATCTTGCGCATAGTGATGCGATTATTCGTGTGACAATGACGCGTGGTCAGGGGCCACGTGAAATTTGGCCGACAAAGGAGTTGAAAGCCACTGTAGTTCTCAGCGCATGGCCTTTTCATACTCCCCTTAAAAAGGAGATCACAGCTATCATCTCCAGTGTTTGTAGAAATGAACATTCGCTCTTATCAAACATAAAAAGCCTCAATTATTTAGATAATATCTTGGCAAGACGGGAAGCGATGCAAAAGAACGCTGATGAAGCCATTCTATTAAATACGCAAGGCAAGGTGGCAGAGGCCGCAACGGCAAATATTTTTATTGCAAAAAATCATGTTCTATTTACTCCCTGTTTAACTGACGGGGCTTTGTGTGGTGTGATGAGACTATGGGTATTAGAAACCGCCGGTGCGTGTGCCATAGCAATAAAAGAAAAAACGATTACGGTCACTGATTTATTGAATGCCGACGAGGTATTTTTGACTAATGTCGTTTATGGCATTATGCCTGTTATTAAACTGGGCGAGAAAAAAATAATCTCGTCTTCCTCGCAGAGAATAGCGGCTCAGCTACAACACTGTCTGGCCGAATTTTTAGAAACAAAGAGTGCCATATCACTCTCACAAACTTGAGTTACCTTACTTAAATGAACGAATTCATTTTATTTGAAAATAGAGTCAGTGATCAACAAAAAAAAGACAAGCTTTTTTTCTTTAATAAGGTTGATGAAATTATTTGTCATCGCGGTACAGAATTGGAGCATTGTTTCGAGCGCATCGCAACCTTACAGCAGCAGGGCTATTATTTAGCCGGATTTGTTAGTTATGAAGCTGGGTATCATCTCTCACCTTTCATTTTTCCAGATCTAACACATGAAAACGTGTTCCCTCTTTTGCATTTTAATGCGTTTAAATCGTTGGAATATTTATCCAACAGCGAAGTAGAAAAGAACGTTCTATCACTTGCTCCCGCTGGCTATGCAACCTGTAAAATTCATAACCTTCGTTTTAATTTATCTAAAGAAGAATATAGCGAAACCTTCGAAAAAATTAAGAGATATATTTTTCATGGCCATACTTATCAAGTCAATTTATCAGGAAAGTATTTATTTGATTTTGAAGGCTCACCCATCCATTTGTACAATCAACTTAGAGAAAGACAGCGTGTTCCCTATTCTTCTTTGTTAAATTTTGAAGCCTATCAAATTTTGTCACTTTCTCCCGAATTATTTTTTTCTAAATCTTCAGAAACCGTTGTTGTTAAACCTATGAAAGGGACTATGCCGCGGTCTTGCCATGATGAAGAAGATATAAAAAATAAAATGTATTTAATCACAGATGAGAAATCTATCGCAGAAAATCTCATGATTGTGGATTTGCTGAGAAATGATTTGAATCGTGTTTCTTATCCAGGGACAGTGAAAATAGAGCGACTGATGGAAGTAACGAGTTACGAAACCGTACATCAAATGACGTCAACGATTACGAGTCGAATAAATAGTCGTATGGGTTTAAAAGAGCTTATCACGGGTTTATTTCCTTGTGGATCGGTAACGGGTGTGCCCAAGTATAGAACCATGCAAATTATTCAAGAATTAGAAAAAGAGCCCAGAAAAATATTTACTGGAGCGATAGGGTATATTACCCCAGATAATGATATGTGTTTCAATGTGCCTATTAGAACCCTATTACTAAATAATAAAAAGGGCGAATTAGGTGTGGGAAGTGGAATTGTTAATGATTCCAATGCCAACCATGAATATGATGAGATGCAATGGAAAGCAGCTTTTTTTACTTCTATGGATGGATTAAATAATGAATAATATTGTGGGACAGTGAACATGAATAGAAAAAAATTAATTATTATCGATAATTACGATTCATTTACTTATACCATTAAAGATTATTTTGACACGCTGGATATTCATACGCTAGTTTTAAAAAATGATGATGAGAAAGTAAATACGATTGAAGCGTTACAACCCGATTATATCGTATTGTCGCCAGGGCCTGGAAACCCAAATGATGCGGGCTATACTTTAGCCGTTATAAAAAAATATTATAAGCGCTACCCCATCTTGGGTGTTTGCTTGGGACATCAGTGTTTGGTGCAGGAATTTGGCGGTAATATCATTCACGCTACTGAAATTGTGCATGGAAAAATATCCACTATTTTTCATAACAACGAAGGACTGTTTGCCAATATTCCTAATCAATTTAATGCAACACGTTATCATTCCTTAGTTGCAGATGAGAATACACTCCCTAAACAATTTAAAGTAACAGCGTGGACCTATGATGCGGCTAATGCAAAAGTGGTTATGGGCTTACAACACACGCTGTTTCCTTTGTTTGGTGTTCAATATCATCCTGAGGCGGCCTTAACAGAATACGGCCATCGCGTATTTCAAAATTTTTTGAATTATAAACAGACCGCTTTTTTAGCAGTCTAAAAAGAACTACGAGAAACGCGCTATCTTTATTCTGTAGTGAGGGATGATAGGGTTGTTAATCTCTATTTTAAAATACCGTTGCTAGACTGAGGAGATGCTCTGTGAGTTTTTCTGGAGCGGAATAAAATGGTGAATGATCGGTATCTAGCGTAAGCACTTGTTTGCAGGGCAGAGTGGATACCATACTACGTTGTAGACCAATGGGTATGGCCTTGTCTTGCAGACACTCAATGTAAGTTCGTGGCACTTGCTCGAAACCTGATGGTGTTAAAGTAAGCGGCGTTAAAAAACTGATCATGGGTTCGGGCCCCATCTGCGCTGCTGCGCGCTCAAGCCAAACCTCTAATGTTGTGTTGTAAAAAGTATCACGTATCCCCGCCGGGCTTACTCTTGAGATACGGTGGTCAGAAGAGAGGACAAGATCAAGGGGGCGCTCAGCAGCACGTGGATACTGCCGCAACGTTCTCCATAATGTTTCTCCATTTGGGATGAGAAAGGCCGCCAAATAAATTAATCCTTGTATACTTTCAGCGGCATACTCTGCCGCTTGACTGATGACGAGGCCGCCGCGGCTATGTCCCACTAAAATGACTTTTTCATTTTGTTGACGTGCGAGATTGCTGACAAATTTAGCCCAATGGCTAAGGGTAATATCTGCTAAAGGGGTGGGATCCTTACCCATGCCGGGCAAATCTGGCGCTAATACATGACATCCTCGCTCATTTAATAGTGGAACCACTCGCTCCCAGCACCAACCGCCATGCCAAGCACCGTGGATGAGAATGAAAGTCGGCATCATGACACCTCTTAATGGATAATTTTGAAAGTAGGGTATTACTTTTTTATTATAGAGACTAGCTTAATTATCGTTTGTCTATTTTATTAAATAACGATATATTACGATATATGAAATTACAGAATGGACGTAAGGGAGAGACTCATTATGGCAAGATTAGGAGTAACCTATCAGGACATTGCAAATGCAGCTCACCAATTATTAGGTCAAGGTAAACAGCCCACCATTGAGCTTATCCGGCATTTCTTAGGCACCGGTAGCAGTACAACCATCGCTAACCACTTGCGTAAATGGCGCGCTGAACAAGACGGTAGTTTGAGTCTTTCTCGGACAGAAAATATTCCTCAAGAAATGATTACGTTGATGAAAGGGTTGTGGGAACGGCTCAATTATCAAGCCCAAGAAAAAATCATCGCACTAGAAACTCACTATCAACACATTCTCCATGATAACCAACAAGAGCTTCAGAAATATAAATCCAATAATCAGCGTTGGCAGCAGATGTTCAACCACTGGACGCAGGAAAAAGAAAAACTAGTCGCTAATCTATTATCATTAGAACAGCAGGTGGAATCACTGCAAAAAGGTAAGGCGGCACAAGAAATCAAATTAGAAGGACAACAAGAGCAGTTGCAAGAGAAACAACAGAGAATAGTAGAGTTACATCATTTACTTACACAGGCGCAAGCTAATCTTGAACACGATAGAGAATCAACAAGGGAGCAACGCTTGTTAGAACAGCAGCAATTCGAACAACAAAAAGATGAATGGCAAGCTAAGCTAAAATCATATAAAGAACAAATGGCAGCATGGCGTGACAAAACAACTTCATTACAGCAAGATTATCGCTCATTGCAGCATATTAGTAATACGTTAGAAGAAAAGAATACGCAAATGGAGTCTTTGCTTGAAAAAGTAAGGACTGAATTGACCAAAACAGAAAAAATGAGCAATGAACATCTACAGTCCAGCAAACATTGGCAAGATCAGTACAAAGAAGCGCAAAAAAATCTTGAGGCTAACACCACTCAATTTATCGATATTCAAGCCAAGACCACAGTATTATCAGAACAATTGTCAGAAACTAAACAATCTTTGGCTGATGCTTTAGACCAGAATAAATTGTTTGGCCATGAGAAATGGATATTGTCTCAAGAAAAAGCCCAGTTAGAAGGACAATTGAAGCAGATGCAAAAAATGACAAATACTTAGGATAAGAAAGCATTAGATGGTGTAGGAAAAACAGTTCAATAAAAAAATCCTTGGTATACAAATGCATTGGCAACTATGGCGCAATCTTTTTCGCTTGCTCCTGAACGACGCAAAACAGTGTACCACTGCTGTTTTATGGTCGTAACCATATCATCGATCATTTTTTCGGCCTCTTCCTTGGAGAGAAGAAATCGTCCGTGAGCACTTAATAAATTTTCTCTACGCGCTAGACGTCCCTGTGTGCCGCAGGTCATAGCTAACAGTCGTGTCTCTTGTGCAATGACGGGTGAGAGTGTCAAATCATAAGCAGGACTGAGGCGCCATCCTTTTTCTCTTGCTAAAATAGCATGATTACGAGGATGATCATCTAAATTTGAAATTAACGCATTGAAGCACATACGTGCAAATAGTTCTCGCAAGTCTACTTTAGGTTTTTCACTGACCCTGCGAATTTCATCCGCAAGTGCAAGGTAAGACCACTGTTCTCTTGCTGTCGGGTTGTCTTCAGACTTAAGAAGAGTGAGAGCGCTTACCATGCGATGTCGAAAGTAACCCGTTTTTTCTTTGTCTCTATCGAAACGTTTAACTAAGAGAACGTCTTTTCCTGCAACAGAAGTCATTTTACTTTCTGCCACATGCAAACCGCAGATTTGGCCAAGGGTTAACATTGCATTTTCAATAATAGGCTGGTTCCATCGGTCTTGAGGAGTGCTGAATTTGGCTATCCAAAGTTTATTATCATCTTCAACTACTGCCTTAGGTCGGGCGCCACCCATAGAAGTACCTTCTAAGAGCAACGCTTGTATTTGTAATGCAGTATGCTGATCACTTTGTTGAGTGGGGCCTTCATTGATAATCGACGTTGCTATTTCTTGTAAATTCGCCAGATCAAGCGTTTGGTTAAAAAGACGACGTGGAGCAGGGGGCTCAACATTCAAACCAAAACCCAGTGCTCCCGCACGATCATCGGGCCCTAAAAGTAAATAATCAAACTCATAGAGATGTTTATTAAGACTATACTCAATGACTTTTCGTCCCCAATAATCTGGCATCGCATCTCTAATAGCGCCAAAAAATCCATTCATGCGCGTTGTTTGATATTGATGTGATCCCAATCGCAATTCCACAGGATCAAGTTCCACCGCATCTGACCGAGATAGATATTTTTTCCCATAAATTAATTCTCCCATGGACATACCATCACGGGTGTGTGAGAGATGAAAACGTGCTGCCGTCACAAACTCAGTGCTACCTGGAAGCACAATATAAATGTAACAAGTCTGTTCAGAAGTCATTGTCTAGGACCTTCTTACGTTTTGCTGCTGTTTTAGGCGCGCGTGCGCTTTCCAATGCTTTGCCTTCAGTATCGTTGTCTGGATTTGCAACACGACCCAGCTCTTCAACAAGGCCTAACACCCAAAGTGCGCCAGCATAGGCGGCGATACTCGCAGAAGATTTGCCTTTCTCGACGTCAGACATTAAGTAGCGCGAGACACCGACACGCTCAGCCACATCTGACAGCCGCATGTTGCGTCGTAAGCGCGCGATACGAATATTGTGGCCGAGTTGGAGTAGGGTTTGCTCGACGGCCGCTGGTGGAGTTTTTAAAAAGCTATTATGCTTATTCATGTTTATTTTAACAATCCTATAAACTTTATAAGTTGATTATAATAAACATTCAGTTAGTTTTCAACTAAATAAGTGATTGATTAGATAACGATTAGCTCAAAAGCTGTACGGATAGGTTGAACGGCTAGGTAGGTAAAGAGAAAAATGGTGTTTAATAAGCATCTGGGCGCGGTTCTATAGGCAGATGCTTAAAATGCTTATCCGGGAGTAGATGGATAATACGCAAAAAGCGATATATTTCTAATTTAAGAAGCCAATAATATCCTATTAACTTATGTGTTGTTTCGACTAGCATTTCTTCTTTTGGAATTAAGCGATAATAGACAACATCTATTTTTCCAACTTCTGCGATATTTTCTTGTTTGAATTCTGGTGCTTTATCAGGACAGCCCCCTGCAATTTGGTAGAAATCCCTGGTCATTAATATGTATTCAGAACAATCAAAGGAATTTCTTAATAACTCGTGCACAATAATCACATCAAGCCCAGCAATTTCATTAAAATGATCGACTTGTTTAGTTAAAATTTAACCACTATGAATAACGATTTTTAATTTAAGTTTATCTAGCTTTAAACAAGCATCACACAAGCAAATTTTGCTCGCTAATAATTCATATTGTTTATGTTTAAATTTCGCAAAAAAGCTTTCTGCTTGGCTGGTTATATTCTTAGCAAAACTAACCATGTCTTCATTAGGACCTATTGTTCCAAAAAATAAAACGGCGTCTCCTTCTAATTTATTGACTTTTAAAGGACGACTAGCGGATTTCATGATGACTTTTATCAATTCTGTTATTAATAATTCAGCGTGAAACAAACTTCTTTGATAATTTTTTAGAAATTTGGTATACCCGCTTATATCAGCAATGACAATGATGCCGTTTTTTATATTCATAACAATTCCTCAACATTTTAT
>Ga0207084_1107_pt1 | contig 13146 bp, 16 predicted proteins | sample Alteio_BWMinHeat_55_FD_153543 | JGI IMG/M metagenome (GOLD analysis project Ga0207084, IMG submission 153543) | Enriched cells from forest soil in Barre Woods Harvard Forest LTER site, Petersham, Massachusetts, United States -... | ecosystem: Environmental > Terrestrial > Soil > Temperate forest >...
CATGATCCGGTGTCTGCCATTTTTCTAGCGAAAATAAAAAGCGCGTCAAGGTATGTTCGGTATTAGGTAAAGAAGCGACAGTCCCCGTGATTAATAGTGGCTTGCCTTCTACTTCTTTAGGCAAAGTCCACGATAATATGGCCTGCGCCACCCAAGCCGTAAAACAAAATCCTAAAACGAAAGCAAACAAAAACCAAAGATAACGTCTCTGCTTTTTAAAATAAAAGCAAAGGGCACTGCTGAGGACTACACTTAACCCTAAAAAAATGGGTGAAGGTAAACTAGCAAAAGTTTGTAAATAGACATCACCCGCTAAAAAAGCCAGGATTAAACCGATCATGGAGGGAATCCTTATTTTTTTAAAACCATATCCGCGACAGCGTTTACCCACAAAGGCGAATCGTTCAAGCAAGGGATAAACGTAAACTGCGTGCCGCCTAAAGCTGACCATTGTTCGCGGGCACGGATATTAATTTCTTCTAACGTTTCTAAGCAATCAGCAACAAAAGAAGGACAGACTATGGCCAGGTGCTTGACGCCTTGTTGGATTAATTCGGGCAACACTAAATCTGTGTAGGGTTTAATCCAGGGCGTACGACCTAAGCGGGATTGGAAGGAAACGCGGTATTGGTGCGGAGTTAACTGTAACGATGTAGCGATGAGTTGAGAGGTAGCATAACAAGCCGCGCGATAGCAATCAATGGGATGAGAAGTGCGTGCAGGACAAGTCTGTTGTTGATCACAATGGGTTTCACAATGATTAGTGTGAATATGCCGTTCTGGCAAGCCGTGGTAGCTAAATAAAATTAAATCCGGCTTAGTATCAGCGCAATGTTGTTTAATGATGTCCGCATACGCGGCAATAAATCCCGGGTGATTATAAAATTGATGGTAAATATGCAGATCAGGAAGATGAGTTTGTTTACTGAGTATGTTGAGCAAGGCGGCTATGGCCGAGCCTGTAGCTGCAGAAGAATATTGAGGAAATAAAGGCAGCACAGTCAATGAGGTTAAGGTTTTAAATTTTTTCAGCGCTTCTTCAATACTGGGTTGTCCATAACGCATGGCAATTTCTACTTGATATTCGGGGCCTAATACAGAAGACAACGCCTGTTGCAAGCCTTGGCTATGAATTAACAAAGGTGAGCCTGAGTCTTGCCATATTTGTTGGTAAGCGGCTGTGGATTTTTTATATCTAAACGGAAGAATAAGTAAATTCACTAAAGGCCAACGTACTATCCAGGGCAAATCCACCACTCGCGCATCGCTTAAAAATTCTTTTAAATAACGGTAGACAGAAAACGCATCCGCTTGTTGAGGCGTGCCTATATTCATTAACAAGATTTGTTTCTGACTCATGACCTTCTCACGCTAATACTAATTTGCCTTCCTCAATACGCATCATGCGTTGGGCACGCTTGGCAATGTTGGTATCGTGAGTCACCATGATCACGCTGGTTTGATGGGCGCGTTGCAAATCAAAAAATACTTGTAATACTCTCTCAGCATTACGTGGATCTAAATTTCCTGTGGGTTCATCAGCGAGTACACACAAGGGATCAGCCACTAAAGCGCGGGCAATGGCCACACGTTGACGTTCACCGCCTGACAGTTGGCCCAAGCGATGTTGTAGACGATGTTCTAAACCAACCTGTTGCAATAAATGCGCTGCTTTTTCACGAATACGCGCTGGTTCTTCGCCGCGAATTAATAAAGGCATGCCCACATTCTCTAAGGCAGAAAATTCAGGCAATAAATGATGGAACTGATATACAAAACCTAAATAATGATTGCGCAATCTGCATTTTTCTACTTCCGATATTTTATGCAAATTATTATTGTTTAACATCACCTGCCCATGCGTGGGTTTATCTAAACCGCCTAACAAGTGCAGTAAAGTACTCTTACCCGATCCGGAATTGCCCACAATGGCCACCATTTCTGCCGGCCCCACTTCAAGATCAATATGCCGCAATACGTCAATTTTAGACGCGCCGTCCGTATAGGATTTAGCAAGGCCGTAACACGCTAAAACAGGATGTGCTTTATTCATAACGTAAGGACTCCACTGGATCCATTTTAGAAGCACGCCAAGCGGGATAAAGGGTCGCGATTAAACTTAATACTAAAGAAGCCGTACTGATTTTCACTATGTCGCCCCATTCAATTTCTGAAGGAAGATAATTCACGAAATACACGCTGGAAGAAAGAAATTGTACATGAAATAAATGCTCTAAGCCATTGACAATACTTGTGACATTCCAAGCCAAAACCACCCCGCCTATGACCCCAAGCAAAGTACCAATCACACCCACTAAGCCGCCTTGCACAATAAAAATCCTCATGATCATGCCTGGCGTCGCACCAAAGGTACGTAAAATAGCAATATCTGATTCTTTTTCACTGACGACCATGACTAAAGTCGAAACCATATTAAACGCCGCCACCGCAAGAATCAGCAATAAAATAAAAAACATCATGGTCTTTTCTAATTTGATCGCGTGAAAAAAATCACCGAATTGATCTGCCCACGTGGTCACTGTGGCTGTGGGCGTCAATTGACTTAACAAGTCATGAGCCAAGGTGGGAGCCGCAAACACTTCATTGATATTCAAATGCAAGCCCGTGACATTATCTTTAAGTCCCAATAAACGTTGCGCATCATTTAAGTGAATAAAACCTAAGCCTGCATCAAAACCAAACCCACCGCCCGCACTAAAAATACCGACCACAGTAAACCGCTTGAAACGCGGGATCACACCCGCCGGTGTCAGGGATACTTGGGTAGTGACTACGGTCACTTTGTCGCCTAATTCCACGCCTAAGCGGTTGGCCAAACTGCTGCCTAACACAATACCGAATTTCCCCGCTTGCAGCTCAGACAATTGGCCTCTCACCATTTTTTGCGACAACTCAGAAACCTTTTTTTCTTCCTCAGGTAAAATGCCATTCACTAAAGCCGGTTGATTGGCACCGCCGTAAGTCAACAATACTTCTCCGGTCGCAAAAGGCGCAGAAGCGGTGATGTAAGGGAATTGTTTGAGAAGGCCTTGTACGTTTTGCCAATCGCCCACGTATCCCGTTTCACTGCTTAATGTCATGGGCGAAACCATGCTAAATATGCGCTTTTTAATTTCTTTATCAAATCCATTCATGACAGAGAGAACCGTGATCAAGACCGTGACACCCAATGCAATGCCAATCATGGAAACAATGGAAATAAATGAAATAAAATGATTGCGGCGCTTGGCGCGGGTATAGCGTAACCCAATAAAAAGAGCAGCCGGATTAAACATGAGGTCTGATTGCTCCCTTGAACAAATTGAAAAAATTTTGCGTGGTCTGTGCTGCGAATTCTTCTAAAGGCAGTTGGCGTAACTCAGCCAGGTATTCAGCCGTATGTCTCACATAAGCCGGTTCATTGGGCTTGCCTCTGAAAGGATTGGGCGCAAGATAGGGGGAATCGGTCTCAATTAACAGTCTATCCAAGGGCACGTGTTTGGCCACGTCTTGAATAGTGGTCGCATTCTTAAAGGTGACTATGCCAGAGAGTGAAATGTAAAAATTCATGTCCAAGGCTTGTTTGGCCGCTGCCCAATCTTCGGTAAAGCAATGCATCACCCCTCCTACTTGATCAGCCCCTTCTGTTTGCATGAGTTGCATTGTATCGTCTTTTGCAGCCCGAGTATGCACGATTAATGGTTTTTGCACGGTTTTAGCGGCTTGAATATGGGTGCGAAAGCGCTCTTTTTGCCAATTCATGTCTCCCGTACAACGAAAATAATCGAGGCCGGTTTCCCCAATGGCTATGACTTTATCAGGCTGGGCTAATTGAATTAAGGTCTCGACGTCGACTTCTTCCTTTTGGTCATTAGGGTGCAAGCCTACGGATGCTCCTACAAAAGGGTAAGCCTGAGCCGTGGCCAAGACGTCTTGAAAACCACTTAGAGAAACACTGACATTTAAAAAGTAATGTACACCGGCAGCTTGCGCGCGTTTTACTACCGCATCGACATTGTCATCTAATAAATTGAAATGACAGTGTGAATCTACTAAAAACAACATTTTATTTCTCCCGCGCTAACCCACCCTACAATAACACTCACGCCATCGTATGAATAATGACTCCATGAGCAATAATTTATTTAAATTAATACCCGTAAGAAGGTGGCCTCGTATTTGTTGTAAATACGTTAGGAAAGCGACGTTTTTTGAAAGTTCGGTATGTTGAGTACATTCCGTTAAAGAAGCAAGATAATCTTCATTAGTGATGTCTTCTGGACGGCCCTTAAGTTGTAAGCGTAATAAATCCATCATCCAACTTAAGATGAAATCGATTAAAGGCAGTGCTTCTTTTTCTTGTAAATCAGCTGCGACAGTCAGAGGATCGCTTTGACGTTTTCCCAAAGAGCATAATGCTTGCAAACAAGTTTGACGGTCAGATTGACTTTCTTCTTGCGCTAACTGCAATGCGGTCAATGGCGCACCTTGGGCTAATTTTAATAGTAATCTCGCCGTTTCTGCAGAAAAATTATTTTCTTGCGCTTGTAACCACGATAAGGCTTGCGCTGGCTTAGGTTTAGGAAAATGCAGGTGTTGACAACGACTGCGTATGGTCGCGGGTAATAAGGAAGGTTGTTCACTAATCAAAATAAACATCGCACCTAAGGGAGGCTCTTCTATGGTTTTTAACAAAGCATTAGCCGCTTGAGCATTCATCTTGTGCGCGGGATGAATAAGCACAGACCTATATTCCCCTTGCAAAGACGAATGTTGAACAAAGTCTGTGATCGCTCGCACTTGATCGACTTTAATAGCTTGTCCTGCTTTTTCAGGATGCACTCTTAATACATTGGGATGCGTATTATTGCTGATTAAGCGACACGCATGGCAAGTCTGGCACGCTTCTCCTACCCTGTTTAGCTGCTGGCATAAAAGGGCCTGTAAAAAATGTTCTGCAAAAGTAAGTTTGCCTACTCCTACGGCCCCTGAAAATAAAAAAGCGTGCGCTAACCGATTAGCTTGTTTCGCTTGACTAAGCGTTTGCCAGAGTGAGGTTTGCCAAGGAAAAATCATGCGTGAATGCTCTGTATAAATAAATCTAATTCATGCTTGATGGCCGCTTGCACATCCGGCAAGGATTGGTCGGCGTCTATGATTTTAATGCGCTTTGGATAGCGTTTAGCTCTTTCCAAATACGCCTCTCTTACTCTTACAAAAAAATCAATTTTTTCTTGTTCTATCCTGTCTTTTTGCGCGCCGCGTTTTTCAGCACGGGACAGACCTAATTGAGCATCAATATCCAGCAAGAGCGTCAGATCAGGAATATGGGATGCCACTATCCATTGCTCTAACCACTGAATGTTAGCTTTATCCATACCACGACCACCCCCTTGATACGCATAACTGGCATCGACGTAACGGTCGCTAATCACCCATAGTCCTTTTTGCAATGCAGGTAGAATGCAGTGCTGTAGATGTTGCGCACGTCCTGCAAACATGAGTAATAATTCTGTTTCAGCCAGCATGGTTTCCGTATGCGGCGCATGCAATAACACCTGCCTGATATCTTCTGCCACGGCAGTACCACCAGGCTCACGTGTCACTACGGCTTCAATCTGGGCTTGGGCTAAATACTGTTGAATAAATTGTAAGGCCGTGCTCTTACCTGCTCCTTCCGACCCTTCAATAGAAATAAATTTACCGCGTGTCATGTTTTATCCAGTAGACGATACAAATAGTTTTTGATCTTGCTTTCATTAAAATAGCCCGTGTGCGATTTAGGAAAAGTAGAAATGAAAGCCGGCCCCGATGTGCTCACGGCTATATTATGCTGGGCCAAGGTCGTGGAAAACTGGTGACTACCATCTCCTTTGGCTACAAAATACAAATACGCATGAACTTGGGGATGCAAGGCTGCTTGTATAGAAGCCATGCTGGGCATGGCAATAGGTGTTGGTGGTAGCCCTTTATGCACGTAAGTATTATAGGCATTATCTTCTTGCAAATTTTCCCTATGGATTTTTCCATCGTAACGAGGGCCTAAGCCGTAAATAACGGTAGGATCGAATTGCAATAACATGTCTTTTTGTAAACGATTGACCAGCACGCCCGCAATGACCACGCGCTCACCACTCCGGTAAGCTTCTTTTTCGATTAGCGAAGCCGCAATCAAAGCTTGGTAGGCATCTTGGTAAGGCAAGGAAGAGGCTCGTGTTTCCCAAGCTTCATTTAACTTTAATTGCATTAAATCGAAGGCACGCTTAAGAATCACTAAGTCTGATATGCCTTTGGTGTAATAATAAGTCTCGGGAAAAAATTCGCCTTCAGGTGCGCGCTCAGGATGGCCCAGAGACGTCATGATTTGTTTATCATCCCAACCCACTATCAAGTGGCGCAACCCTTCCGTTTGTAATAACGCTTGCCGTAGTTGATGGAAAGACCAACCTGGAATAATGGTGAAAGGATGATAAAGCAATCCTGCACCGGTAGTAATTTGTTTCCAAATAGACAGCGTCGTAGAGCCTTTGGGGAATCGATATTCACCCGTTTTGAGTAAAGCACTGCGTTGAGAAAAAACATAGAGGGAAAGTAAGAAAGGATGAGGAATAATATGTTGTTGCGATAATTCAGCGAGTACTGTTTTTTTGGAAGCACCGGGTTTTAGATAAAAAGTCGCATCGTTATCTGTGACAACGGGTACCAGAAAAAGATAGAGCCAAAAACTCGCAAAGCATGCAACGAGAAAAATGAGCGTGGAAAAAAGGAAAGGTTTTATTTTATTCATATGAGGTGTACCTAGTACGCCTTCCCCCTGTGGGGGAAGGAAGACCACTTGAGAAGCCGCCGGTATTCCTCTAACTTATATTTTCTTTACTATCAAGGTGCCGTTAGTGCCACCAAAACCAAATGAATTAGATAAAGCGATAGTGATAGGCATAGGTTGAGCGTGATGAGGAACAAAATTCAAATCACAGTTTTCACTAGGATGATCGAGATTAATCGTGGGTGGAGCCACTTGATCTCTAATAGCCAATATACAAAAAATAGTTTCTACTGCGCCCGCTGCTCCTAATAAATGGCCTGTCATGGATTTAGTAGAACTCACTGCCAAACGATAAGCATGATCACCAAAACTGCGTTTCACGCCCAAGACTTCTAATTCATCACCGGCTGGAGTAGACGTGCCATGCGCATTAATGTATTGCACGTCTTGTGGATTAATGCCCGCATCGTGCATGGCTGCATTCATAGACGCCGCAGCGCCTTTGCCTTCAGGATCAGGAGAAGTAATGTGGTTTGCATCCGCACTCATACCAAAGCCGATTAATTCGCCGTAAATACGGGCACCTCGCGCTTTTGCATGTTCATATTCTTCCAGCACTATCATGCCAGCCCCATCTCCCAATACAAAACCATCTCTCTCTTTGTCCCAGGGACGACTGGCTTTTTCAGGGGCATCGTTTCGTGTGGATAAGGCCCGCATAGCAGCAAAACCTGCGATACCTAATTTAGTGGTCGCCATTTCTGATGCACCAGCCACCATAACATCCGCATCCCCGTAAGCAATGGTACGGGCAGCGACACCAATATTATGCGTACCCGTCGTACAAGCAGATACCAAGGCAATATTGGGGCCTTTCATACCATATTGAATAGAGACATTGCCCGCTATCATGTTAATTAAGGCACCCGGAATAAAAAAAGGAGAAATCCGGCGCGGCCCTGATTCTAGCAAAATACTATGGTGTTTCTCTATGCTGGGTAAGCCACCAATGCCAGACCCTATTGCAAGACCAATGCGTGCTGCATTGGCTTCTGTGACTTCCAATCCCGAATCTTGAATGGCTTGGGTAGCCGCTGCCATGCCGTATTGAACAAAATAATCTACTTTTCTGGCTTCTTTTTCAGTCAGGTAACGGGTGATTTCAAAATTTTTGACTCGACTACAAATACGGCAGGCCAAATCGGATGCATCAAAATGATCTATCAATGCAACGCCGCTTTTGCCTGCCACAATGGCTTGCCAAGTAGACTCCACATCGTGACCCAGTGGAGTCACCATACCAAGACCTGTTACGACCACACGCCGTTTATTCAAAGAGCCCCCATTATCCCACTTTGGTTTCTTTTTCGAGGTATTCGGCAATATGTTTGACGGCATCTTTGATAGTGACAATTTTTTCAGCTTCTTCATCAGGAATTTCAATATTAAATTCCTCTTCAAGTGCCATTACTAATTCCACCGTATCCAATGAATCAGCGCCTAAATCGTCAACAAACGAAGCATCCGTCGTTACTTCGTCATCCTTGACGCCTAACTGTTCAACAACAATCTTTTTAACGCGGCTTTCAATTTCGCTTAATTTTACGCTCATGGCTGATCTATCCTCTATTAAAAACAATACAAAAGTTGTGGCTGCTAGTTTATTCAAAAAATGGGAAGTTGCAAGGGCTGATTCCCTGTCATCCCGCGGCTTGACCGCGGGACCCACCCCTACCCATTCATATACATCCCCCCATTCACATGCAAGGTTTGACCCGTAATATACCCCGCCGCAGGTGATGCTAAAAAGACCACGGCAGCAGCAATATCTTCTACAGTCCCCAGCCTTTGCATAGGAATGCGCTCAAAAATAGCGGCGCGTTGTTCCTCGGTCAAGGCATTAGTCATGTCTGTGCTGACAAAACCAGGGGCCACGGTATTGACCGTAATGTCCCTGGAACCCACTTCCAAAGCAACCGCTTTACTAAAACCCAGTAACCCGGCTTTAGTCGCGCAATAATTCGCTTGACCCGGATTGCCTATAGAACCTACTACCGATCCAATATTAATAATCCGTCCCCATCTGGCTTTTAACATGTCACGCATACACGCTTTGGTAAGGCGATAAATAGAAGTCAGATTGGTTTCCAGCACTTGTAACCATTCTTCTTCTTTCATGCGCAAGAAAAGATTATCTTTAGTAATGGCCGCATTATTCACTAAGATGTTGACCGCACCGTAACGCGTTTTAATCGCACTGATTAATTCTTCTATGGAAGACAGTTCAGTCACATTCATGACCATGCCACACCCTTGTTTAGCCTGTTCTGCAAACGTTTGGCTAATACGCTCAGCACCTGCTGGCGTTGTGGCTGTTCCCACCACTGTGGCCCCTTCTTGTAACAAAGCCAGCGCAATACCTTGTCCAATACCACGACTGGCACCGGTCACTAACGCTACTTTGTCTTTTAATAACTGAGACATCATGCACTCCTTTTTTCATCTTCTACTTTTAATAATGCGTGTAAATTTTTGATATCCATGGTGGTTTTCAAAATTAAATTGCTCGCGATTCGTTTATTCAATCCCGTTAATACTTTGCCTGGTCCACATTCTATAATCTGCGTGACGCCTGCTTTAACCATGTTTTGTACGATGTCCACCCAGCGCACCGGAGAAGAAAGTTGCCTGACCAAGCCCTCTCGAATAGTAGAAGGTTGGCCGTAACAAACCGCATCCACATTATTCATGACAGGAATAGTCGTTGGTTGTATGGAAACGGAAGCTAATACGTTTGCTAAACGCTCTGCGGCTGGCTGCATTAAAGGACAATGAGAAGGCACACTCACTGGAATTAACACCGCCATTTTTGCGCCTTGGGCTTTAGCTAAGAGCAAGGCCCTTTCCACTGCAGCAGTATGTCCCGCGATAACCACTTGTCCTGGGCTATTAAAATTAGCAGGCGAGAGAATGTCATCACTACCTTGAATGGCCTCTTCGCAAATAGAAATCACTTGTTCCACTTCTAGTCCTACGAGTGCCGCCATAGCCCCGCTTCCTGCAATTACCGCTTCTTGCATATATTGTCCGCGTGCGGCTACTAATTTAATCGCATCATTAAAACTTAGGGACTTAGCACAAACTAAAGCCGTGTATTCACCTAAACTGTGCCCTGCCAGCATGATAGGATGAAGCGCATTTCTGGATGATAAAATTTGCCATAAGGCATAAGACGCCGCCAATAAAGCCGGTTGTGTATGTACGGTTTGATTCAATACGTCAGCAGGCCCGTGCTGAGTCAACTGCCATAAATCGTAACCTAATAATGCAGACGCTTGTGCAAACGTCTGTTCTACTTCGCTAAATTCAGCGGCAATATCCGCCAACATCCCTAGGCTTTGCGAACCTTGTCCTGGAAAGACAACGGCGAGTCCATTCATGTATTAATACCTCACTAAGGCCGAGCCCCAAGCAAGGCCGCCACCAAATCCTTCCATCATCAGCACATTTCCACGTTGAATTTTTCCTTCACGTATGGCTTTGTCCAATGCTAATGGAATAGAAGCGCTGGACGTATTACCTTGTTCATCTAAAGTGATGGCCACTCTGTCCATAGGTAAATTTAATTTCTTGGCCATGGCTTGAATAATACGAATATTTGCTTGATGGGGAATCAACCAATCAATGTCCGATTGTTGCATGTCATTCGCTTGCAACGTCTCATCAAATAAATCGCCTAAAATATTGACCGCCAACTTAAATAGCGAATTGCCCGTCATTTTAACGGTTTCCAAATTAGGCGATTTAGCTGAACCTAAGGGAAGGTATAAGACATCTTTATAAGAACCATCTGCATGCAAGTGCGTAGAAAAAATTCCGGGTTGATCACTGGGGCCTAATACCATCGCTCCAGCACCATCCCCAAATAACACACAGGTGCTACGATCATCCCAATCAACCACCTTGGACATGACTTCGCTACCAATGACTAACGCATATTTAATGGCACCCGTACGGATATATTGATCGACAATGCTGAGGCCATACATAAAACCAGCGCAAGCAGACGCATTCAAATCAAAGGCGGGGCAACCTGCAATCCCATAACGCTCTTGCAATAAACAAGCCGTACTCGGGAACACCATATTAGGGGTAGTAGAAGCCACAATAATCATGCCTAAATCCGATGCTTTAAGACCCGCTGCCTCCAAGGCTTGACGGCCTGCCGCTTCGGCCATGGTCATGGCATTATCATTTTCTCCTGCAATATGTCTTTGCTTGATACCCGTGCGTTCCACTATCCATTGATGGGACGTTTCTACTATTTTTTCTAAATCAAAATTAGTGACAATTTTTTCAGGCAAAAAACTGCCGGTACCTAGAATTTTTGTATACGTCATAGAGAAATCACTCACTGTGTGGTGGAGGTAAAGATGACTTTACTAATTGTTCAACTTCATGTCGGATGCGGTTGGGAACATTATTTTCCACACCCAAAATAGCTTCTTCAATCGCATGCGCAAATGCCGGACGTGAGGCCCCGCCATGGCTTTTGATCACTATACCTTGTAACCCTATAAACGTCGCTCCATTATAACGAGCGGGTTCCACACGGCTAACAAAGGGAGTTAACACGGGCTTGGCCATGAGACCTATGAGCTTACAAATTAGATTGCGCTTAAACGCTTGCTTAATTAATTTAGCAATAAATAAGACTACCCCTTCAGAGGTTTTCAGAGCCACATTACCTACAAATCCATCGCAGACCACTACATCGGCTTCACCGTGATAAATCGCATCGCCTTCAATATAACCGGCGTAATTAATCGATTTGGACTGAGATAATAATTGGGCCGTTTGTTTGACTTGTTCATTGCCCTTAATGTCTTCTTCACCAATATTTAATAAATACACTTTAGGATTTTCAATATGGTCAATTGCAGAAGCAAGCACAGAACCCATCACCGCAAACTGCACCAAATGTTCTGCGCTGGAATCCACATTAGCGCCTAAATCTAACATCCTGACATTTCTCTTGGGATTGATGGTAGGAAAGGTAGAAATAATGGCTGGACGGTCAATACCCGGTAGGGTCTTCAACACAAATCGTGCCGTGGCCATCAAGGCGCCTGTATTCCCTGCACTCACACAGGCTTGGGCGGTTTCTTCTTTAACGAGGTTAATCGCCACTCGCATGGAAGAATCCTTTTTTGAACGCAACGCTTGGGAAGGGGATTCATCCATTTCCACCCGCTGGGAAGCATGATGGAGTACTAATCGGGTTTTGTCATAGGAAAGTTGGGCCAACTCGGGTAATAAAGCCTCTTCCTCTCCTACTAAAATAAGACGCAGATGGGGGTACTTAGCCAGCATGTCTACGCCTGCAGGCACAGTAACAGGAGGTCCGTGATCTCCTCCCATGGCATCAATTGCAATGGTTATTGGAGTCAAACGGATTACTCTTCGTCGCTATCGTCTTCGACTACCACAGCTTTATTAATGACCTGACGTCCTTTGTAATAACCCTCTGGACTGATGTGATGACGACGGTGGGTTTCACCTGTGGTCCCATCGGTTGCCAAGGTAGGATTTGTTAATTTATCATGCGACCGGCGCATACCCCGTCTGGAACGGGTAACACGACTTTTTTGTACAGCCATCTCTCACCTCTCACCTTTTCTATCGTGCTTTAGTGACTCTAATACATGGAAAGGATTTTCACCTTTACCCTGCTCCCATCCTGAATCTGTCAACGGTAGCTTGACCTGACAGGCCTCAGGCTCATGTCTTGGAATAATAGGCAAATTTAAGATGATTTCATCTTCAATCAATTCCCTTAGTGCCAAATCATTCTCTCTCGCTAATGCCGGTTCATATTGCTCCGGCAAGGTATTTGCTTCATCTAATGTGTTGACAATACCCAAAGCGAAGTGGGGTATTATTTCACAGATAAACGGTTCCATACAACGCTGGCATTGCAATACCAGGGTCGCTTTCAAATTTCCTCTCAAAAAATGGATGCCTTGCTCATCCACCCCAAATTGCAAAACGGCCCACACTAAACCTTGATGATCGTGCACGGCTTCTTTTAATCTAGGCATGTCCACGATATGAACACCGCCCTCAAGTAGCAAGCCTTGCTCAGCATAGCGGAAAGGATCAATATGTTCAGGTATGAGTTTTTCAGACATGGGGCGCATTCTAGGGGTGCCTATCTATTACTGTCAATTATTATCAAAAAGATTTAATTTTTCCTTAATGTTCACTTTGAAAAAGGGAGTAATGTCAATAAGCTATAGTTGAAAAATTCAATGGAAAAAAAACGGTATTCAGGACTATCTTTAAGTGGTGTATTTTAAAGTGCCATATCAATATGGGAC
>Ga0207084_1126_pt1 | contig 13129 bp, 9 predicted proteins | sample Alteio_BWMinHeat_55_FD_153543 | JGI IMG/M metagenome (GOLD analysis project Ga0207084, IMG submission 153543) | Enriched cells from forest soil in Barre Woods Harvard Forest LTER site, Petersham, Massachusetts, United States -... | ecosystem: Environmental > Terrestrial > Soil > Temperate forest >...
GGAGCAAAGCCCCCACATTGCATCGCTTTAGCCAATTCGGCTTTTGTAAGATCTGGCTTCTTCTCCAAAAGAGCTTCTTCAAATGCTTTCCTAGATGTTTTTTGACCGCGCGAGTTGATAGCTTTTTGTTCAGCCAATTCAAAAATTTCGATTAAATTGGTTTTGCCACCAGCATCGAGGGCATCATTTTGGATTTTACCCATATAGAGATTAGCTACATCTTCACCGGAGAAGCCCGCTTCTACTTTCCCGTTTCCAAGAAGAGAGACTACGGCTGTAAAGAAACGTGCTCTCATGTAGGGGGTTTGACCTGTGGATTTAAGTTCTAAGATATCGGCAGTTTTTAGTAGATCTGCAGAATACCCTTTACTGACTGCTTTTCTTAGGATTTCTACGAGATTATTTTCATCACGGGCGATACCTTGACTGGTTTTAATTTCGACACCAGGCCCATGACCTAAAGCTATTGATTGACCATTTTTAAATATGATCGCAGCCAGATTTTTGTCAATCTTGAAAGCTTCTCTAGCCAAGGCAGATTCAGCTTTGATATCGTCAGAGGCGCGAACTTCTGTACCCTTCTTTTCATCAGGACGATTTCTTTCGATTGCAGGGGCTTTAGCTCGCGCTGCTTCCTGCGCGAAAACCAAAGATGAAGTACCTGTTAAAATAGTAGCAACAGCGGCCGCCACTAAGGATTTTGATAGAACAGAATTTAACTTTGTCAACTGCATATTCTCCTCCTTACAAAGAGCTTTTAATTACTAAATAATCCATTTCATTATGAATTCAGTATTTGTATTCAACCTAAATGCAAACGAGATGCCATGAAATCTTGACAGTCAACTCAATCAGTTTTGTCTACACACCCTTAAATTTGACCAGTGACCTTATTTGGAAGCACCTGTCCAGAGTGTAAACACAAACAAATTGTTGTCCTGAAGTAGGTTTCTTATTTTAATGTGAGCGAAATCTGCACAAATTCAAAAATAGGAAAACATAAACAGGATTTTTAATGGCCATAAATGAAATTTTTCCTTATTTAAATGACCAGCTATCCGCGTCGACTGAGAAGGACTAAAACCTTATCTAAACGAAAAAAGTCCTGCCGATTGAAAAAATGCCAAAAACCGTATAAAAACTATTTGTTTAAAGCTTTTCTATTTCAGCACTTTATTGATCCGAAGCTGCCTTGAGAAGGCGAACTCCTCGCTCCTGATTTTGAGCTAAGTAATTGATAATACTTTGAAATGTAGCTTCATCTAATGTTTGAACATTTTGTTTTCCATCTTTTGCCAGCTGCTGTTGATATTCTTTCTTTATTGCATTTAATCGAACGTAGAATTCCTCCTTTGCCGTAACATCCCCCGCTAGTACTTTTTTTACTAATTCATGGGGGAAAACATCATTCAATTCACGGGATACTAACCAGTCTGCTCCTGCAAATAACGCTGTAGTTGCCACAAATTGAACTGCTTTTCCAAAACGAGGAACTTTTTCTACACCTTCAATAAAGACCTTGGCACCACTTGGTTTTAATCGGTAAAGAAGTTTCGAGATGGTATTAGCCCCCGTTGGATATACTAAAATCTTTGTTACCATTTCTTTATGAGGCCATAACAAATGGGCCGCATCTGTCGTAAGATTAGCTCCTGCCATGGCGATGGCGAATACCATATTTCCTTCTGTCCTAGTTGCATTACTATAACCTTTATCTAGGTCGGCTCCCAAACCTCCTATAGCCAACATTATCTGACGAACATTGAGAACTCTGCAGGTTGGCAATTCCGCTAGAAACAAATTCTGAATTTCTTTTGGACCGCAAGGAATAATCATTGGCAATTCTCTATAACTTTGCATAGGCAAAGACTGATAACGGGTTTCCCCACGATATGCTTTTTCCCTATCGAATCCCGGAGGAACAAGTGGTGAACCACTACAAATAGAATTCAAGTAGTTTTTATTTTGTCGAAGATCCTGGCTCATCTTTTGATAGTCTTTACCAGCTAAATTAAGGGCAAATAATGTATTGGCAGCTTCATTTTGATTAAAATTAGCAGGACAAATTAGATTATTTTTTTCTGCATATTTCGACGTAACTTTGGATAAATTCGGGCTATAGTAAGGGGCCTTTCTAAGAATTTCAATGGCAAGATAATCTACAAATTCTTGTCTCAAATTTATTTTGAAATCGCATAAGCTCTTGGCAGGCACTCTCCAAATAAAATCACCATTAGGAGTGACTTCGGCATACATTTTATCGATGTATTCGAGATAAATTTCATTATACGAGGGGAGGCATTGACCACCGGGTTGTGAAAGGCACCATCTTAGGCCTTTTGTTTTAATATACGAGTAAAGATAATTTTCGGCCTTTTGATAAGCTTCAGAAAGTAGTCTATTTTGATCTTCCGGAGATATTATTGAATCTACCTGCAGTTTGGTGCATTTGCCATCTAAAGGTTTATCTTCGGCACTGCCTTGAAGAATTTCTTTTGACCTGAACGAGGGCACCGTACTAATTCGATATTCCATATATGGTTTTTTAAAATCAAGATTTTGAAGAAGGTGAATGGGAACAACGCCATCTTCTAAGGTTGGCTCTAGGGCATGCTCTTGAGGATCACAAAGTTTTTCAAAATTCGAAGGCAAATTTTGATTTAGAATTCTATAAGCCAATTCTGTACGAGATGCCTCATCGCAAGAACCATATCTTGTTATTTTATCATTCATGTAACTCTGCATGTTCCTAACAGCAGGAATTGTCGCTTTGAGTAATTCTGCAGCCACTTTTATGACGTGTTGGTAGCGATCTTTTTGAACAAACGGAAACAAAGCACTAGCAGTCACTTCCCATACGGGTGTTCTATCATTGGCGATCACAAATGCCGTTTGTGGCACTTGTGATATAAATACAAGATTATAATTAGGAGCACAATCCTCAGAGGGACACCAATTTAATTTATTTTTTTTAACATACTGTTGAAATCGATCACGTGCCAGTTGACTACCTTCTTGAATTACACTCTGTAATTCCTGAACCTGATAAGCCGATTTTATGGGCTCCATATATTCGGCCCATAACTTAGTATAATAATTAAAGGTGTCCCGCTCAAGATTCTGATTCAATCCATTAACAGTGAGCATAGGAGAAATCACCATACCGAGCGTTGAAACTGCAGCTAAAGCTATTGGTGAGTTCACAACTGAAAATACAACTGTCTCTATGCTATATTTGACCCCAGATTTGATAAACCTATATGTCCAAGATCCTTTTGCTGAGCCTGCTACAGGAGATACTGACGAAGGAATAGAGACACCATAGGCGGAAAAGGTCACCACTATGACTAAAATAAAAACAATGATTTTAAGGCATCTCGATTTTAAAGGCACTAGAAGCCACCTTCCTTCTTTAATTTTAAATATAAAGCAAAAGATATTCCACACGGCCCCTTGACCCCGTCCCAAAACTTTTATTTACTCTTGCCTATGGAAGAAATCGAAGTTCCAGTGGAAGACGCCCAAGAACATATTCATCATGCGGCTCATGAATCGGGAGCGAAATGGGTCATGGGTGTGGCCTTAAGCTCGGCTTTTTTGGCGGCGTTTGCCGCTATCGGGTCGTTGATGGCGGGGCATCATTCGAACGAAGCGATGATCGAGCAGATTCAAGCGTCAGATGCGTGGAGTTATTTTCAGGCCAAGGGAATTAAAGCAGCGGTCTTGCAAAATAAAATTCAAGTTTTTGAAGCCCTTGAAAAACCTGTGCCTCCGAGTGATCTGGAAAAACTCAGCGACTATAAAAAGGAACAAGATGAGTTGAAAGAACAGGCTTCTGAGAAAGAAAAAGCCTCGGGTCTTCACTTAGCCCATCACGTGACTCTCGCCAGAAGTGTGACGCTTTTTCAAGTGGCCATTGCTATCGCAGCCATTTCGGTTTTGACCAAGAGACGAAAGTTCTGGTTCTTGAGTATTGGCTTTGGTTTATTTGGCTTGTTCTTCTTAATTTTAGGTCTTATTTAAGATTCTGAAAATTTATAAAAAAATCAGTGGTGATGATGGCCATCGCCGCCGTGGGCATGACCATGCTGCAATTCTTCCTCGGTTGCGTCGCGAATTTCTACAATCTCAACGTCAAAGACGAGATCTTGACCGGCTAGAGGATGATTCCCATCCATTGTCACATCGCTGGTTGTCATCTTTGTCACCGTGAATACTTGGTGTCTGCCGTCTGGAAGTTCAGATTGAAATTGGGTGCCCTCTTTAATTTTAGAGTTATCGGGGAGTTCACTGCGAGGCACGTTGACTATTAATGACTCGTCAAACTCTCCATAGGCATCTTTAGCATCAAGAGCTACGGTTTTTTTATCGCCCTTTTTCATGGTGCTCATCTCGGCTTCAAGAGCTGGAATAATCTGCCCCATTCCGGCGAGGGCTCTCATGGGCTCGGCGTTTTTAGAAGATTCGATCTGGGTTCCTTTAGAATTCTTAAGCGTGTAGTGAAATGTAATAACAGTTTTTTTCATTGTAATCGAGCCTCCCAGTTTTTGCAGGCAGCAAAGTCTCAATTTTCAAGGGGTAAAGCAAGAAAAGAATGAAATCTAAATCAATCTAAAGCCCATATAAAAACCAAAGTTAAAAGCTATGTGGAGAATAACAGTTGTCGTGATCACCCCACGTTTCAAAATATTAAAACCCCACCAAAGAGCGATAATTGACACATAAGCGGTTTGATACAGAATGAAGGGTTGATATTCTTTGGGAAGAAAAAAGTACGAAAAAAAATGGCCGAAGACAAAAAGAGCAGAAGTCCCTATAAAAGCCACAAGCCGGTTATCTGCCATCACTTGCATGGCGCTCCAAAGGGCTTGTCTAAAAAGAAATTCTTCTAGAATGGGACCAATAAGCAATAAGAAAAGAATGGTTTCATGGCTTGTGAAATCGAAGGGAATTCCTATATGTAAGTAACCCGCAAAGCGATAAATTCCAAATCCAAAAAACAGAGCCACGATGAACTGAATCAATAGACGTCTGTTAAAAGAAGATTTTAATTTGAGGTGATCCCGGTAAAGACAGATAACTAAGATCGTAAAAAGAGACTCAAAGATAGTTTGAGCATAAGCCCCTAGAGATTCGAGGGGATGAATAAAAACAAAAGTCACCAAAATGTAACCAAGAAGAATCGAAAACCCAAATAAACGTGAATTTTTCAAGCGTGCCACAGATAAAATGGTACGGGAACCTTTTAAAAAAAGCTAGCTTGGAGTTTTATATTTGAGAGAGTTCACCATACGCCAAATGCAGTTGATCTATAAGATGTAAAATAAGAGGAATAGCTTCATCGTTTACTCCGTGACGTTCACGCAATTCCCAAATAAGTTTCACACGCGCCACGTCTTCTTGATCTAACAAAGACCGTGACTCTTCGGTAGATGGCTTAATCCATTCTTCTTGAATAAAATAATCTATGATTTCGACCGATACACCTAGAGTTACGGCGATTTCTTCAATCCGAAAAAGGGATTTCATCGCTCAAGCTCCTGAGGATGTTTTTCGCTCCAAATTTTAATAGCTTCTTTCAGCTCTGGGTCAACCTTTGATGGCAGAATGACTTTGAGACTGACGAGGAGATCTCCACGATTACTAGATGACTGAACAACACCCTTCCCCTTGACGCGAAGTTTTGAACCCGTATTTGAACCCGATGGAACTTTGAGCATAATACTACCATCAATTGTAGGAACTTTGACTTCGGCACCAAGAACTGCTTCTGCGAGCGTCACAAGAAGTTCACTTTCCAAATCGAATCCCACCCGTTTGAAAATGGGAGAGTCTCTGACAATAACCTCGACGTACGCGTCTCCAGGTGATCCCGAACCTACTCCGGACTCACCCAAACCTTGAAATCGCAATTTTTTGCCAGTTTCAATTCCTGGAGGAATTTTCACGCTGATGCGTTTTCCGTCAGCCAACGTGATCTCTCGTTCTGCCCCTAAAACAGCGTCCCTAAAATCGACTTCCATTTGGTATGAAATATCTTGGCCTTTGAAATTCACGCCGCGAGACCCTCGACCCTTTCCCCCAAAAAAGGAATCAAAAATATCGTCGTCGGCCCAATAGTGCCCCCCGCCACCGCTGGGACCATGGGTTTCATAATAGAAGGGGCCCTGACCACGATGCTGGCTGTGAGGAGGTGGTTCGTTAAATTCGCCACGGTCAAATTTTGCCCTCTGCTCTGGGGTGCCGACTAACTCATAGGCCGCAGATATGTCCTTGAATTTTTTCTCAGCCTCTTTTTTGCCCGGATTGAAATCAGGATGATATTTTTTCGCAAGTTTTCGATAGGCTGATTTGATCTCGTCTTGAGTGGCTGTTTTCGAAACACCGAGTGTTGAATAGGGATCTGGTTTCATAAGTATTTAATTTGAGGATAAAAGGGCAAAAAGTAAACCCCTAAAGCCATTTAAATTTTGTGAAATCAAAATTACCACCTGACAATATGATACCGACTCGTCTTTTTCGAAATTCTTCTTTATTTTCTAAAACCGCGGCCAAAGGTACAGCTCCTGAAGGCTCAACGAGCACCTTTAACCGCTCCCAGATAAGCCTCATAGCTTCGACGATGGATTCTTCTTTCACACAAATGATTTTTTTAACTCGCTTTTGAATGATCGAAAATGTTCTTTCGGAAAGCGAAGCCTTCAAGCCATCGGCCATGGTTTTTGGATTTGTATTAGGAATAATTTCACCCGCTTCTAGAGACCGAAAAGCATCGTCGGCACCTAGAGGCTCCGCGCCTATAACTTCTGTGGTTGGAGAAGTGTAAAATGCGGATAGACCCGTGCCGCTCAAAAGACCGCCTCCACCGACGGGAGCTATAATTGTCTCTAGATCTTTGATCTCTTCTAGTAACTCAAGAGCCGCCGTGCTCTGACCCGCAATCACACGGTAGTCATCGTACGGATGCACAAGGTGCCCACCTTTTTCTTGCAAGACTTTTTCAAGAGTGTCTTCACGGCTTTTTAAATTTCCTTCGCAAAAAATAATTTCTCCGCCATAACTTTTCACCGCCGCAACTTTCACTTCTGATGAATCCTCAGGCATAATGATCCGGGCTTTGATTCCTCTAAACTTCGCCGCCAAGGCTAGGGCCTGGCCATGGTTTCCGGACGAATGAGTGACTACACCTTCTTTTGCCAGTTCATCGCTCAAAGAAAATACGGCATTGCAAGCTCCCCGGAATTTAAACGCCCCAGTTTTTTGGAGATTCTCACATTTGAAAAAGAGACTGGCGCCCACTAGATAATTGAGACTCTCAGAAGTCATCACCGGCGTTTGGTGAGCGTAAGTTTTGATACGATCATGGGCGAGGCGGATTGAGTTAAGCGTGGGCACTTGTTCCATATCGCATAATATATGCAATTTGGGATGAGAAACAAAGTCTAACTATTAGTGAATTAAATAACTCACATAGGGACTTACATGAGTGAATGCATGGCTTAGAAGTTGACCGCACGCTAAGCCCGCAGACACAATCGGTTCAGCTACGAGTTTAAAGCCATTTTGAATGTCCCTACTAAACAGCCCGTAAAAAATGCCACCCGTGAATGTCGCCCAACTGCCTATAAACCCATAGGCGAGCATCCCTGTGAACTTGCTGCCTGGTTTCATACCTAATTTGGCCAATGCCCTCTGAGTGGTCGTCCAAGGCCCTGAAATCGTGGATCCTCGGAACATCTGATTAACAGCCCACCCCTTCCACGGAAGAGCCGCACTCCATACGTAATTCAAATAGAGCCATCTGACGGTTCCTTCAACAACAGTCTTACGTAACTCTCTTTGATTAGCAGAAATAGTGTCACTAATAATTGGAGTGGTGCGGGCGAACCTGGCGTATCGCCCTCTTCTATAGTGGGTATCGGAAGTAAGCCCTTCTGATAGGCGTATCAGAGCTGTTTCAATTTTAGTGTCCCGCACCCATTTCAACTGACGGATACTTTGAAATATCCCCGGCTGCTGCGGATCCATCGCCGCTACGCCCTCGCCCGTGACCGTAGCACTGACATAATTCTGTGCAAATAAATCATTTTTAATTGTTTGCTCAATCCGCATTCTCTCTTGAGCGGAAGAAATCCCGCTCAAATAAGCTGAGAGTTGTAAATCAGTCGCTACCCGAGCACCAAAATCTTTTTCTGTCTGGGCATCAACAGAATTAATAAGATCAACGCCACCATAGTCAACACGGAGTCCAGCCTGTTTTAAAAGTTCAACTCGATAGATTTCTTCCCACCTCTTTTGTGCTTGCTGTGCCACACCCTCGTCAAGCTCGCCACTAAATAAATCAGAGACATCCATATTCATTTGGGAAGTGAATTTTTGATTGGCCTTTGTGTAAGCTCGAACAAGCTGTCTACGCGCATAACCACCTTCAAGTTTCAATGGGTCAAACTCTGCAGTGGCAGTGCCTGCAGTCACATCCGAGACTCCATTTTGATTTTGTTGCAAGAGACCAAAAAGTTCACGGCGAAACAAAAGAGCCGCCTGTTGGGCGCCTGCGACGTCCCCCCGTTCGATCCAGCTCCCAGAGACCTGGAGGCCAATTTCATTTGGTACTCCAGTCAAAGAAAAAGCCGTAAGCTCGCTGCGAACTCGTCGATAAGCCTTTGCTACACTGATAATTCCGGACGGAGTTAAAAAAGATGTTGGATCTGAAGCAAATTTTCTGAGTAAACTGAAATCTGTACGAGCAGATCTTAGAACACGTATCGCTCCTTGATTTCCGCTGGCTATTGCAGATTGGTAAGCCCGATTAAGCGCGTGGATGTTGAGTCCTTGACGAGTGATGGCGTAGAATTCTTCTGGCGAGTGGGGTTCTTGGTCAGCAGACTCTTGGGGAGGAACATTATATCCAAAAAAACTTTGAATGTTCCTATAAAGAGAATTGGCATCAAATAGAAAAGCGTCTTCGCCAGGCAATCCCTGCCGTGTCAATTCATTTCTAACCCTGGCTTTAACTTGCGCATCAAAAAGTTTTTTATTTTTCGGGTTCTCCGGATCGATCCCCTCTTCACGCATCTGTTTAGCCACGACACCAAGAGATTCTTGCAAGCTTTTCTCTTGAACTGAGCTTGCTAAGGCGTTAGCTCCAGCAGTCAAATAGCCCACGAAATTATAAATGACGGAAATAAGACTATAGAGAGCCATCGTCCCACCGACAGCCCATGCCGCTTCAACTCGTGTCGCGAAAAAGGGACCAAGGCGAGCAATGTGATGTGCAATCCAAGGTATAACTATGTATTGCTGAAATCCGACAAGACCTGTGTCTACGATCCCCAAGACACCTACACCAAGAGCTAACGTTTTGTAATTTACGGGCGTTCGTGTATTTGATTTTCTTGCGAAACCGAAGGTAGCATTAAATAAATTTCTGACAGTTCCGTTTTCAGATGTTCCTGCATAATCCATAACACTCTCAAATAAGTTCGCAGGCCATACATATGGAAGTTGGTAAAGAAATGTAAGAGAGTTGGCAAATACAGTAAATGATACCTGAGTGTGCGTCTTTCCGATAGCTGCGCCTTCTCTCATCTTTGCCTCAATTGTTTTTCTGAGACCCCAATAACGAAAACCTAAACCTACTGCATAGACAAATGCACACTTGGCAACCACGATATTGACATGATGGAACACATCAGCTAACACGGGGGTGGCAGCTTGAGCCGTACTTATTCCAATCATATCAAATGCAAGTTGAGTAAATTTTTGTAAATAATCAGTCGAAGTATTTGACGCATTTTCAAAATAAGGTCGACTATTTGGATGATCTAGATCAAATCCGGTAAAGAAAATTCCAAAACCTGCAGTACTCCCACGAGGAAGCTTTAGCTCTGTACCGCCGAGGATTTCTCCAGCTTTTGAAACCAGGGTTCTAAAATTTTCTTCAAATTTCTGATAATTCGCCCCAAACTCAGAGTCGTTCTGTTTTGCGCCCGCTTTTGCTAAGTCTTGCAGCACTATTTGTAAGCGATGTCGAGCTTCTTCGAGTTTTGGCGATTCATGATCTAATTTCGCGATGGCCTCATCCATGGCCAAAGATGTCGCAAGCGTCATATTTAGACTTTGAACTTTAACCATTGCCCGCAAATCAGCAGTCAAAATGGGAAGAGATAGCCCTTCAGTATTTTGAAAGACGACAATGTCTCGATGAGGAATTTCACTACCTGAGATTTCTTTGGAATGGGTTGTTTGCCAACCACTCCCTGGCATAGGAAAAAAGTGAACGGGAATATTTTCACTTTTCACACTTGCGGAAATAAGCTGATTATATGAGACAAAAAATAATCCTGCCCCTTGTACGCGGGCAAATAAATCACTATCCGCATTAGCAGAAAAAAATATGAACTCGTCAGTCTTGAAAACTGGATGAATAGGTGCTCTCAATTGCCAAATTTTTTGGATGCCAGCAAGAGCGATAAAGGTTGAGTCACCAGATTGGGTGAACGCTGCATCTTCTTCACCGGCGTCAGACGTGGATGAACGAATCTGTTTTTTCCAACTTTGGCTATTAAGATAAAAGGGATCTTGGTCGACGATAGGATCATTAGGGCTTAGATCCAAACCCAAAGGAAAAGTTTTATCTGCCAAAATATCAGTAATGGCAGGGTCTATCACAGCATCGGCAACAGCCAATTTTACATCAGCGGAATTACCGTTAACATTATAAGAAGTGGAAGTCATCGAGTTAGCATCGGTGGGGGAATTAGCAAGAGCCATCTCTGCCACGACGGGTTGAAAAATTATTTGGAATACAATCATTAGACATAAGAAAGCAGATAGATTTTTATTATTTAAAAACACCGCGACTCCTCCCGATTTTGCAAACACCTTTGAACAGCAATACTCATGCCTAAATCATTTGCAGCTATTCGGACTCACGAGCCTTTTCAGAACTTATCACTGATAGATAAAGTCAGTTATCTTGGAAATTTTTCATCGTTGTCTAAGTTTAGTACACGAAATTTTTTCTCGCATTTCCGACTTAATTTCAGTCGCAATCCTTCACCCGTCGGCCAAAGGCATGACAGAGGTTGACGAAGGCAAGATGGGCATCGGACCAACCCTGCAGGGCTAGGAGTTCTGAATCGTTGAGGCGCGTTTGATCAACAGCCAACTCGTTGGCAGAAGCGCGCCCCTGTTTCAAGCGTAGCTCATTGGCGCGGTAAAGGCGTTGGGAGGTCTCTAGAGTTTTTTCCCGAGCCAAGGCTGTAGTCAGGGCAATCTCCAGGTTTTTCTGAGCTGCTTTTGCTGAGCTCTTGATATCTCGCTCCAATTGTCGGAGTCTGATTTCAGAAGCCGATTGATTCTCAAGCTGAATGCCATATTCGGCATAGTCGTGAAGGCCATTAAAAAGCGGCATCGAAAGACCCACTGTCCCCGACAACCCAGAATAACTTTGGCCTAAGTATTGGGACGTACCCTCTGAGACACTTAAATCCAATGAGGGAAAAATAGTGCGATAACTTTGGCTAGTACGTTTGGCTTCGGCCTGAGTTTGCGCGAGCGCCGCTTTGTAATCGGGCCTGTTGGTCAAAGGAATTTCTTTTTGTATAAGACTTCGCACGGCTTCTGACTGAAGTCTCTTTTTCCACGGCCATTCAAATCTAATGTGCTCATGGCCCAAAAGTCTCACCAGATTTGCGTCAGCAGTGTTAGCTTGTTCTTGAGCATCGCGAAGTCTCGCCATGGCGTTATCAAGATCTACAGAAAGTTTGTCTACTTCTTGCAAAGGAAGAATGCTTTTATTGTAGCGCTGTTGGGCGATATCAAAACCAGTTTGGAAAGTTTGAACACTCTTGGCTAAAACTTCTGTCTGAAGTCTTTTTGAAATATCTGTGACGAGAACTTCGGCGCTTTCCGTTTCAGCGGCGAGGGTTTTGTCTTCTAATGTGCTCTCTTCGGCTTCTTTGTCGTAAGAGGCCGCACTGACCGCCGAAAAATCAGCCCCAGCCCGAAAAAGATTGATATTGGCCGTTGCAGAAATAGAATTCACCGAAGGAGATCCAAGACTAGCCGAAGATTGCGAGCCTCCCACCGAAATCGTCGGTAAGAAACCATATTTTTTTTCTAGAACCCGCTGACCGGCAATATTTGTTTGGGTCTTTTGAACAAGAACCGTCGAGTGTTTTTTAGTCATTTCGTCAAGAGCCTGATCAAAACCAAGAACCACACCTGGGCGAAGATCAGGATCCATAGAATCAATCTGTGAAGCACGAATCGGAGTGCTGAACTCTAAAATAGGGATTAAAATAGAAAATAATAAAACAGCTGACCTAGGCACTTTTACTCCGGTGCGCCCATTCCAGGTAACTCACCTGTAAGCTAGGCACAATGAAAAGTGTCAGAAATACAGAGAAGCAAAGTCCGCCAGTAACGGCGATGCCAAGAGGCTGCAGAATCCGACCACCCTCTCCTAAACCAATGGCAATTGGTAACATTCCCAAACCTGTCGTCAAAGATGTCATGAGAATAGGTCTTAATCTTTTTGTCGCGGCTTGAAGTGCCGCCTGACGGGGAGCGACTCCTTCGCTCACAAGCCTGCGCATGAAATCAACCAAGATGATGCTATTAGCGACCACAATTCCATTTAAAAGAATGACACCCAACACTGAATTGAGCGAAAGGGTGCTCTTAAAAACAAAGAGCGAAAGCAGAACTCCGATAAATCCTAAAGGAATAGCCACAAGAACGATGAGCGAATTAGCGAAGTTTCCAAACTGTAATACCATGGTTAAAAAAATCAAAAGTATCGAGAGTCCGACGGCCTCTCCTAGCTGCCTGAGAGCTGAAGTCAATTCAATTTCTGGATCTTCAAATGAGACACTGACAGTATCTTGTTTCGTGCGTTTTGACTTCCAATCCTCAACAAGTTTTTCAGACGCCAACAACGCGGGCTTTGCCAGTGCCTCGTCACCCTTATCTACTTTTCCTGTTAAAACAATAAGCTCTCGCTGATCTTCTCGATAAATGCTTGGGGTTTTCTCTTCAATACTCAGGCCCATCAAAGCCTTCATCGGAATAAGTTTGCCTCCAATTCCCAACGGAAAAGAACCAAGATCTTCTAAAGAAGATA
>Ga0207084_1127_pt1 | contig 12996 bp, 7 predicted proteins | sample Alteio_BWMinHeat_55_FD_153543 | JGI IMG/M metagenome (GOLD analysis project Ga0207084, IMG submission 153543) | Enriched cells from forest soil in Barre Woods Harvard Forest LTER site, Petersham, Massachusetts, United States -... | ecosystem: Environmental > Terrestrial > Soil > Temperate forest >...
ACGGGTTTTGTTTGGGGTTCGTGTGGTTTTAATCCTAAATAATCGCGACATTCTTCTGCCCATTCGGCTTGAAGCATTTGTGGAAGACGATAAATCACTACATTTAAAAAACTTCCAATCAATAAAGAAAATGCTGCAATCAATAGCAGAAAAAAATCTCGATGTGAAAAAATAAAATGCACAGCATCCATTAGATCATTGTCCCCAATTGAAAAATCGGTAAGTACATTGCAATCACAAGTCCACCGATTAAAACACCAAGCACTAGCATAATCAAGGGCTCGAGTAATTGACTGAGTGTAGAAATAAATCGATCAATGCCGGACTCATATAAGTCTGCTAATTTTTCTAACATGATTTTTAATGTGCCAGATTCTTCGCCCACTTTAATCATTTGTATCATGACAGAAGGAAACGATTGCGTGCGCAAAAGTGCGCTATGTAATTGTTGTCCGCTGATGATGGCGGATTGTAATTCAATAATTTTTTTCTCATAAAAATTATTTTTGCAAAGGGGCGCAATGAGTTTTAATCCTTCTGTAATCGGAATGCCTGCGCCAAAGGTAATAGCAAGATTTCTTGAGAATCGTGCATAAATAATTTGTTTTGCTAACGTTTTCCAGATTGGAAGATGTAATTCTAATTTGGGGATAGAAATATTTTTCCATAGACAAAATAAAATTAAAAATAACGTGAGTGCAATCATTCCAAAATCATTTCTTAAAAAAGTAGAAAATGAAACAATTAATTTTGTAAACCACGGAAGCGGTCGCTGAAAACTTTGAAACAATTCAGAAAACTGCGGCACAATAAAAAATAACATTAAAAATAAAATAATCAACGCGATTGAAATAACGACAGCAGGATAAAATAACGCTTGTTTGATTTTTTTGATGAGTTCAAGTGATTTTTCTTGATGCGTTGCAACATGCTGCAATAAAAGATCGAGTGTTCCTGAGTGTTCGCCAATTTTAATTAGCTGACAACTGAGCTCGTCAAAAATAGTTTGATGATGACGCAAGCTCTCACTTAAATTTTTTCCTGATTCAATTTCATGCTGAACAGAGAAAATAATTTTTTGAAAATGGTGATTTTTTTGGCCTTGTTTTAAAATTTCACAGCAATGAATAATGGGGATTCCTGCAGTGATTAATGTTGAAAGCTGTCGAAAGAAAAGTGCAATATCGAGTAAAGCAATTTTTTTAGAGGGTGAAAATAAAAAATAATTTCGTTTTCGTCGTAAAGAAATCGGGTAATTTCCTTGCTGTCGCAAATTTATTTTTGCCTGTTGCAAACTCATGGCTTGAATTTCACCGCTGGATTTTTTTCCCTCTGCAGATAGGCCTGACCAAACATAGTTATATTTTTTCATCCGTAAGTCACTCGATTAATTTCAATCAAACTTGTCATGCCTTGTAATACTTTTTTTAATCCTGCCTGCTTTAATGACATCATTGAGTGTGATTGTTGGGTGCTGATCGAGAGCACTTCGTAAATACCTGTGCGTCCGTGATAACCTTGTAAACAGTGTTCACATCCTGCTGCGCGATAAATAATATGTTGAGTTTCTTTTGAATCAAGAATTTCAATTTTTTTGCAACGATTGCAAAGTTTTCGTATTAAACGCTGCGCAATCACTAAGGTGAGTGAGTGTGTTAATTGATAGGAAGGAACGCCCATTGATTGTAATCGCGCAATCGTTTCTGTTGCGCTGTTGGTGTGTAATGTGGATAAAACAAGGTGTCCTGTTTGTGCAGCTTGAATCGCAATTTTTGCAGTTGTAAGATCGCGAATTTCTCCGACCATAATAATGTCAGGATCTTGTCGCAAAAAAGTACGTAATACCATTTCAAAATCTAAACCAATTTTCGGATGAATATTCACTTGATTAATTCCTTTTAATTGAAATTCAATTGGATCTTCCACCGTAGAAATATTTTTTTCGGATGAATTGAGATGATGTAGCGCAGAATAAAGTGTCATTGTTTTTCCACTTCCTGTGGGGCCTGTCACAAGAATTAATCCTTGTGGAAGTGAGAGTGCTTTTAAAAATGATTTTTTTTGTTCGTCAGTTAATCCAAGATCATTAATTTCAAGAAAATTCTGATTCACATCTAATAAACGTAAAACAATTTTTTCACCGAAAAGAGTAGGGCAAGTGCTCAAGCGAATATTAATAACTTTTTTATCTGTGGTGGTAAATTTCAAACGGCCGTCTTGTGGTAAACGTCTTTCTGCAATATCTAATTTTGCCATTACTTTTAATCGTGTGATTAAACGTAAAGATAATTCATGAGGAATTTCTGTGGTTTCATATAAAATTCCATCACGACGATAACGAATGCGACAAAAATATTCGTAAGGTTCAATATGAATATCTGATGTTTGTTGCTGCACGGCATGTTCAATTAAGTGATTTACAAAATGAATGAGGGGTGGATCGGCATTATCATGCAATGTCATTTCTAATGGATCTTTTTGTTCGAGCAACTCATTTAATTCTTTTTCTCCCGTGAGAATTAATTTGAGTTGCATGCCCGAATGAAATTGAATCGCATCTAATACTGTTTGATTCGTTGGATCTGATACAGCTAAGTGCAATACGCCTTCTTTTTTTTCAATGGGGATGACGCGATAGCGACGAATCAGTTCTAAAGGCAGTAGTGTATTATTTTTTAAATAATCATCGGTGAGTAAGATCACCGATAATCCAAATAATTTTGAAAGTGTTTTTAGAATAATATCGCTGCTCAGTAAATTATTTTTTACTAAGTATTGAATCAGCGACATTCCATGCTGTTTTGATTCCATGATGGCAAGCTGCATGCTTTCTTCATCAAGCAAATGATGTTGCACAAGATGGAAAGCAAGACCTGTCAATTCAGAAAAAGTTTTCATGATGCGCGACATAATCCTAATGTTAAACATGTTCCAGTCACAGTCCATCGGCTGCCATCATTATTAGGAGATAAAATATAAGTTGCGCCGCCCGCAATGGTTGTTGCGGTTGAAGTGATAATTCCATTATCGACTTTAATGCTCGCTAAATTTTTTGTGGCGAGAGGTGCGGGTGGAATGCCTGGTTTTCCAGTTGATAATTCTGATGTTGCACTTCCTTCTTGTAGCGCGAGTGAAACAGCTGTTTTAAATGGTTCTGTTGCTGCAATGACTTCTGCAAATCGTGCACGTTGCGTGTAATTTTGATAAGAAGGAATTGCGATGACAGAAAGAATTCCAATAATAGAAACGACGATCATTAATTCAATAAGCGAAAAGCCATTTGTTTTCATGGTGAGAGTCCTTGTGAGTGAGTAGTTAATGTGAAAATAAAAATGAAAATAAAATTGAAATGTTTTGTGAGGTGGAAATAAAAAATGGTTACGTGGATTTGGAGCGAGGAAAAATTTTTTTAAATTTATACGTTTTTTAAATTTAATTTGCAAGGAATATTTTTAATTTTAAAGAAATCCGAAGTAAACACGAATTTTTTTTATAAAAAAAATTGCAATCTACAGGCCGAAGGCCTGAAAGCTTTATTAGCCTAGGGTTAAGGGCGCTTGCTTTTTAGCGCCCGCAACCCTAGGTAAAATGAAGCATAAAGCGGATGAAGCGCTGAAAGCGCGTGAGAAAAAAATTATGTTTTTTGTTTCGCCCCTTCGGGGCTCCAAACGTTAACATCATTTGCACCTAGGCTTACGCGCAAAAAGCGCGCTAAGCCTAGGCTAGAAAAGCTTGCAGGCCTTTGGCCTGCACACTGCAAAAAAATATTTTTTTATAAAAAAATAAAAATCTTTCTTAAAAACAATTTTTAATTTTTGCATTTGCGCGATGAGATTGACGTCACCATTTCTGGCTAGTATTATCGCACGTTACAATTTTTAAAACGGGGTATAGCGCAGTCTGGTAGCGCGCCTGCTTTGGGAGCAGGATGTCGGGGGTTCGAATCCCTCTACCCCGACCAAATAGTATAGCTTGTTAGGGGCTGCTGACATTTCGCTATGCCGAGACAGAAATCGCTGATTTTCGAGGACCGCAGCGCAGCATACGTTGGATGTATGTGAGCAGCGGACCGCAGAAAATCAGCGATTTATGGCCGGCATAGTAGAAATGTCAGCAGCTCCTTTTGCGCCTGTAGCTCATTCGGATAGAGCACCAGCCTTCTAAGCTGGGGGTAACAGGTTCGAATCCTGTCAGGCGCGCCACTTAGTTTTTATATTTATGGTGGACGTAGCTCAGTCGGTAGAGCCCCGGATTGTGATTCCGGTTGTCGTGGGTTCGATCCCCATCGTTCACCCCATTCATTATATATACGCATCAATTATTGGGCCGTTAGCTCAGTTGGTAGAGCAGTTGACTCTTAATCAGCGGGTCGTTGGTTCGATCCCAACACGGCCCACCACTTTTTCCTCAATTTAGGTATAATAACCCCCACAAAAAAAACACGAGGGGTTGAAAATGGCAGCATCATCATCGAATACATCATCAACTGGTACAGCAGCAGTAGCAGCATCAACACCAACAGCTGCATCTGTAAATAACACAGCAGCAATAGCAGCATCAACACCAACAGCTGCATCTGCAAATAACACAGCTGCAGCAGAAACTCCTCGTGCACAAATGCAAACGAACATGGGTTCAGATTTAAAAGCAAAATCAAAAGAAATGGTCCGCCTGTCTTTTCAACGAGCAGTTCAGCTCTATCGTCAAAACGCATTCATACCTGCAGAGAGAATTTTTTCTGAATTAGAAAAATATGAAACTGACTATGATGCAGATGTTTATTTTTATAAAGGATTAATGCTTCCTGCGCGCACTAATGCAGAAGAGTTAAGCATGATCGCAGAGAGCACGAGCGATAATTCAGACACTCGATTAGCCTGTTTTCAACAGGGAATGGATGTGTATTTGCCAGATATGCGCACCACACTGACCGAGGATGAGCAACATATTGTGCTCAGTAGGTTTTGTGCTGATACTTTTATTGACAGGAAAAAATTAACGAAAAAATGTGCTGATTACATTCGAGCAGCAGAAGCAGATGAAAAAAAATCGAATGGATTTGAGATGATGGAAAACTATTATCGTGCTTGGATTGTTTCATCAGAGGAATTAAGAAAATATATTAAAGAAAATAATAAAAAAGAAGCGATATTAAAAATTATATATGAGTTGTCTGACAGATATTTTAAAGACTTAAATGTAGATAAAAACAGATTATTATTAACTTACGCTGTCTATTTATTTCCACTCGATGCGGAAATAAGAAGGCGGCTTTTTTTTGAAAATTTTGATTTTGACCAATCCGATCTCAATAGACAGCAATGTCAATGGTGGATTTGGTCGGTAGCGAATAACCAAGGTATTTTTTCTGTTTTAGAAAATTTTTTCACACAAGAAACCAATGATTTAAAATTTTATGCAAAAGCCTGGGATTACCTATTGGGATTAGTCACCGCTTGTGCATCAGAAAAATACGAAGCAATTATTAAGAGCGTGTGTGAGTATTACAAAAAAACAATCAAAAATAAAAAAATGTTTCAGGAAGCTTACGCTGGAATAAAATTTCCAGAGATTAAACGTCATTTAAAACAACGACTCGAATCTATTTTAAGAATATCTTTTGAAAAAATATTTTCAGATGCTAAAGATGAAAAAAATTCTGCTGTCACTGCTGCAGGTCTATCAACGTTGGCACTTAATGGTCATGCCGAAGTAGCAAATACAGCAGCTGCATCAAATACAGCTGCCGCTGCAAGCGATACAGGATTAAGTTATACCGATACCCTCAAACCTTGCGACACATTAATAAAAGTTATTCAACAGTATCGCGCTGGATCTTATGATAGCGCACACACATTAATTCAAACCATTTTAGATTTTAAAACGATTCATGTAAGACCGGTCGAGTGTAAAGACTATGACTATGCAGACCGATGTTTTTTTGCTGGACTTATCGCAATTAAATTATCACTCCAATATCCTCGAGAGTTCATTGTCAGCTGTTTTCGTACGGGAATGCAGCAAGCAAAAAGAATGACGTGTTTATCCGATAATGAAACAAAAGAAATGCTTTGTTATCTAAATCATTTAGGCGTGATGCAAACAAATAATTTTTCAACAAAAGAAATAGAAAGTACTTTGCAAGAAGCTAAAGAGCATTATGCAAACGATAAATTTTCAGCGGCTACTAACGCATTAGCTGTCGTTCATTATCATTTCATCGATAATCCTGTTTATTATTTTATGTATGCAGAAGCAGAAAAAAATCGTTTGCTTGCTGAAAATAATTTATCTGATTCGATAGCAGAACAATATTATGAAGTGTGGATGTGGTTATCTATTAGAAAACAGACATTGATTAAACAATTAAAATTACACGTTGAAAAGCATCCCGATAGACAAGAAAAAAACGCATTTGTCGTATTAAAAAAACTTCAGATTTATCAAGCTATCTCTTTTGATATTGCACAAAATGGAGAGTGCGAAAGTAATTTGCTTTACGATGTTTCAATGTTATTGAAGATATTTGAGTATCGTTATTGGGCAAAAGAAGAATATTTTCCTGAAATGCTTAAGACGCTTTCACCTTTTGAGCAGTATCTCCATCAAAAAGTTATGATCGATGATGATGTCTCAGAGGATAATGATGCTGTGGCGAATGAAGAAGCGACAACCGCTAATAATTTTCAACACGTTATTATGGAAGCTGTTGCAAATAAGGCGCAACAAATAAGAAAGAATTTGGATGATAATATTCAACAAATATTTTTGAGAGTTGTTGGCCTTTATCGCTCTGGCGAAATAAAAAACGCCATTTCCATGTTTCACGATCTAACGCAAAAAAATAATAGCTTGATTTATGTAGATAGTTATTTTTATCAAGGCTTGCAAGCGCCAGAACAAAGTGTTCCTGAAATGATGTCAGCGGTTGCTGCATCGCAAACAAAAACAAGAATAGAATTTTTTTCAGACGGAATGTTGAATTATATTCCTGATGTGATGACAACATTAACCGCAGATGAAAAATTAATTGTGATGCAACGATTAGCGGATAACGATGCACCTTCTATTAGATTTAAAAAAGAGTGGAATGATGATAAAAAATATGATGAATGCATAAAAAAAGCATGCGCAACAGAAATACTTGCCTGTACTGTTGCAAATTATTATCGCGCTTTTTTGGTGAGGAAAGAAGAATTACGAAAATATTTAAAAGAAAATAATAAAGAAGCTGCATTATTATCTTCTATTCATGAGCAATCAGATAAACTTTTTGAGAGAAATTTGCAAACAGAAGAAAAAGAACATCTTCTTTTATTAGAACAATCCATTTGTTTATTTCCAATGGATGCAGAATTACGTCGACGAAAAACATTTTTCATGTTTCGTCAAAATAATATTCCTGATCGCTCATTCGAATGCTGGATGTGGCTCACATTTAGTGAAGTGGGTGTTATTACATTTTTAACAGAATTTTTAGAACAAGAAAAAACAAATCCAAAACTTTATGAAACCGCATGGCATTATTTATTTGCATTAACGTATGCGTGTTCTAAATTTCAAACTCGACCGCGATTTGTCTATTACGCCAATGTGTTAAATGATGTGATTAAACTTTATCAAAGAAATTTAAAAGACAAACGCGCATTTTTAAATGCATTGAGTCAGCTTGATTCGTTTATCAAAAGAGAAATGGGAAGTCGTTTTGATAAAATAACGAATCAAACAGTCGATGATCTTTTTGTAAATGCAGCAGAAGAAAAATCAGCGGATGAAAAAGCGCCGATAGAAAATACAGCTGCAGAAATGCCTGCAACAGAAGAAAATAAATCCAATCACTCATCTGCTGCGACTGCAACTGCCACGCCTGCTGTTTCTGCGGCTGATTCAAAAAAAGAAAAAGTTTTATCTGCTGCTGGGGGAATTAAATTTGTAGAAGATGAAGCGAAAAAAACCTACCCCATTATTTCTGATAGTAATATAAAATTGTTAAGATCTAGTGAAAAAGAGCGGCTTTATAAAGTTAATTTTGATAAAGCACGAGATCAATTTGAGAAACATAATAATGTAGTCAGTGCTGCAGCCGCTTTAAAAAAGGCAATTAAATATGCGCTTCCCAATGACGAAGAGGATTCGAAACAAACAAAAAATTATTCGTTAATTGAATTTATTCAAAAAATCGGTGAAGAATTAATTTATAAAAATGAATGCAAACTCGCTGAAGAAATTTATAGGCTTGCGATACCGCTTTCTCGTAGCGAAGCGAGTTTTTATTTTGGCCATGGGTATGCATGTTATTTACAAGGTGAATTATCTAATCAAGAAGTCGATTGGGTGATGTGGATGTTAACAGTGGACCTAGGAAAGTCGAATGCATCAAATCTAATTCAATTTATTTTAGGAATGCAATGTATTATGAATTCAAGTTTTAAACCTGGTTCTCGAACAATAAGCAATCGACAGCAGGGTTTGCGTCAATTGCTTTCTGGGGTTTTAAATAATCCAAATGAAATTATTAAAATGAAAGAAAAAATAAATCAATTAGGTGAAATTCAGCAAGAACGTGTGCGTGCGTATTTTGCAGAATGCATTGAAGAAAAAAGTGTGGATGAAAAATATTATCCTATTTTAAAAGAATTAGCTGAAGTGCCGAAACCGATTGTGGTGAGTGTTGCATTGCCTACAGCTACAGCTACAGCTACAGCTACAGCTACAGCTACAGCTACAGCTACAGCTACAGCTACAGCTACAGCTACAGCTACAGCTACAGCAGCTGCTGTTACTGAAATTCATATTGCAGCGGCTCAACCTACTGCTGATGCAAAATCACAACCGATTGCATCTGCGCAATTAGTTTCAAATACAAAAAATGTAAAAAAAGAAGCAACACGTGATGGTGAATGGTATGGCTTGTTTCTTGATGAGGCTGAACGTTCTAATCCTAATTTTTATCGCGCGTTTAATTTGCTTTTAAAAGCAACTGCAAGTGGAATGCATGTTGAAGCAGCTGCAATGTTGGGCATGATGTGTATGGAAGGTGATGACGAGGGTGATCGCTACATTAATATGGGTTTGCATTATCTTAAGCGTGCAGCGCAACATCATAATCCGTTGGCGCAATTTTATTTGGGAAGATATGAAGAAGAAAAAAATAATGAACGGACAGCACTGCGTTGGTATGAAGCTGCGGCTCTGCAAAATTATGCTCCTGCTGTTGAAGAGAAAAATCGATTAGAAAAATATATTTCAACACATGCTAATTTATTTCGAAATAATAAAGGTGCAAATGTTTCAGCAGGAATTTCACCACCGGATGTGAAATTGCAACAAACAAGAAAATAAAATTGTAAAAAACACGAGGAGAAAAATAAAATGACTGCATCATCTCATCATCCAGAAAGCGCATCGATTGCTGATAAAGCATCCGCTAATCATGCTGCTATATCTAATCAATCTCCTGAATGGATGATTACGATGGCTTTTCACGAAACTGTACGAGCGTATCGCAAGTCAGTCATGAAGATGGAGACAGCAAGAACGCTATTTAGACAATTAGCAGATTTGGACGCAGTCCATGCGGATGTTTATTTTTATTTAGGATTAATGATGCCTATTTCTTTTTTTCAAATGACGACTGAAAAAAGAATGATTGAATTAGGTAAAAAAGATAGTCCATATCAATTAGGATACAAGTGCTTTGTCACAGGTATAAGTGAATATTTGCCTTATATGGTAACGACTTTAACCGAAGACGAACAGCGCGCAGTGATCCGAACGTTTTCGAATGCGATCTTTTATAAGCCTAAGGCAACAGATAACACTACTGCTGATGATTACATTGGAAAAGCAGAAGAGGCTGAAAAAAAATATAATTGGAAAGATATAGTTTACAATTATTATCGTGCCTTCAGTTTATCACAGAGTGAGATGGATCTTTATTTCTTAGTGAGTCGTAAGCATAAAACACCTTGGTTGTTAAGACACATCTATGAATTCTCTGATCAATTATTTTCTAAACCATCAGAAGAAAAAATACATGAAACATTATTAGTTCAGTCCATACAGCTATTTCCATTAGCAGCAGAATTACATAGACGACTCGCATTTTTAACTGTTGAGAAAAAGAAAGTAGAAACAAAAGATACTTTTCAAGCCTGGATTTGGCTTCTCACGAATAAAGAAGGCCTCATTCCTTTCTTAACAAAAACGCTTAATGAAGAAGATAATCTTAATGTTTATGCAACACTTTGGCATTGCTTAGTAGGACTTATTGCTGTTTATTCCTCTGATGCGCATGAAAAAATTATTCAGAATGTTTGCTTGATGTATAAAGAAAAAATAAAAAATAAAAAAATGTTTCAGCAAGCATATGATGAAATGCCTTTTTTAAAAATTAAAAAAAATTTAAAAGATGGATTAGAATTTATTTTCAAAACATCGTTTGAAAAAATATTTGAATTTGAAAAAGCACCTGACAATAAAGATGAAAAATCTGCGCCGAAATTACCGAGTGATCATCCCGCTGCAGCAAATACAGCTGCTGCTGCGATAGATGGAGCTGCACCAATAGAAGAATATATTTCAACGCATGCTAATTTATTTCAAAATAATAAAGGTGCAAATGTTCCAGCAGGAACTGTGCCACCGGATGTGAAATTCAAACAAACAAGAAAATAAAATTGTTTGCCCCATCAAGAATTGCTACACTTTCCCGATTATTTTGCGAAAGTGGCGGAATTGGTAGACGCGCTGGATTTAGGTTCCAGTGGGCTTCCCGTGAGAGTTCGAGTCTCTCCTTTCGCACCAAATCACGGAGAAATGGGGATGTTATTTAAGCGTCAGCACTTATTTATTTTGATGTTGGCAATTGCTTTCGCAAAAAATGCATTCGCAGCTGCATTTCAAGTGTGGGAACAAGACAGTGCAAGCATGGGAAATTATCATGCAGGTCGTGCAGCTATTGCAGATGACGCGAGTACTGGATTTTATAATCCTGCAGGATTAATTCGAATAAAAAATCAACAAATCATTGGCGGTGGAATTTTTCTTTTAACGGACGATCGTTATCGCGGTAATGTTTCATTGGGTAGTAATAATCCAACGAATTCTCCGCAACTTTTTTTCAAGAATGCGCCTGTCACCGCGCAAGGTGGAACATCCAGTTTTATTCCTGCTTTTCATTACGCAGCACCGTGGAGTGACACACTTGTTTTTGGAATCAGCTATGTGATTCCATTTTCATTTAAAACAGATTATGGAACAAATTCACTATTGCGTTATGCCACCACATTTAATCAATTACAAATTATTGATATTGCGCCTTCATTTGGAATTGCATTGAATAAAAAACTTTCTGTGGGATTTGGATTAGATTTCGAACATATTGCAGGAGAATTCGATCAAAATTCAAATGTTGTGAATCAAACACAATTGTTTTCTGACACATTAAGTAAAAATTCTGGAAATGGAAATGCATATGGTTTTCACGCGGGTGCGCTTTATCAATTCAATGATAAAACACGAATTGGATTAAGTTATCATTCTGCTGTGATTCATCATTTTAATGGCACGAGTATTTTTTACGGGCCGCTTGCAAACAGTGGAGCAGGCGCAACACAAACAGGCGGTTTTTTACAAAGTAATATTACATTGCCACCCACAACTAGTTTAAGTGTATTCCATACAATAAATTCAAAATGGGATGCGATGGGAACAGTGAGCTACACAAAATGGAATGTGTTCAAACAACTTGTTTTTCAAAATGCAGCAACAAATATCGGTGGAACAGCTAATAATGTTGCGCCTTTAGTGATTCAACAAGGTTATCAAAATGCGTGGAATTATTCGGTAGGTGCGAATTATCACGCGACAGATAAATTATTATTACGAACAGGAATTGGATTTGATCAATCGCCTGTGAGAGATTCAACGCGTAATGTTTCGTTACCCGATAATGATCGTGTTGCATTAGCGCTCGGTGGACATTATCAAGTAACAAAATCCATTGGATTTGATTTAGCGTGGACTCATTTCTTTGTTGCAGATGCGAGTATCAATCAAGTGCAAACATTCGGTGATCAAGTCGTTACAACGAATGGAACAGTGAAAGGCAATACAGATATTTATGGATTTCAAGTGAAGTGGGATATTTTTTAATATGAAAAAAAACTCTAACATGAAAAAAATAATTTTTTTATTAAGTTTATTTTTATTTCCAATTTTTATTTTTGCGGGAAATAAACCAGGAAATATTTCGCTGACATTATCGGAAGGGTATTATCATTTTGATACACGACGTCATTTACAAAATGCATCGGTGCCGAATATTGCAGTTGCGTATAATTTCACACAGCAATGGGCAATGGAAGGAAGTGTGGGGATTGCCAATACCAATCAATCCAATGGAACACATCGTGGTGTGAATGTTTATTTATATAATTTAGATGCGATTTATCGATTCACGCCGCATAAACGCTGGGAGCCGTATGTATTATTCGGTGTAGGTGAAAGTACTTTTTTTCCAACAAATGAAAGTACTCATCAAGGAAATATTAATGCAGGAATTGGAACACAATTTTTCGCGCATGATATTATTGCATTGCGTGCTGAAGCGCGTGATGTTTATACGATGGCGGGTGGAAAAAATGATGTGTTGTTAAATTTTGGTGTGAGTCTTTTGCTTGGATAAAATTATTTTCTTTTATTGGTGGGAATAAAATCTCGTTGCTTCGGTCCCGTGTACAGCTGACGAGGTCTTGCTAATTTGTAAGGACTGCTAATCATTTCATTCCAATGTGCGATCCATCCAATTGTTCGTGCTAATGCAAAAATAACAGTAAACATATTTGGTGGAATGCCAATCGCACTTAATGTAATTCCAGAATAAAAATCTACATTCGGATAAAGTTTTCGTTCAATAAAATAATCATCTTCTAATGCAATGCGTTCTAATTCCATGGCGATTTTAAAAATAGGATTATCATGCGCGCCGACGGC
>Ga0207084_1128_pt1 | contig 12952 bp, 12 predicted proteins | sample Alteio_BWMinHeat_55_FD_153543 | JGI IMG/M metagenome (GOLD analysis project Ga0207084, IMG submission 153543) | Enriched cells from forest soil in Barre Woods Harvard Forest LTER site, Petersham, Massachusetts, United States -... | ecosystem: Environmental > Terrestrial > Soil > Temperate forest >...
TATCGTGCTAGTGTTTTACCAGAAACGATTGGCGCAAGGATTGTAGTTGAAGCAGCGGCGAGCGCATGTTGGTATCGTATTACAGGCGGGCAAGGCAGAGTGATCGGTATAGATCGTTATGGTGCATCAGCGCCAGCAAAAGAGGTGTATCGTGATTGTGAATTAACAGTGGATCATGTTGTGACGGTAACTAAGGAAATTATTTATTCCGTCGCGAATTTTGCACATGATAGGCAAACAAGTAAATGTGCATCAGGCTAATTATTACTTTTTTAGTTGAGGAATAAGACAATGACAATTCGAGTTGCAATTAATGGCTATGGCCGCATAGGCCGCAATATTTTACGCGCACATTATGAGAAAAAACTTCATAAAGATATCCAGATTGTGGCAATTAATGATTTAGGTGATATTGATACTAATGTTTATTTAACTCGTTATGATACGACCCATGGAAAATTTCCTGGCGAAGTTTCTTTATCGGGTAAAGATATGATTGTCAATGGTGATAAAATTCGTGTAGTCGCTGAACGCGATCCTCGGAAATTACCATGGAAAGAATTAAATATCGATGTTGTATTCGAATGCACAGGTTTATTTACCTCAAAAGAAAAGGCAGCGCTGCATTTAGAAGCCGGTGCAAAAAAAGTCATTATTTCTGCACCAGCAACAGGCGTCGATGCAACCATCGTATTCGGTGTGAATGATAAAGTGCTTAAAGCATCTGACACGGTCATCTCTAATGCCTCATGCACGACAAATTGCCTAGCAACGGTGGTCAAGCCCTTGCATGAAAGTTTGGGTCTCGTCAGTGGCTTGATGAATACCGTGCATGCCTTTACTAACGATCAAAGTTTATTGGATGTTTATCATAGCGATTTGCGTCGTGCGCGTTCTGCTACACAATCCATTATTCCTACTAAAACGGGTGCGGCCTCTGCTGTGGGTTTAGTCTTGCCTGAATTAAATGGCAAATTGGATGGCTTTGCCGTACGTGTGCCAACGATTAATGTTTCCTTGGTCGATTTAACTTTTGAAGCAAAGCGCAATACGACGGCAGAAGAAGTGAATGACATTATTCGTAAAGCTGCACAGGGCGAATTAAAAGGCGTGCTAGCTTTTAATGAAGAACAATTAGTTTCTATCGATTTTAATCACAATTCAGCTTCAGCTATTTTTGATACCTTTGGTACAAAAGTTATCGGTAATTTAGTTAAGGTGCTAGCTTGGTATGATAATGAATGGGGTTTTTCAAATCGTATGCTAGATGTGGCAGCGGCTTGGATGCAGATTTCTGCAGCGATGCAAACACAGCGTGTGGCGCAATCAGGTTAATCAGGATAATAATTTATGGCAGATACCATGGCAGAAGTCATGCAAGTGATACAGCGATATGCACCTAAAGATTTTGTGCCTCAAGTCGGACTCATTTTAGGTTCTGGTTTGTCATCATTAGCGGAACAAATTACAAATCCAGTCACTATTCCCTATCAAGCGATTCCAGGTTTGCAATCAGGCGCAGTGAGTGGTCATGCCTCCTTGTTGGTGATGGGTTATTTGGGCGGCGTGCCCATTGTTTGTTTGCGCGGACGTTTGCATTTATATGAAGGTGTTCAATATGAATCGATACGCACCTTGGTTCGCATCGTAAAAAAATTGGGCGCGCATAGTTTTCTGATTACGTGTGCGGCGGGTTCAATGCGTGAAGAAGCGGGCCCTGGTGATTTGATGATGATTACGGATCATATTAATTTTCATCCAGGTAATCCCTTGGTTGGTAAAAATGATGAAAGTATTGGGCCGCGTTTTATTGGCATGGAAGATGCTTATAATCTTGGCTTGCAAGAAATCATGCAAAATACTGCGCGCCGATTAAATATTCCCTTGCATAAAGGCGTCTATATTTCTACCTTGGGCCCTTCATTTGAAACACCTGCGGAAATTCGTGCCTTTAAGCAATGGGGAGCTGATGCAGTTGGTATGTCTGTGGTGCCAGAAGTTATTATTGCAAGACATTGTGGTTTGCGTGTGGCCTGTGTTGCGGCCATTACCAATGCGGCCGCTGGCATGAGTAAGGAAAAAATTACTCATGAAGGTACTTTGCAATTTGGTGAATTAGCAGCTCGTAAATTAACTAAATTAATTCCCGAGTTTTTAAAGGAAATGAGCAATGCAATGGCTTGAAATAATTGATGAGCCAGTACGCAAGGCTTCTTCTGTTGTCAATTTATCTCTTTCAAAATCGGCCTTGCTAGGCTTGGTCGATTTAACCAGTTTGAATGACACAGATACTGAGGCGAGTGTTAGCGCCTTTGCTAGTAAAGCTATTTTGCCCTGGGGACAGGTCGCTGCGGTTTGTGTGTATCCTCAATTCGTAACAATGATGGCGGAAATTTTTGCGAATACAGATGTTAAAGTCGCAACCGTTGTTAATTTTCCCGAAGGTAATCAGTCTTTGTCATCTGTGTTAGCAGAAATTAAAACTGCGCTGACTGATGGCGCAGAAGAAATTGATGTCGTATTTCCCTATCAGTTATATCTGTCAGGTGAAAAAAAAGAAGCGAGCGAATTTATTAAGGCATGCAAGGCAGCTTGCGGCAAAGAAATAAAATTAAAAGTTATTTTGGAAACAGGCGTGTTGCATGGTTTGCCTTTGATTGCTGAGGTAAGTCGTGTTGCCATCATGGCGGGCGCAGATTTTATCAAAACATCGACAGGCAAGGTGGCAGTGGGTGCGACTTTGCCTGCAGTGGCTGTGATGTTGCATATGATTCGTGAATTATCTCCTCTTGTGCAACGGCAAATAGGTTTGAAAATATCTGGCGGTGTGCGGGAAGTGCGGCAGGCGGCCGAATATATCGCGCTGGTTGAAGAGATCATGGGGAAGGATTGGATTGGGCCGCAGACGTTGAGAATTGGCGCGAGTAAGTTGGTGGAGGAGTTGGAGTAATAAAGAGGTGAAATATGTTAAGGCTCAACTTATTCCTTCTTCTTTATCATTTCAGTTGATGGCGGTAGTGGTGCAAGATGATTTTCACTATTTATTACTTTCTTCCCTGTCTTATATTCCAGCTCCATTCTCGCTTTTTTAGCAATGCCTCCACCTGTTTTGCCCGCAAGCTTATTTTCTTTCATGCCAGTTGCATTCATGGTTTCAGCTATTTGTCTTGTAGATAATTCCGCAAGTGCCGTAAAAATAAGTTCAGCCTCACTCATATGATCGCGTAGATTTTCTGATTTCAAACCTTTTGCATTTTTGTGGTCTTTGACGCTGATGCCCGTCCATTCTTGATGGATAACATTGGTGAGTATTGCGAACTTACTAGGTTGTTCGATGCCATTTTTTTTCCAGTAATCGGTCAATTTATTACGAGTTTCCTGCCCCATCATTCTTTGTTGAATCCATTTTTCGCTGTAGCCATGTTTCTGCCATGTTTCTCTTGCGCGATCCAGTGATTTGGCAGGATCGGCCATTTCTTGCATACGTTCGTATCCAACTTTGGCTAGCCAAAGCTTAATGGGCTCTGCTTTTGGGCTAGGTATTGACTGAACAAGGCGGAGAAGGGTTTCAGCATTGGCGACATCCGTGAGGTATTTTTTACCATCGCCAGCCTCTAATTTCAGTCGGTTACAATTTGTAACCGACTGATTGCCTTCTTTTTTTAACCTATTTTTCAATACCTTCCAATAATTTCTAGCGGCTTGAAAATCAGGCTGTTGAATTAAAACGCTAATAATGTCTGTGACTGAAAAAAACCAAGTTTCTGTTTCTTCATCATATACTCGTCGAATTTCATGCTCTTCAAAAACAGCTAAATCATTTTTCATAAAAGTCCTTCTATTGTTTTCAAAAGTTCAATGTTTTTCTTGTCTAATGCTTTCATTGAGTGCTTTTATAACAACAAGCACCTGTGTAATCCGTGTGAACCATTGTCATACGGCATCCTAATCTATCTTTATCCCCACCTTCCCCCGCGCCTTCCCCGATTCTAACAAAGCATGCGTATCACCCACTGTCTCCAAAGTAAATTGACGAGTATCCACGAGCGGCTTTAACTTGCCCTGATCCACAATCTTGGCAATTTCTGCTAATATTTTTCCATGCGCTTCACGGCCTTGATTCATCAAAAGAGGAAGCAGCATAAAAACCGCATGCAAACTTAAGGCCTTATTATGCAGGGGTGTCAAATCATGAGTAGAACGGGCAGCGGTTGTAACAACTTGAGCATTTACACCTGCAGCAATAAAAGATTTATCTAAATTCGAGCCGCCCACTGTATCAAATACAATATCAAAGCCTTGATTCTGAGTTAATCGTGCAAGATATTTTTCAATATCTTCTTCTTTAGCATTAATCACTTCATCAGCGCCAAAGGATTTTGCCAAAGAAAAATCTTCATTTTTAAGTACCGTGGTATAAACTTTTGCACCACAGTATTTTGCAAGTTGAACAGCAATATGTCCGACACCACCAACACCGCCATGTATTAATATCGTATTAGCATTGACGAGTTTTGCTTTATCAAATAAAGCTTGCCAAGCAGTAATACTAACTAAGGGCAGTGCAGCAGCTTCCAACATCGATAATGATTTTGGTTTGCGCGCAATTAATTTCGCATCGGCAAGCATGAATTCTGCTAGCGCACCACCGCAATTTTTTAAGCCGCCTGCGCATCCATAGACTTCATCTCCCACTTTAAAATTTGTGACATCAGAGGCAACAGCTTCAATCACGCCAGCAACATCACCATGTAAAATAGCAGGAAAATCAGGCGAAATTGCAGGCACTGCACCGCTGCGAATTTTGCAATCAATTTGATTAACACTGGTCGCCTGCACTTTTATTAATACATGACCAGGCTTGATGATGGGTTTTGGAATATCAGTTAATTCAAAAACGGATGAGTCACCAAAGCGATTAATCAATTGTGCTTTCATAAAAATTCCTTGGATCCAATTAAATCATATTTAATTTAGTTGTGATCTCTCGAATGACTTCTCGAGGAAGGCAATTAAAAATAGACTTTACACTATAAAAACCAGCGTAACAAAGTGAACTTTTATCTTGCCGCAATTTAATTTCATTAAGTTCTGCTATTATGTTTTTTACGTAAAGCGCGGCATATAATTTTTTGTCACAAAAATGTAAATTTATTTTGTTGAAAATAGACTTTCCTAAATCAAAATTATCAATAGTATTGACTGCTTCTGTCAAAACAGAAATAAGTTGAGTGTTTGCTTGAGATATTTTTTCGAGTAATTTCACGGCTTTGTTACGTTCGCTCTGGCAAAACCATTCATCTTTAATTTCTTCGAGATAAGCTAAAATAGCTTCTTCTAAGCAATTTTTTAATTTCAGAGGATGGGTAAACATATCCATCGCTGCTTTTTTAATAAGCTTGGTGCGTGCCGCTTGCAGTGCTTCGATTTCAGCCTGTTTTTTTTCGCGCTCTTCCTGAGTTTGTGCGTTGCGATAGAGACGATCTGAAGCTGGAACGCTATAGCCAGTATTGCCGCCGCTTGAAAACATAGGAGAGCTCCTCTGTATAATTATTTAAAACATCATTATAAATATTACATTCAATGATAGCTAGTATGCACAATTATGTTTTATAGTATCAAAAAATATACTTAGGTGATGTATGACCAGTAAAAAGAATCGTCGCAGCAACAATTGTCATTATGGCTGCGCTGTTGAGGCAGCCTTGGATGTGATTGGAAATAAATGGAAAGGTGTTATTTTATTTCACTTATTGGATGGCAAAAAACGCTTTAATGAATTGCGTAAATTGATTCCTAGCGTTACCCAAAGAATGTTGACGCTGCAATTACGCGAATTAGAATCAGACAAAATTGTTTGCCGTAAAGTCTATCCCGTTGTACCTCCAAAAGTAGAATATTCGCTGACTGCCTTAGGATTGGAGCTGCAGCCGATTCTCCTTTCTTTGAGGAAATGGGGAGCGAGGTTTATGAAATAAAGTTAGCGGGAAGTCCTAGCCTTCTCCCCCCTCTTATGCCTACAATGACCCATCCCCAACCTTCTTATAAAAAGAGCTTCAGCATGCATACACAAGAGAAGACGATTCACACTAAACTTGCCTGGGTTGTTGTTTTGACTGCCGCCTTATTTTTCTTTTATGAATTCATCCAAATGCATATTTTTAATACGATTAATCTGCCATTGCGTGAAACCTATAAGCTTGATGCAGTGCAGTTGGGACAATTTTTTTCCATGTATTTCTATGCTAATTTTCTCTGCCTCTTTTTTGCGGGGAATTTGCTCGATCGTTTTTCTACCAAAAAAATGCTTAGTTTTGCGATTAGTTTATGCACCCTCGGTACCTTCTTTTTTTCTATTGCGACAGTTTATTGGGTCGCTGCGACGGGCCGTTTTATGGTAGGAGCAGGTGCTTCTTTTTGTTTTCTTAGCTGTATTCGGCTGGCTTCTCGTTGGTTTCCACCACGGCGCATGGCCTTTGTGACGGGTGTGGTGGTCACGATGGCGATGTTGGGCGGCTTGGTTGCGCAAACACCCTTTGCCATGCTTACCGCTTATCTCGGTAGCTGGCGTCAAGCCCTGTTATTTAATACGGGATTGGGCGTCGTCATTTTGTTAGCGACCCTATTTCTCGTGCAAGATAGACCGCCCGATGCGCAAGAACTAGCAAAGAGTGACAAGCAGCAATTGATAGAATTGGGTTTATGGCGATGTATCAAACTGGCTATTTTGAATCCGCAAAATTGGTTTGGTGGTATTTATACGGCTTTGATTAACCTACCTGTTTTTGTCTTAGGCGGTTTATGGGGCATTCTTTATCTGACCAAAGTCCATCACATCTCTGATACACAGGCAGCCTTTGCAACAACCCTATTCTTCGTGGGTGTCATTTTCGGTTGTTTAATTTATGGATGGATTTCTGATTATATTCAGCGTCGTGTTTTGCCCATGACCATAGGCGCCATTTTATCGTTAGCTGTCATGTTATTCATGATGTATAGCTCGGATCTTTCTTTTTTCTCATTGACGATTTTGTTTTTTCTAATTGGCTTGGTGACCAGTTCACAAGTATTAACTTACCCCACCATTGCAGAATTGAATCCGATTTATATTACCAGTACTGCCGTTAGCATTGACTCTCTCTGCATTATGGCGAGTGGCTTTATTATTCCTCCTTTCTTTGGCTGGTTGATGGAAGCAAGCGGCAAACATCAGGTTGTGAATGGGGTGAGCATTTATAGCGTACAAGATTTTAATCATGCCATGCTCATCATGCCGATTGCCTTTATCGTGGCACTCATTATTACTTTCTTTATGCGAGAAACTTATTGTCAATCGCAGGCTTAGGAGCAAGTCATGCCGCGCGCTTTTATCATTATGCTGGATTCATTTGGATTGGGCGCAACAGCCGATGCTGCCCAATATGGCGATGCGGGTGCAGATACTTTGCGGCATATTGCAGAGTATTGTCAGCAAGGCAAGGCTGATAAAGAAGGCCTTCGTTCGGGTCCCTTACATTTGCCCAATTTAACACGCTTGGGATTGAATGCAGCAGCTATGATTAGCCAGGGTAAGGCCATTCCTGGTTTAGATGCAAATATGCCTATCCAAGCTGCCTATGGCTGTGCTGCGGAATTGAGTCTAGGCAAGGATACACAAAGCGGACATTGGGAAATGGCCGGTGTGCCTGTTTTATTTGAATGGGGTTATTTCCCGCCTGATTATCCCAGTTTTCCTCAAAGTTTATTAGATGATCTCATTCAGCAAGGCCATTTGCCCGGTGTCTTGGGGAATAAGCATGCTTCTGGCACGGACATTATTGCTGAATTAGGTGAAGAGCATCAGCAATCGGGCAAGCCCATTGTCTATACTTCAGCGGATAGTGTTTTTCAAATCGCAGCGCATGAAGAATCCTTTGGTCTGCAGCGTCTTTATGATATTTGTGAAATAACCCGCCGCTTAGTTGATCCTTACAATATTGGCCGAGTCATCGCGCGGCCATTTTTAGGTGAACCAGGAAAATATTATCGCACGGGCAATCGCCGTGATTATGCTACACCGCCGCCTTCACCCACTTTGCTTGATGTGCTGGTAAAAGCAGGCGGTCAAGTGATTGCGATTGGCAAGGTTGCAGATATTTACGCGCATCAGGGGATTTCAAAAACAGTCAAGGCAAATGGTAATGCTGCTTTGTTTGCGGCATTTACTGAGGAAGCTAAAACTGCGCCAGATTTTAGTATTACTTTTGTTAATTTGGTTGATTTCGATATGGTCTATGGTCATCGACGCGATATTCTCGGCTATGCCAAAGCCTTAGAAGATTTTGATAGTTGGCTGCCTGCATTTGAAGCTGTGTTGCGGCCGGATGATATTGCCATTATTACCGCGGATCATGGCTGTGATCCTTCTTGGATGGGTTCAGATCATACGCGTGAGCATGTGCCAGCTATTGCATTTGGGCCAGCGGTAAAAGCGGGGTCAATAGGTAAGCGAGAAAGTTTTGCGGATATTGGGCAGAGTATTGCTAAGCATTTGGGCTTGCCTGCTTTGCAGTTTGGGACGGCGTTTTTGTAGATTGCGGTGCGCCTATGACAATGAGGCGGGTCCTGTCACGGGAATAATGTTTTTCGTGCTCGCAGGCTCCGCGCGAAAAAGCATTATCCCCGCGCCATCCGCTCAAGGTTTAAGTTAAGCATCGGAAAAGCTATCGAGTATATTTGCTCTATGCACCAACACCCACCACAAATTATTCGTAAAAGAAAACCCGCCATTAATCACCGACTCATAACCCGGCCTCACAAACTGTGGCGTACCAACCAAGCGGCCAACATCATCTGCATCTTTGTAACATAAAACATTGGGATCATCTTGGCCTTCGCAATTTTTACCAATAGTGACTCGCGGGCTGCTATCAAAGGCTTTATTAATATCTAAAAATAAATTATAAATTTTTCCATCCTTATTTTGCGCTGTCATCTGATATGCCCAGGCAGGATCAACCGGCGCGAGTGCAAGCGAAGTAATGATGGCCCACATACGGCTGCCTTCTGCCGTTCCCTGCAAACCAGCCCAGTAAATATCTTTTGTTTGCGAAGGATTTTCCCGATAAATTTGCGCATATTCTTCGCCATATTGATTAAAAATATTATGACTATCATCAGATGCATCAGTAAATAAATTAATCGTATCAGCCAAGGCATTGACAGATTCTTTCAATGCGGCTTCATTTTCTTTTAACCAATCCGGATTCAATAAGGCTGAAGTGATAGGTGTATAAGGCATCATTTGAATGCCTGTAATATAAGCTTGTTTGACACCAAAGAAAGTCGTGTGATCAATCTTGAGCGACCAATTGATACCGCTAACAAGAAATTGATTCATGGCAATATCAACTGCGTGTGAATTAAAAAAAGATTGGCCCTTTGCGACATAGCTATCATACGCACTATTTTTAGGCCGAATTTGCGTCCATTGCTGCGCTGCCTTAATTTCTAAACTAGTCATGATACGCGCTTCATTTGCTAAGGCAGTGTTAGCAGTGACTTCTCCCCACATCGTCAATCCATACCAGGCATTCACTGCCTCACTTGTGGATTCTTGATTGCGGCCATCACCACCTGGCACTAAACCATTGGCAAAGGCATGTCCTTCAAACCAATCAAAGTAACGATAAGCTGTAAAATAGGGATCATCGCTTGATGGATTTGCCAAATCGCGCGCGAGCAAATTCACAGTTTCTTTATAATCAGCTAACCATGCCGCATCATATTTGGCAATCACAGCTGCCGCATAAAGAAAATAACCATAATGAAAATGATGATCGGTATACTGACCATTATAAAAATCTAAATTATAACCGCATTGATCCTTCTCACAGCGTGATGGATTGATTGAAGCTCTCGCCGTGATAATGCCGCCAAATTTATTATCGTATTTAAAATAGCCTTGATGTGTACCGAAAGGATCTGTGGTTGATTTTAATCGCGAAAACCAGGGAGAAATCGCGTTTTTCATCACGGCAATAATTTTGTCACGATCTCCACGATCGCCAATTTGATCAGCAATTAAGGCAAGACGAGCAAGGCGGGCGATTTCTTTGCCAAATCCGTAGGAATCATTCAAGACATGAGGATTCAGTAGATATTTATTTTGTGGATCAGCATCAAGTCCGATGTATTTCATATCTTCATTGAGTGAGGCTTGCAATAGGGAAATATCATTTTGATTTAAGGGCAATGAACCAAACCATAAATTATGCTGATCGAGTTCTTTGCTGTAAGAAACTTTGAGTGTCCATTGATTGCCAATGACGGGAAGCATCTTGCCGCGCAAGGTTTGTATTTCATATGAAACATCGGGTCGTTTGATATCTTGAAGATTTGTACTTGCAAAAGTCATCATGAGTAAATCTTTATTATCCGCAGATTTATCCATGGTTTTTGTTTTCCATTGATAGAAAACAGTGCCGCTTGAATTTTCTGAAGTTAATTTAACTGCAGCAGCAATCGGATAGACATTGGCATAATCAGTCAGCATTTTTTCAATTGCAAGATTACGTCCATCACTTAAGATGGCGAGTGCTTTGGCGGGATCGATATTATTATCTGCGCCTGTTTCTGCATTGACATAGGCGATGCGCACTACATCGTCATTCAAATTTTCTGTTGATTGCAGTGTGTAATAAATGCGGCCTGGCAAATTAGGCGTGAATTGTAAGCTGATTTCTTTGTCAGCAAAAATCATGTATTCATAATAACGCAGAGGAAAAGTGCCGCTTGCCTGCCTATCTCCTGCTGAGGCATCAACGGCTAAGACCACAAAACGAAAATTTCTTCCCTTAATGATTTGTCCATTTTGCGGAATGATGGGCGCTTGTTCATCGGATGCAATGGCATAAATGCCCGCACTTTGAAAGGAAGTGAGAGTGAAGGGCAGCTTTTGATAAGCCATAGTGAGATAGGGTGCACCGCGCACGAGATAAGCTGTCATGCGGCCGCCATTAGTGGTTTTCCATGCTGTTGTCAGGCTCAAATTATCGTAATCAAGAATGCTTCTTTCTGTATTTTTAGCGAGATGACTGGGAACCGTTAAACCAAAATGATAAGTAGGATCGACCATTAAGGTTGATACATAAGTATCGTGATTAATTCGATTGACGGTCGGTTGAATCAAACTATTCACATTGAGATAGGGAAGATTGAGATGGGTATATAAGCCAGGCAGTAAATCTAGCATCTCATTTGTTCGATGTTCATCATCATAAATTCTGAGGTAATAAGGACTTTGCGCAACAATAAAATTATCAGCAATATTTTTGTCGTTGTTAGCGCGTGCATAAAATAATAAATCAGTAAACCAGCGATTAGTGGGATAGTGGCAAGCTTTATTAATACATTGCGCTTGTGCAAAGGGAACGGGATAACGCATGGGGTTGCCATCGCTGCCATATTCTGCATAAGCTTCCGTTGGACTTAAGCCATTATCATTGCCAGATGGCAGCAAGCTTGAAGGATCTTGTTCAGAAATAGGTGCTGCTGCAAATAAAGAAGAACTAAAAATAAGGATAAGGGACAGAAAAATTTTTTTCATCGCAAGCTAAACTTTCACTAAACTTAGAAATTCTGCCCGTGTTCTTGCATCTTCGCGAAAGGAGCCTAACATGACAGAAGTACACATAACGGAATTTTGTTTTTCTACGCCACGCATCATCATACATAAATGCTGTGCTTCGATAATCACACCAACGCCAGCCGCTTTGCTCACATCCAAGATAGTTTGTGCAATTTCACGCGTCAAATTTTCTTGAACTTGCAGGCGGCGTGCATGCATATCAACAATGCGTGCAAGTTTGGATAAGCCAATAATTTTTCCATGCGGCAGATAGGCGACGTGGCATTTACCGATGAAGGGAAGTAAATGATGTTCGCATAAGGAATATAATTCGATATTTTTTACCAGGATCATTTCTTCATTGTCAGATTGGAAAAGAGCGCCATTCACAATTTGCTCGATGGATTGATGATAGCCTTGGGTGAGAAATTCCATGGCTTTTGCCGCGCGTTTAGGTGTATCGCGCAAACCTTCGCGATTGGGATCTTCGCCTAAACTTTCAATAATTTTTTTAAAATATTCTTGCATGGAAGTGCTCCCCTCTTTTTATATTAGCCTGGAGGCCAGATGAATTGTCTGCCGCCTAGCAAGTGAACATGCAAATGGAAAACAGTTTGGCCAGCACCCGCATTGCAGTTATTGACCACGCGATATCCCGTATCAGCAATATTTAATTGCTTGGCTAGTGTAGCAGCAGTTAGCAGTAAATGCCCTAGCAATGCGCTATCTTCTGCGGTGGCATCATTTAAGGTGGGTATATGTTTCCTGGGGATAATAATTTTATGCTGCGGTGCTTGTGGATTAATATCATCAAAAGCAATGGCTAGATCATCGCTATAAATAATATTAGCGGGAACTTTTTTGCTTAAAATGTCGCAAAATAAACAGGCGGTCATGGGGTGGCTCCTATAAATAAACATGGCGAGTGTAAAAGATTACTATGCCACTTGCAAAATAGGTAATGGAAAGTACACTAAGCACAATTAAATTGAAGGGGATAAGTTATGGGTATAGAAAATTTACAGGCAGGTAAGCAAGTTCCAGATGATATCAATGTGGTCATTGAAATTCCATCACATAGTAGTCCTATCAAATATGAGTTAGATAAAGACAGTGGCATGATCATGGTCGATCGTTTTCTTGGCACGGCAATGTTCTATCCCTGTGAGTATGGGTTTGTTCCGCACACTTTGTCAGAAGATGGTGATCCAGTCGATGTGCTGGTGATTTCTCCCTATCCTTTAATTGCGGGTTCAGTGGTACGTTGCCGACCTGTCGGTATGTTGGCTATGACAGATGAATCAGGCAAGGATGCAAAGATATTGGCGGTTCCCATGGATAAAT
>Ga0207084_1129_pt1 | contig 12857 bp, 14 predicted proteins | sample Alteio_BWMinHeat_55_FD_153543 | JGI IMG/M metagenome (GOLD analysis project Ga0207084, IMG submission 153543) | Enriched cells from forest soil in Barre Woods Harvard Forest LTER site, Petersham, Massachusetts, United States -... | ecosystem: Environmental > Terrestrial > Soil > Temperate forest >...
AAGGCTAGCGATGTGTTGTTGCTCTTAAATAGAATGCGCAAATGAGATCATTTTATTGCGTATGATCTTATTGTTTTTAACAAGCCGTAAACTACCCTCGTAACCACGATGTTTGCTGATTGAATTATTTTCAATAGCAAAAGGGCCACTTTTTAGTGACTTACTTTTTGCGGTGAACATACCACCACGCCTCGTTTTATTTTTAGATATAGTAAAGTATAAGAGAAAAAAAGAAAGGTGCTTTAATTAATATGTCATATTAATTAAGCGTTTGTTCACCAAGAAGCGGCAGGTGGCTAAAAAAAGCGGAAGAAAGTGTGACCTTGCTTTGATGTTTCACCACTCCTAAGCAAGAGAAAGTTAATAGATCACACAGGGTATTAATGTTCTCTTCTGCGCACGACATCGTAGGTTCAATATAGTTGGCTATCCAACCTAAGGTAGAAATACCTTGGCGTTGTAAAGCGTGCTGAGTTAAAAGAGCATGATTGATACAGCCTAAACGCAGGCCCACGACTAATATAGTTTGGCATTGCAGAGATAAGATGAGATCAGCCATGGTTTCTGTTTTATTCAAAGGCACGTACAAACCACCCGCACCTTCAAAAAGACACACATCCGCAGAGTGAGAAAGTGCGGGATGCAGACTGTGCATGATTTTTTCTAAAGACAAGTCTATCTGTTGTTCCCGTGCAGCAAGATGAGGAGCAATAGGAGAAAGCAGAGCAAACGGATTGATATGAGAATAAGGTAGTTGTATGGAAGAAGCGTGTTGTAAGGCAAGTGCGTCTTCGTTAACGTATTGTCCATCGCGCAAGGTACAGCCTGAAGCGATGGGTTTAATGCCTAGCGTGCGTAGACCGCGTTGATTGAAGGCATTTAATAAACCCACACTAATATACGTTTTACCCACATGCGTATCAGTGCCCGTGATGAATAATTTCAGTGTCATGTTTTCACCGCGCAAGGCATTGCTAAGAAATAACCAATCACATAAGTGAGCTGAGTGACAGCTAATTGTTTTAGTAATGATTTACCTTGTAGTCCTGCTTTCTTTCTTTCGTGAACACAATTCGCTCCCGTCTTTTTTATGGATTGCAAGGCCGCCAAAGGGTGGTCAAAAGAAATGATTTTTTTCTCTTGATGATGAGCGCATAGCGTATAGCCCATTTTTTCTAAAGTGGCAGTCACTTCTTGCGAGGCATGAAAGGCATTGAGAGCAGCGTAGTGTTGTAATTCTGTGAAAGTTCCCGTTAAGGGAATAGAAAAAGCTAATATACCAGAAGGAGACAAATAAGCATGCAGGGTGTGCAGAAGAAAAGAAAAATCCTTGCTCCAATGTAAGGCCATATTAGAAAAAATTAAATCAAATGATTTTTTGTCTAGGGACAATTGATCAAAATCCATAGGATAAACGCTAACACCGTGAGGAATTAATCGCGGTTTGGCTTTTATTAATAATTGATCGGCTATATCAATAGCGTGAAATTCAAGAAAAGAAATCGAGCGTGCTAATTTTTCAGTGACTATGCCCGTTCCACAACCTAAATCGATAGCACATTCTCGAATAGACAGAGGATGTTGGTGTAGCAATTGAATGAGATGTTCGCCCGCAGCGGTTTGCACTTGGCAAGAATGGTCGTAAGTTCCCGCCGCACGGTTGAAGCTTCTTTTTATTTTATGCGCTGTAAGTATATACCCGAAGCGTTTCATTTTTAGGTGTTTAAAATGATATCTTGCGGCGACCTTGAAAAGATTTTTCAACGAAAAATGCTCGAAATACCGCAAGTATTCCTCCGCTTTTTCGTTGAAAAATCTTTTCAATCTCTTGCAATCTATCATTTTAAACACCTAAAAATGAAACGCTTCGGGTATTGTCAATAGACAACTGTTGTAAGAGATCCAATAATCGCACTACTTGTTCTTCCGTATGCAAACAATTTAAAGAAATGCGTAAACTGGCGGCATTCATGGGAAGAGTAGGTGCGCGTATGCAAGACACAAAAAAACCGGCCTCCGCCAATTTTTTTTGCTGGGCCAAGGCGATTTTATTAGCGCCTATGCGTATTAATTTAATGGGCGTTTGATCGTAAGAATAAATCGTTAATTTTCGGGCTAAAGCTTCTTTATTAAAAAAAGTAATGAGGGCGTGCAATTTTTCCCGTCGCCAGGATTCTTTTTTTATGAGCGTGAGAGCCATTAACGTGGCTTGGCATAATGCAGGGGGCAGTGCGGTGCTATAACGATGCGTGCGTGAAAATTGTAGCAGTGCTTCAATCAGATCATGACGGCCGGATACCACAGCGCCAAAACTACCTACTGATTTTCCAAACGGCGTGATGAGACAAGGCAGGTCTTGCTCTGACAATTGATAATGCTCGCTCACGCCTCGCCCGTGTTGACCTAGCACGCCTATGCCGTGCGCATCATCGACTATCAACAAAGCACCGTGTTGAGTGGCGAGCGTTGCCAAAGCAGGAATATCTGCTAAATCACCTTGCATGCTGAAAATACTTTCAGTCACTAACACGGATTCACGTTGTGCGACGCGCTTCAGTAATTGTTGCACATGTTGAAGATCATTATGACGGTAGCGTTGATGATGGGCGCGTGAGAGTAACATGCCATCAATGAGAGAAGCATGACAATATTTGTCTGCAAGTATCACACTGTTTCTATCGGCAAACGTCGTCAACACGCCTAAATTAGCGTGATAACCCGAATTAAATAATAAAGCCCGCTCCCTTTGAAAAAATTCGGCAAACGCATCTTCTAATAGGCGATGTGCTTTGGAGCATCCTGATACTTGCGCAGAAGCGCCACTGCCTAGTCCATGTTCTTGCACGCCGGCAATAAAGGCTTTTTTGACAGCAGGATGAGTGGTCAGATGTAAATAATCATTACTACAAAAATTCAGCAGTGAACGCCCTTCAATTTGCACGTGATTATCTAGTTTTGCGTCAATGACATGACGCTTTCTAGATAAGTCGTGCGTCTTGAGATTAGCTAGCAAGTGTTGTAGTCGTGGGGAGAGCATGTTGTGTTTGCTTCATTTGATGGCCTTTTATCCCTAATTTTTTCAGTAATACCTCATCTGAGGTTTGCTTGTTGTTAGGGGTGGTTAATAATTTTTCTCCCAGCCAAATCGAATTGGCGCCTGCCAAGAAACACAAGGTTTGCATTTCTTCTGACATGTTTTCTCTTCCTGCAGACAAACGGATAACGGATTGCGGCATGAGTAATCGTGCCACGGCAATAGTACGAATGAATTCAAAATTATCAAGAGGGGCTTGGTGGGCCAAAGGCGTTCCTGGAATGGGAATCAGTTTATTAATGGGCACACTTTCTGGCGGCTTGGGAAGGTTAGCTAATTGCATTAATAATTCCATGCGATCTTGACGCGTTTCACCCATACCTAAAATACCGCCGCAACACACGTGAATGCCGGCTTGACGCACGCGTTGCAAGGTGTCCAAACGATCTTGGTAAGTGCGAGTGGTAATAATGTGTTGGTAAAACTCAGGTGAAGTATCTAAATTGTGATTATAAAAATCTAGCCCTGCTGTTTTTAAATCGGCGGCTTGTTCATCATCTAACATTCCTAAAGTCACGCAAGTTTCTAGGCCCAGGTCTTTGACCGCTTTAATCATGGCTAATACTTTGGGAAATTCTTTTTTAGGCGGATTACGCCAAGCAGCACCCATACAAAAACGTTTAGAACCGTTGGCTTTAGCGAGTTTGGCTTGAGTAATGACTTCATTGACGTCCAATAAATTTTCGCGCTCTAAGCCGGTTTGATAATGACCACTTTGCGGACAATACGCACAATCTTCCGGACACGTGCCTGTTTTGATACTAAGCAGCGTACAAAATTCGATTTCATCGGGTTTGAAGTGTTGCCTATGTATGGATTGAGCTTGGAACAAGAGTTCGTTAAAGGGGAGTTCATACAATTGCTTCACGCGTTCCAGGGTCCACAATGGCTTTGTCATTGGCACAGTTCCTTTCTTGTTGGCTGGAAAAATATATGTTAGCTTGTGCGCGCAGTCAACCGTAAAGATTAAATTGGTTTACCAGGGATTTTTTTATGATGATGTCATCGTTGATTGAGCGCGATCTTAACCACATTTGGCACCCGTGTGCGCAAATGAAAGATTATGCGGCTTTTCCGCCCTTGGAAGTCGTAGGCGCGCAAGGTTCGTACATTGAACTCAGTGATGGTAGAAAAATCATTGATGCTATTTCCAGTTGGTGGTGTAAATCGCTAGGACACCAACATCCGCGTCTTAAAAAAGCGTTGTTGCAACAAGTAGAACGTTTTGAGCACGTGTTATTGGCCCACACTACCCATGCCATCATAGTGGAATTGTCAGAGAAACTGGCGAAATTAACGCTTCACTTAAATAAAGTCATGTATGCCAGTGATGGCTCTTGTGCCGTTGAAATAGCTATGAAAATGAGTTTGCATGCGCGACAAGTGCAAGGGCAAAGCCACAGAACTCAGTTTATTGCTCTGGAAAATGCTTATCATGGCGAAACAGTAGGTGCTCTTAGTGTCAGTGATTTGGGAATGTATAGACAGCCTTATCTCCCTTTATTATTTAACACGCACTGGCTTACGAATCTTCCTTATGTAGAAAGTAGCCAAGACCCTTTATGGGACAATTGTGAACTGCATTGGCGCGCCATTGAGAAACAACTTAAACCCTTGAGCGAAACCACTACGGCTATTCTCGTAGAGCCTATTGTGCAAGGGGCCGCTGGTATGAAAATCTACAGCCGTGATTTTCTGAAACGCTTGCGTGCCTTTGCCACTAGACATGACATTCATTTGATTGCGGATGAAATCATGACCGGCATAGGACGTACCGGAAAAATGCTAGCCTGTGATCACGCAGGTATTGAACCCGATTTTTTATGTTTAGCCAAAGGGCTCGCTTCAGGATGGTTGCCGCTTAGCGCCGTGTTGACTAGTCAAGCCATGTATGACGTGTTTTACGATGATTACGCTAGCGGCAAGTCCTTTTTACATTCACACACGCATTCAGGAAATGCCTTGGCCGCAAGCGTGGCCAATGAAGTCTTAGCGATTATGCAAGAAGAACGCTTATGTGAACGCGCGGCCGCTATGGGCGATATTATGCGCAACCATTTACAAGATATCGCTGACCGCACCCAACGCTTAACGAAAGTCCGTGCCTTAGGCGCCATAGCCGCCGCTGATATCATCCCCTCATCCCCCCAAGAACGCGCCGGCTTTGCCGTCTACCAAAAAGCCTCCCAACTCGGCGCCATCTTACGCCCCTTAGGCAATACCATTTACTGGCTACCGCCGCTAACCACAGATGATGAAACCCTGCTGAAATTGAAGGAAATTACGGAGAAGGCGTTGTAGGATAATTAGTGGGTCAAGTATTGAGCATACCATCCTCACCGCGTCATCCTGGACAAGCGCCGTCAACAGGTTGTGAAAAGAATATTGCCGTATCACGGCGCGCGATCCAGGATCCAGTTTTTAGCGGCATTGAAAGAATCTCATATGAATTCTGCTGTAATTTATTAGCAGTAATATTTAATTTCATGAAGAAACATTGATTATTCGTCCTAACGATGCCGCTAAAAAAATGGGTCCTGGATCGCGCGCCGTGATACGGCAATGTTCTTTTCACGAGCTGTTGACGGCGCTTGTCCAGGATGACGCTATCTATAAAAAACACTAGATATCTTTTTTTTGAATGATTAAACTGGCGACCTTTGCAAGATGTCTTAAAGATAAAAGAGAAAATTAACAATAAAGTCGAGTAAGGACAAAGGCGTGAAGGAAGAAATTGATCAAAAACGACGATGTTTTCTGCGTCGTGCGACCACGGCTGTAGGTGGGATTGGTTTGGCGGCAGCCACAGTGCCGTTTTTTTCCTATTGGATGCCTAGTGCCGATACTGAAGCGGCGGGAGCGCCCATCAAGATTGATATCAGCACGCTTAAACCCAGACAACAATTGACTGTACCCTGGCGAGGCATGCCCATTTGGGTGATTTACCGCGACCAGCCCATGTTGGATACCCTAAGCAAATTAGACAGCAGTTTGCGCGATCCGCTTTGTGAGGCAGACCAACAACCGGCGTATTGTAAAAATATTCATCGTTCCATCAAGCCCCAGTATTTTGTAGCCATAGGCATTTGCACACATTTGGGTTGCGTGCCCACGTACAGGCCTGATGTGGCCAGCGTGTCTCCGGATTGGTTAGGTGGTTTTTATTGCCCTTGTCACGGCTCTAAATACGATTTATCGGGACGCGTATATAAAGATGTTCCCGCCCCTTTAAATCTCAAAATTATGCGCCATCAATATGTCACAGACACTGAAATTTTAATCGGTCAAGATGCAGAAGGCGTGCAAGGGGCGATTTCAATTAGTTAATAGGTTCAGCGCATCTCGCTGATGAGTGATAGTAATACGGAGTTGAAAACGAATAATGACTGAAGAAATTGCTGAACATAAAAGTCAAAACCGGTTGATGACCTGGGTTAATAAACGTTATCCGTGGAATTTGTTTTGGAAAAAACATTTATCTGAATATTATGCGCCACGGAATTTTAATTTCTGGTATTACTTCGGTTCCTTTTCCTTATTAGTATTTGCCGCTCAAATTGTTAGCGGGATTTGGCTGGTGATGGAATATACCCCCACAGCGGATGCTTCCTTTTCTTCTGTGCAGCATATTATGCGGGAAGTTCGCTATGGTTGGTTATTGCGCTTTATGCACACCACAGGTGCCTCGGCGTTTTTTGTGGTCGTTTATCTGCACATGTACCGCGCCTTGATCTATGGTTCTTATCAAAAACCACGGGAATTAGTCTGGCTAGTGGGCATGGTGATTTACATCATGTTATTGTTCGAAGCGTTTACGGGCTACGTGCTGCCTTGGGGACAAATGTCTTACTGGGGTGCAGCAGTGATCACTTCATTTGCAAGCGCCATTCCTTATCTAGGTGACATTATCTTAATCTGGTTACGCGGTGACTTTAATGTTTCCGGTGTGACCTTGCATCGCTTTTTTTCTTTGCATGTGATTGCCATTCCCTTGTTATTATGTTTGGTCGTGTTTGTCCATTTGGTCGCTTTGCATCATGTGGGCTCTAATAATCCCGATGGCATAGACATTAAAGATAAAAAAGATAAGCACGGTGTGCCGCTAGATGGCATTCCTTTTCATCCGTATTACAGCGTGAAAGATTTAGTCGGTGTGGTAGTGTTTTTTGTTGGTGTTTTGCTACATCTTATTTTTTATGCCTACTTTTCACGGTCTTTTCTTAGAGCCTGATAATTTTATTCCCGCCAATCCCATGGTTACACCGCCGGAAATTTCACCCGTTTGGTATATGACACCGTTTTACGCCATGTTGCGCGCCGTGCCTAATAAATTAATGGGAGTGAGCACAATGGCCGCTGCAATTGCCTTGATGTTTGTATTACCTTGGTTGGACCGCAGCCGTGTCCGTTCTATTCGCTACAAAGGCCTATTGTCTAAAATAGCGATAGTGGTATTTGTGGTGTGTTTTATTGGACTGGGTTATCTCGGTCATGAAGGGGTGTCGCCTTTACGTACGTTGATGGCAAGAATATTAACGATAGGATATTTTGGCTTTTTCTTATTGATGCCGTTTTATACCACTATGGAAAAAACCAAACCTTTACCAGAACGGGTTACAGGATGATGATGCGTAATACGTTAGCCAGTTTGTTGGCATTCTTTTCTTTTACTCTGTGCGCGCTTGCTTGGGCCGTTGAATTGCCTGTGGAAGGGTTGCAGTTAGCAGAAGTCACGATTAACTCATCGGATGTTGCTTCCATTAAACGCGGCGCGAGCTTTTTTGCGACCAACTGCTTGAGTTGCCATACCTTAGTGTATTTACGCTATGACAAACTCGCTCATGAAGCGGGCATTACCTACGAAAAAATGCCTATCAATGTAAAGAATTGGCCTAATGGTGTGACACCTCCTGATTTGTCCTTAGAAGCCAATGTTCGTGGTGTGGACTGGGTTTATACGTATTTACATAGTTTCTATCAAGATAGTACACAACCCATGGGCGTGAATAATCTTTTGGTGCCCAATACAGCCATGCCCGGTATCGTTGTTCCTTATCAAGGCGAACAAGTCAGAGTAGAGCATCCTATCGAAGATTGGTTACATCATATGCGTTGGTATGATGTGTTGAAGCTGACCAAACAAGGTAGCATGACTCCAGAACAATTTGACGCTACCATGACAGACCTCGTGAATTTCCTTGCTTATGCTGCAGAACCTTATCGCGCCGAGCAACATGCCATTGGATGGTGGGTGTTGGCCTTTTTAGTGGTTCTTTTTGTCTTGATGTATTTATTAAAACGTGAATACTGGAAGGATGTAAAAAAGCATAGAAGGGAATAGATCATTAGGCACTTCATTTATTTGCTTTTAGTGACGGTCACCGCGCTGGCGGCTTATTTTTTTTTAAATACCTCGCAAAGCGCTTGGTTGGTGTGGACAGCTCTGCTGCTGGCGCATATCTCATCGGGCGAAAATCTCTTTAAACAATTACAACTCATTTTTTTCACTGGATTGATAGCGGCGCTTACCGTTTTTATTGCGGGTTGCGGATTGTTTATCATTCTGCTGGCCGTTTGCTTATTTGTATTCACGCTGTTTTGCATGTGGGTGAGTGAACAATACCCGCAATATTTTCTTCCCGCTTTTATCATTAATTTTTTTCTGGTGTTGGCAAGCAGTTTACCTCTGCACTTAGGAGCAAATAGTGAAAGAAGCATCTCTATTCTTTTAGGCACAGGCATTGTGATTCTTTGGCAAGTCGTGTGTTGGCCGTATAGCAAACAATCTTTGGCAAAACGATTAATAAAACGAACGCTTCTCCGTTTGCAGCGCTTAAATCAAGATATTTTTTCATGTTATTTACAAGAAGAGTTTCCCACGCAACTTTATGTCTACGAGCGTCGATTACATCAACAAAAAAATCAAGTGATGCGCTGCTTTGCCTTATTGCAAACCCAAGGAAAATGTGTCACCGATTGCACCAAGTCACTCGCTGCACTCTATGACATCATGTTGGGCTATGCGTCTATACGCTGGCAGGAGACCGATCATTCGACTTTTGCGCTATGTGCAGAGGAATTAAAAGCTTTGGCCAAAGAAATGGACGCTGTTTTCCAGCAATTGATCAAAGGCAAAGATAAACTCAATACCGCCATGCTCACTATGAAACTCACTGAATTTGAACAGCATTTTCAAACCGTATTAAATGTGACGGCCCGTGAACCGTTATTATTTTTATTATTTATTTTTTACATCAAATCATTCATAACAACACTGAACACCGAAGCGTTAACACGCTCTTTCTCAACAAGTGGAGAGCCATCATGTTAACACTCACTTACTCACAAAAATACGCACTACGCATAGCCATCACAGTGACCGTAGTCCTCATCATCAATTATTATTTTGCTTTTACCGAACAAGGCATAATGGTCGCAACGGGTTTCCTAGTCAGTCAAACGACTAAAGGCACGTCTTTTAGGCAAGGCGGTTTCTTTTTGCTGACTATAGTCGCTGCTTTATTTGTTTTTTCTTTACTCGCGGTATTTTTTATTGAACGTCCACTGCAACTGCAAGCAGCCCTCGCATTCATTTTTATAATAAGTAGTTTACTTGCCTGGAAATCCTCTCCTACGTTTAACAAAGCTCAATTACGTCTCCTTATTTTTTCCATTTTATTATGGATAGTGTGTCTCTTCCCCGTGCATCATTACTCTGTGATGCAAAATCAATTAATTGATCTGGCTTTGGGCGCAGGAATAGCCATCTTAGGCAAACATCTCATTTTTCCTGTGAAATTAGGCGATGAATTCCGTCACGATGTCACTCCCGTGTTGCGTGCTGTAGCTGATTATTCCACTGCTTTGATCAATGTATTTCTTACCCCACACCAAGACCCCAATGCCCTCACCCAAAAAAGAGAAAACATAGAAAAAATATTACTCTCTTCATCCAACAACTTTCCAGAATGGGTATACGAAGTGGGATTCAACCCAGGCCTACGCTCAGGGTTTCGTTTTTTTCTCATACACGTTGAACGCTTAACAGAATTATATTTATCACTGGACTACCTAACCGCCTATCACTTAGATACCGTTTCTCTCTATGACTTAATACCTCTCTTAGTGACTACCTTGAAAGAAAACCAAGCCTTACTACAAGAAATTATCGAATACCTAGAAAAGAAAAAAATAACCACCACGTCTGCTCATCTTGTCGAAGATATCTTAGCCCTAGAAACCGCCCTAAAACAAATTACTCCTACTTCATTAGATTTATTTGACCTCTCCCCCGATTACCTAGTCCTCACCGCATTCGCACACACGCAAAAAGCCATACGAGAAATCTTGCTGCAATTAGGAAAAGCGTTGCCGGTTTAAGTGTAGGGATTACCTCACCCCCTGATATCCCCCCAACACTCCCTTCTTAGACAACACCACCTGCCATAACTGATTCGTCCGCGCTCTAAAACTTCCCGCGCAGCATAGTAAGTAATACGTCCACATGCGATAAAAGCGTTCGTCGTAACGGGTTTTTAATTGGTCCCAGTGCTGTTTGAAATTGTCGTACCAGGCCATGAGGGTTTTGTCGTAATCGGCGCCGAAATTATGTACGTCTTCGACCACAAATAATTTTTCTGCGGATTTACCTATTTGAGCAATGGTGGGAATAACACCGTTTGGAAAAATATAACGGCAAATCCATTCGTTGGGAATGGAAGAGAGTTGGTTGCCGCCTATGGTGTGCAATAAAAATAAGCCGCCATCGGCCAATGCACGGTGAGCAACTTGCATAAAAGCGCGGTAATTTAAATGTCCCACGTGTTCAAACATGCCTACAGAAACGACGCTGTCATAGGACTCGTGTATATCACGGTAGTCTTGTAAACGGATTTCTACAGGCAAGCCTTGACAATATTGTTTAGCAAATTGATATTGCTGCTCGGAAATGGTGACGCCGACCACACTCACTTGATATTTTTCTGCGGCATAACGAGCGAGCCCGCCAAAACCACAGCCAATGTCCAATAAGCGCATGCCTGGCTTAAGCTGTAGTTTTTGACAGATTAAATCTAATTTAGCTTCTTGAGCTTGTTCTAGGGTTGTGGCGTGCTTCCAGTAACCACAACTGTAGACCATACGCTTGTCTAGCATGGCTGTGAATAAATCGTTGTCTAAATCATAATGCTGCTCAGCGACTTGTTTGGAACGCCATTTGGTTTGTAAATTAATAATGTTGGCTAATAACAATTTTATTTTGAAACGCCAAGGAATGCTGATTTTTGATTCAAGATTGCCTCTTAGTATTTTAGCGAAAAAATTATCTAAGCGTTGCACGTCCCACCACTTTTCCATGTAAGACTCACCTAGTCCTACCGCGCCCTGGCGAATAATACGTGGATAAAAATTATCATTGTGAATTTGGATGTCGTCAGGGGCTTGGCCATTAATGGTGATGCCTACGGATTGCAAAAGTCCCTGTACGATACAATTGGCTGTTGTTTTTTCCATGTGTAAACTCCCCCATAAAGAAAGGGTAGAGTACCTATTTTGATTTAAAAAAACTATCCCCCTACCTCTAGTTCGCATCTTGCAATGGAATGGGTATAATTGGGGCCTGCGTTCAAGGAGAATCGCGAGTGAAAAAAATAATATTTTTTTTGATGGCTACCATGGCGGGGACACTGAGCGCTCATGCGTATACCGGTTTTGGAATTTGCAATTATGGGAAAGAAATCGTTCCGGCAGTGATCTGTTACGGGCCGGCTGTATTAAAAGGAACAACGGTGGTGGGCGGCATGAAAGTAGCCGGTCCATTAAAAGCGATCAATGTGATGAGCGGGCCTATCGCTGTCACGGGATCCGCAGATTTACAAAACTCCAAAATAAAAGGCCCCGCCACGATTACCGGGAGTTTAAAAGCAACCGGAGTTAGCTTTCAACAAGGCTTAGTGATCACAACAGATGATATTTTATTAACCCATTCCACTGTCATAGGTTCAGTTACGGTCAATTCTCAAACGAAAAAACCCTATCTTAAAATGGAATGCGGATCCACTATCTCTGGCTCAGTAACGTTTGGCGGCATGGCGGGTGTCATTCAAATTACCGATGATTCTATTGTGCAAGGTAAAGTGATCAATGGTTCTATGGAATTTGTGAAAAAGAAATGTTCATGACCTTCTCTCTATACTTTCACCGTGTTGATCAAGCACTGTCATGAAAAAAGAGTCGTTAACTGTCGCAGAAGCGAAAGCACTCCATCAGGCTGGACAATTAGAAGCGGCCAAAGAAGCGTATCTTCATTTTCTTAGCACTCATCCTCGCGATACCACGGCATTACATTTACTGGCCCTCTTGTATGCAGAACAAGGTGAAATGAATGCCGCGCAGCAGTATCTCGAACAGGCGTTGATTGTGCAACCTGCAGATCCCGTTTTGAGTTTGCATTTGGCTAATGTGCTTAAAGAAAAAGGGTTATTTAGCCAAGCCGCGTTAGTGTTGCAAGACGTGATTCGCCTTCATCCTCACTATGCGGCTGCCTTTAATAATTTAGGAACGCTTTATTTTGCACAGCAGAAATGGCAAGAAGCGGTCAGTGCGTATCAAACGGCCATTGATAAGCAGGCGGATTACCTGGATGCTTATTACAACCTGGGACTCGCTTTGCGTAAACTGAAACGCGGACAAGAAGCGCAACACGTTTTTATTGCCTTGTTGGAATTAGCACCTGAGCATGCCGGCGGCCAGTTTCAATTGGGAC
>Ga0207084_1130_pt1 | contig 12715 bp, 10 predicted proteins | sample Alteio_BWMinHeat_55_FD_153543 | JGI IMG/M metagenome (GOLD analysis project Ga0207084, IMG submission 153543) | Enriched cells from forest soil in Barre Woods Harvard Forest LTER site, Petersham, Massachusetts, United States -... | ecosystem: Environmental > Terrestrial > Soil > Temperate forest >...
TACCCTCGATACTGAACAAACTACCTTACGCGAAAATGTCACTGAAATCATGCGTCACTATTTTCAAAATTTACAGGGCGAAGAACCACGTCATCTTTATAATTTTTTTATTGATGAAATTGAAGAACCTTTACTCACAATCGTGATGAAATACACTGACAATAATCAATCGGAAGCCGCGCGTTTGTTAGGTGTATCTCGCGGAACATTACGAATATTACTTAAAAAATTTGATATGCTGACCTAAGGATAATATGGAGTTAACGGATTATCACAATATTATTCATTCTCTCTCTGAGCGTATCGTTCAAGCGCAAAAACCGATTCGTATTTTAGATGCATTAAAATGGGACGGTGATATTCGTCAAACTTTTTTCAAAAAAAAATTTAAACAATTACCCGTAGTGACAAAAGACTATTACGAAACAAAAAATCCACTGCAATTTGATCCGATGAAAAAAATTCAAGAATTTCACGAAATTGAGCGCGATATTCGTCGCACACTCGGACAATACAGTGGCGTTGCAAGTATTATGCAACGCATGTGTCATGAATATATTCGCGTTGTCACAATGTTACTGGCACGTGGCACACCCAAATTTGTAGAAATTTCGCAGGAACTTTATGGAAGTTCAGAAGATGTTTTTCACGTGGGCGCGCCGACGTTACGTGATTTAGCTGCAGTTGTAACAAGTACACTTGTAAATATTAAAGATCAAGTCATCAGTGATGCAGATAAAAAAATTTACTCGAGTGAAGAAACAGTCGCTATTCTCGGTGAAAAGTTAGGAAAATATTTTGGAAATAAAAGTAAAGTTCGCGTGCAATTGAGTGATGGAATTCTTGCTGATGCCTCTGCGGGTGCAGATAAAATAAAAATTCATAAAGGTTTAAAATTTAGCGAACGCGAAATTCGTGTATTTGAAATTCATGAAGGATGGGTGCATCTTGGCACAACATTAAATGGGTTAGCTCAACCGATTTGTACTTTTTTAAGTAAAGGTCCACCGTCTTCTACTGTCACACAGGAAGGATTAGGCATTATTACTGAAGTATTTACTTTTTCTTCTTATCCGGGACGTTTAAAACGTTTAACGAATCGAATTACTGCTGTGAATATGGCGGAAGAAGGCGCGAATTTTTTAGATGTTTTTCATTTTTATCGCGAACAAGGTTTATCAGAACATGATAGTTATCACGCAACAACGCGTGTGTTTCGTGGAAGTGTGCCAGACGGTGGACCGTTCACAAAAGATTTATCTTACAGCAAAGGATTTATTTTAATTTATAATTATGTGCGCCTTGCTGTGCAACGCGGACTCGTGAAACAAATTCCATTATTATTTTTAGGAAAAACAACGTTAGAAGATATTCATATTTTAGCTGATTTAGTCGAAGAAAAAATTGTTGTGCCGCCTAAATATATTCCTCCGCAATTTTCTGATCTTGCTGCGTTGAGTGCGTGGATGTGTTATTCACTTTTCTTAAATAAAATTAATTTGCAGCAGCTCACTACGGATTTCAAAGCGATATTGATGTGACATTATCCAGAATTTTTTTCAATGAATTGGATAATTGCACCTGCTACATCTTTTCCTGTCGCTTTTTCAATGCCTTCTAATCCAGGTGATGCGTTGACTTCGATGACTAACGGTCCGCGATTGGAACGCACAATATCAACACCTGCAACATTTAATCCGATAATACGCGCAACACGAATTGCCATGGTGCGTTCTTCTTCGGTAATTTCTACTGCTTCTGCTTTTCCACCACGATGTAAATTCGAACGAAATTCTTCTGATGCGGATTGTCGTTTCATTGCAGCAACCACTTCTCCACCCACAACAAAACAACGAATATCAGCACCACCTGCTTCTTTAATATATTCTTGCACGAGAATATTTACTTTTAATTCTAAAAAAGCTTCTAACACACTGCGTGCTGCTTTTAATGATTCAATTAGCACAACACCAACACCTTGTGTACCTTCTAAAAATTTAATAATTAAAGGAGGACCGCCCACCATTTTAATTAAATCTTGAATTTCATCGACAGAATGTGCAAATCCAGTGACAGGTAATCCAATTCCTTTTTTTGAAAGCAATTGAAATGAACGTAATTTATCGCGCGCGCGTGTAATCGCAATAGAATCATTCACACAAAAAACATTTAACATTTCAAGTTGTCGCACAACAGCAGCGCCATAAAAAGTAACCGATGCGCCAATACGTGGAATCACTGCATCATATTTTGGAAGTAAAACACCTTGATAATGAATCGTGGGACCTGCTGATGCGACATTCATATAACAACGCACGGTATCAATCACATCGGCTGTGTGTCCGCGTTTTTCCGCTGCTTCGACTAAACGTCGTGTGGAATAAAGTTCTTTTTTTCTCGATAAAATTACAATTTTCATATTAAACCTTTTTGTTGGTAATAAACGATCGAGCAGAATTCACTATAAAACGATGGCGGAGTGCGCTGCGTCCCAGCAACATTCGAAATAACATTGTATCACGCTCGGTAAGTGTAATCTCTATGGGTAATAATTCTTCGCCAATTTTAACAGGTGTTTGAATGACGTAACGTTCTTCACGATGTCCGCCAGAATCAGAGACCCAACGTTTATCAATGACATCTGCAATGCATGTCACAATTAATTTTGTATTATGTTGTATCGGGTGAATATCAAATGATATTTTTTCTTTTCCGTTTTGTTTAAATGTTTTTATTGAAAATGCATGAAGTGCGGAAGTGCGCGCGCCTGTGTCGATTTTTGCTTTGATTTTAGAAATTCCAATGTCGGGGAGTGCGATCCATTCGCGCCAGCCGATTTGTTTTAATTTGTTTTTGTCTGTTTGCATTTCGTGAAATCCTTTTGCGAAATTTTTTGTTTCGCGCTTTCAGCGCTCCAAACGTCTATATTCATCTTACCTAGGGTTCGCGCAAAAAGCGCGCGACCCCTAGGCTAGAAAAGCTTGCAGACCTTCGGTCTGCACACTGCAAAAAAAAATTATTTTTTTATAAAAGCTTTTGGTTCGCTAATTCGTTTAATCGTTTTTCTGCAGCTTGTAATGCATGCAAAAAAATTTCGCGAATATTTTTTTCTTCAAACACACGAATCGCTTGCTCCGTTGCGCCACCGGGTGACGTGACATGTCGTCGCAATTCTGATAATTCTTCCGACGATTCTAACGCCATACGCGATGCACCGTAAGCTGTTTGCAATAATAATAAATGCGCTATTTTTTTTGATAATCCTAATGTTACAGCAGCGTCTTCTAATGCTTCCATCATCAGAAAAAAATAACCAGGACCATTTCCAGAAAGTGCTGTCACTGCATTTAATAAATTTTCTTCTTCTAACCACGCAATCACACCGACCGATCGAAAAATTGATTCTGCAATTTCATGTTGTTTTTTTGAAACAAATGAATTTGCAAATAATCCTGTTGCGCCACAACCTATCATCACAGGAGTATTCGGCATGGCACGCACGATCGATAAAGAATGATTGCCTAATTCTTTTTGTAAATTTTTTTCTGTGACGCCGGCTGCAATTGAAATAATAAGTGGTTTTTTATTTTGCGCTGCAGCAGAAACTTCTCGTGTCACGTGATGCAATATCTGCGGTTTTACTGCAAAAATAACAACATCTGCAGCACGCACGGCTTCTTCATTTTGTGTTGTGATATGAATAGAAAATTTTTCTTTTAATAAATTTAATTTTGAAAGTGTGGGTGCACTTACCCAAATGTTATCTGCGGGATAACCATCATGAATAAGTCCTGCGAGCAAACTCATTCCCATATTGCCACAACCAATCAGTGCAATAATTTCTTTTTTCACAAAGTCGGTCCTGCGTTACGAATAGCATCGCTGACATCAAATTTTTTGAAATTCTCGATAAATTTTTCAATGAGTAATTTTGCATTTTCATGATAAGCATTCACATTTTCCCATGTTTTATAGGGATTTAATACATTGGAATCTACATCAGGAACGTGTGTTGGAACTTCAAAATGAAATCCAGGAATTTTTTCATATTGTGCATTTCGTAATTTTCCATCGACGATTGCATTGACAATGGCACGTGTGGTTGGAATTGAAAAACGTTTTCCACCTTGGCCTTGTGCGCCACCTGTCCATCCGGTATTCACTAAATAAACTTCAGAACCAAATGCTTCAACACGTTTCATTAAAATATCGGCATATACGCGTGCAGGACGTGGAAAAAAGGGTGCACCAAAACAAGTACTAAATGTAGGTTTAATTCCACCGCCTTGTCCGACTTCTGTGCTTCCAACAAGTGCTGTATATCCACTTAAAAAATAATACGCAGCTTGTTCTTTTGTTAAACGTGCAACGGGTGGTAACACACCGTATAAATCACAGGTTAAAAATAAAACGACGCTGGGTTGACCTGCTTGATTTTCTTCAACACGTAATGGAATAAATTCGCGTGGATACGCTGCGCGTGTGTTCTGCGTCAAACTTCCATCGGAATAAATAGGCTCTTTTGTTTTTTCATTTAACACCACATTTTCTAAAACAGAACCATGACGAATAGCATTCCAAATCACAGGTTCATTTTCTTTTGAAAGATCGATGCATTTTGCATAACAGCCTCCTTCAAAATTAAATACACCGTGATCACTCCATCCATGTTCGTCATCGCCAATTAAATAACGATTTTCATCTGCAGAGAGCGTTGTTTTTCCTGTGCCAGATAATCCAAAAAATAATGCGGAATTCCCATCTTTTCCAACATTCGCAGCGCAATGCATCGGTAACACATCGTGTTCAGGAAGAATAAAATTTAATACAGAAAACATAGCTTTTTTCATTTCACCTGCGTAATACGTTCCGCAAATTAAAATACAACGTTCGGTGAAATTTAAAATAACAGCGGCATCACCGTTGACACCATCGCGTGTGGGATCTGTTTTAAATCCGGGGACGCATAAAATTTTCCATTCGTTATTATTTTGAATTTTATTTTTCGGAATAATAAAAAGATCGCGTGTAAAAAGTGTATGCCATGCTAATTCAGTGATGACTTTTACAGGTAATTGATAGGCTTTTTCTGCACCCACTTGAAAATGCGAAACAAAATAATTTTGTTTTTGATTAAGATAGTCGATGGCTTTTTTCCAGAGTGCTGTAAATTTTTCGGAAGAAATCGGTTGATTAATCGCGTTCCAATCTACTTTATCTTGTGTGACAGAATCTTTTACGATGAAACGATCTTTAGGAGAGCGCCCTGTTCTCACACCTGTTTTCACAGCTAAAGCCCCATTGGAAGCAAGCTCACCTTCGCCTAAAGAAAGTGCTAATTTAATCAATTCATCTGGCGATAAATCGTTATACACTTTCCCGTTTTGAATAGTATCATCAAGCATCATTTATGTTCTCCTAGCAAGCGCTGAGGGTAATTAATAAAGCCCCTAGCGTCAAGCCATTATCCACAGATAAAATGCTATAATTAATAAAGAAACAGTGCTTTTTGGAGCCACTATGCAAACGAAATTATGGACGCTTTTCACCCTGTTTATGATAGGCATTTTTTCTTGTGCCCTGATTTTTGCAGCTGCTGCAACAACCCCTTCTTCAACAACAAAACAACCCGATGTACAAGGAGTCGCTCAAGTTGTTTGGGTGAAAGGCAATGTGAAAGCCATTTCATTTAATAAAGCAGAACGTTTATTAAAACGTCGCGATGTGATTTTTGAAAAAGATACGTTAGTGAGTGATAACACAGGTTCAGGACAAATTGTTTTTACTGATAACAGTACACTTTCCATTTCAGAAAATACGTCTATGAATATTTCTGCTTATCAATTTTCAAAGGAAAATAAAGGGAAAAATTCAACGGTACTGGATTTAGCAAAAGGTGGATTTCGTACGATTACAGGATTAGTTTCTAAAGAAGATCCGACGGCTTATCAAGTCAAAACACCTGTGGGAACGATTGGTGTACGCGGAACCATTTATCAAGTCCACACAGATGCTAAAAAAGGTTATTTCAAGGTTGAATTCGGTAGTATTGTTGTAGGAAACACGCAAGGTTCAAAAACGTTAACACCAGGTGTGGACAGTGCTGTTGCGGTTGAACTCGGTTCAGCGCCTGTTGTAATTCCACAAGATAAATTGCCGCCCGTCTTTTTACCTCAAAATGCGCCTGCGTTAATGCCTGCAAAAACACCGACTCCTGCGCAACTCACCGTGCCCTTCCCAGCTGCAGCTGCAGCAATCTCTCCTGCGGGAACAAGTGGTGGAAGTACAACAACAGGCACGACTGGAACACAATCTACGAGTGGAGGAACAACTTCATCGGGTAGTACTGCGAGTGGAGGAGGTACAACAAGTTCTACTTCTTCTACAACAAGTAGCGGTGGAAGCACAACGACTTCGACCACTTCTTCTACTGCGGCACCCAGTAGTAGTACGCCAGTGGCTGGAGCAGTGTGCGTGCAATAGAAATTGTGTCATGCCAGCGTGTTTTTAGCTGGCATCCAGTGACTTTTAAAAAAGCCACTGGATGCCACCTCGCGCAAAAAACGCGCGGCTGGCATGACAACTTATTTCGAAAGATGTTCATACACGCCATTCCAATCTGCAAAAGGCGGTGTTTTTTCAAATTCAGTAATGCGCGCAAGATAAATGTTATAAAGTTTTTTATCAGGATACATTTTTTGTAATTGCTGAAAAATTTCTCGCGCACTTTTCCATTCTTGATTGAAATAAAAATTTAATGCGTTTTGCATCAGTTGAATTTCTTCTGCGAGTGTTTCTGTTAAATTTATTTTTTTGCAGATGAGTTCAAAAATATTTATTCCTTCTTTTTTTCCTTTCACACGAACACGATCAATTTGTTTAAATACAAAATGCGGTTGTTCTTTTTGTGTTTGTTCTGTCACAAGCGTATTCACGCCATAAAAACGTGTTAATCCTTCTATACGTGATGCTAAATTCACTGCATCACCTAACACCGTATAATTACGACGAAACTTAGAACCCATGTCACCCACACTCATCACTCCGCTATTTAATCCAATGCCAATATTAATTTCAGGCCATTGATGCTCTGCAAATATTTTTTTTAATTTTGCGACAGCGTCTTGCATTTCGATTGCTGCAGATAACGCATTTTCTGCATGATGTTTATCGCGAAGTGGCGCGCCCCAAAATGCCATGATTAAATCACCGACATATTTATCAATCGTTCCGTGATGTTTAAAAATAATTTCTGTCATCGGTGTAAAAAATTCATTTAAAATTTCTTTTAATTGCGCGGCGGTGAGTCCTTCAGAAATAGACGTAAAATTACGAATATCTGCGAATAACACAGTCATTTCTCTGTCTTCGCCATATAACGCATAACTACTTTTTGTTTGTAACATTTCATCAATATGTTTTTCAGGAACATATTGTCCAAACATCATTTTGAGTTGTTCTCTGCGGCGACTTTCGAAAAAATAACCGTATAAAATATTAATCAGCGCGAGAATAATAATCAGCACCATTGGAATTAAAATAGAAAGAATAATACGCGTTTTTTCAGCAAATTCATTATTTGCAAACATTAATAAAAATGGAATGCCGATCAATAATATCGATAAAACAGCAGGACCTAAAAAAGGAAACGTTAATGCAAACAGTAACCCTAACCCGATCGTTATTACAATTTCTGCACCGACTGCCCAATCAGGTCGATAAGGAAAACTATTTGCTAAAATACCTTCTGCGAGAGTTGCTTGTACTTCAACACCCGGAAATGCGCTTTGAATCGCTGTGGGTTGTAAATCCCCTAATCCTGTTGCAGATGTTCCAATAAAAACTATTTTTCCTGAAAAAGAATTTTTAGGTGTGCGTTCATGCAGCACATCTGAAGCTGAAAAATAAGGTAATGTATAACTTCCGCCGCGAAAAGGAATCATCACTTCTGAATTTGCGCTTGTTAAAATCACACGATCGCCGAGCTTCACTCCTTCTAAACGCATTTGATCTTCATACCATGCTGTAATTAAAGAAACATCTGCTAATAAATATAATCGCACTGCTGCAAGTGCGAGTGATGGATAGACATCATCGTGATAACGAATTAATAAAGGTACGCGTCGTAAAATTCCATCGGTATCGGAAAAATAATTAATAAATCCCGCGTTTTTTGCTGCTTGTTGCAATACATCAATATTGCTTAACAAGCCTGGCATATCGACTAATCCTAATTGTTTTTCTGCGGGCGTATTTAATGTGAGTAATGGTTTGGGAACAATGCCTGATAATTGTTCTGTGGGAAGAAAACTCATTCCCAAGACGGTGTCACTTTGAGCTAGTTTTTCTGCTAATTTTTTATCGTAATTAAAAAAAGGTTCAATGCGATCGATAATCGATTGAATACTTGGCTTATCCAATTTTTCTTTATTTAATTCTTGTAAAACAACATCTGCAATATTTTCTTCACTTTCAGGAAAAATCATATCCAGTGCAATTACCACTGCACCTTCTTGCTGCAACCGTGCAATTAATTCAGCTAATTTTAAACGCGGCCAAGGCCAGCGTCCTTGGTCTTTTAAACTTTTATCATCAATATCAACGATAACAACATTTTCATCTCTTTTTTTAAGCTGCCCTGTGAAAATTTTTGTGCGCAATTCCATGTCATATGCAATTCTATCGAGACGCGTAATAACAAGACGTATAGAACGAATAGGCGTGACTTGCAGCCAAACTGCAATGAGTAAAAAAATGAGGCCAATAAAAATAGGAACTTTTTTTTGCATGAATTTTCCTTTTCATGAACAAATAGAATAACAACATTTATCGTTTGGAAGTAGACCCAATTTGTAGTTATAATTCAAAAGATTATTTCTTTAGCAGATGGAATTGCGTAATGATGAAAAATAAGATAGTAAAAAGTTTTTTTGCAAAATTACTCATCGTTATTTTTACATTTTTTTTCGTAACACCCGCTGCATTAGCACTCACCCCCGTTGAACAAATTCAAACAAAAGCACTCATTCCAGGAAGCGCGGAACCAGGCATTATGGGAAGACCCGCGCCGAGACAACAACCTCATATTAAAGCGATGCCCGGTATCAGTGCTGCGCCTGAACAAGCACCTGCACTTGGAAAAGAAGCAGCAAAAATTAAATTCAAATTAGTGCGAGTTATTTTAGAAGGTAATCACGTTTATTCAGAACAACAATTGCGGCCTATTTATCAAGATAAAATAAATAAAACGATTACAGTCGCAGAGCTAATGCAAATCGTCGTTAACATTAGTAATTATTATCGAAACAGTGGTTATATTTTATCGCGCGCGATTTTACCACCACAACGTATTGCAAATGGAATCGTGCATATTCGCATCATTGAAGGGTTTATCGATAAAGTCACTGTTGTGGGTAATGCAAAAGGATCAGAAAATATTTTGATGAAACTTGGAAAACGAATTTCGCAAGAAAGGCCTTTAAAAATAGATACGCTTGAATATTATTTAAGACTTGCAAATGAAGTGCCTGGTGTTCAAGTGAAAGCCGTATTGGAACCTTCAAAGCAAACCATTGGTGCTTCTGATTTAGATTTAGCGGTAGAAGCAAAACGCGTCACAGGCTATGCAAGTTATGATACCTATGGCACGCGTTATATTGGCCCACAACAAATTACAGCTAGCGGTAGCATTAATTCTATTTTACGTTCAGGTGATACCACACGAGTCACATTATTAACAACACCCCGTCCTGAAGAATTACGTTACACAGATATTTTCCATGAAACACCGTTAGGTTCGAGTGGATTGCGTTTTGGTCTGGGTTATAACGAAGCACCTTCTATTCCTGGTTTCACACTCAAACCATTACAAATTTATAGTACAGCGAAAACCTATTACGGTACTTTAAAATATCCTGCGATTCGTTCGCGTACAGCTAATTTAACAATTGAAGGTGATTTTAATTATTTCGATAGCTTAATTACTTCTTTCAATCAATTGCTTTATGTTGATCACATTCGAAATGCAAGACTCGGTGCGAGTTATGATTTTGTTGATCGATTCTCAGGTGTGAATTTAATTTCAGGACAAATTACAAAAGGATTTGGATTCTGGGGAGCAACAACAAATACCACTTCTCTCACCACATCGCGTTTTGGCGGTACAGGTAAATATGTAAAAATTGCTGCACAAGCTGCGCGTACGCAATCGATTAAAGGACCTTTTTCTGCTTATGGATTATTACGCGGACAATATTCATTTAATCCTTTATTAGCGTCTGAACAGTTTGCTTATGGTGGCAGTCAATTAGGTCGTGGATATGATCCTGCTGAACTCATTGGTGATCGAGGCGCGGGTGGAACCATTGAATTACGAATGGATGTTTCGCCTAATTTATTTCTTTTAAACAATGCACAACTTTATTATTTCTATGATCAAGGTGTGATTTGGAATATACGTCACATTCCAACTGTATTACGTAAACAATCTGCAGCATCAACAGGAATAGGATCACGTTTCCTTTTCACAAAAAATTTATCAGGAAATGTGATGTTTACTCAGCCACTCACACGACAAGTGGCTGCGGAAGAATTGATAGGAAATGGGCGAAAACCAAGGATATTCTTTAATATCACTCTCACAGATGCATAAACTGAAGAATTTCTAGCTTGCTCTTTGAGTAAGATAATTTGCGATAACAGATGGAAGTGTTTTTGTGTCAATCGGTTTTGAAATATAGCCATCACATCCCGCAGCAAGTGCTTTTTCTCTATCGCCTTTCATCGCATACGCTGTAATTGCAATGATCACGACATCTTTAAATTTTGGATTGGCTTTTAATTGAGTAGATAATTCTAAACCTGACATGCCGGGCAATTGTAAATCCATCATAATAAGACGCGGAGAAATACTCTCTAAAAGCTTAATTGCTTCTTCAGCATCATTTGCTGTGTGAACATTATATCCTTCCACTGAAAGCAAGATTTTTTCTAGCTTTAAGTTGATAGGATTATCATCCACTATGAGAATTAATTCTCCCGCCATAAACCTTTATTCCTCACGTTTGTGATAACTCCAAATTGCATAACGTATTGCACGGATAATACCATCATGTTGAATTTGTCCTTTGATGACATAATCATGCGCACCTTCTTTCATTGCTTGATAAATTAATTCTTTATCCGAAATAATACTCATCACGACAATGGGCAATTTCATCGCAAATTTATGTGTTTTTTGAAATGTTTGTATGCCTTGACTGTCAGGAAGATTTAAATCCAATAACACTACTTGAATAGATTCAGCCGCAATATATTTTAATCCACGCGCAAGATTATCTACGACGAATAAATTAATTTTAGGTTCTTGTGATTCATTCAATACCGTTTCCACCAAACGCACATCGCCTGGATTATCTTCAATTAATAAAACATTAATAGGTTCTTTCATAGTGCAATCCTTTCACGCAGCGAGAGTAAAACAAAATTTCGCTCCTTTTCCTAATTCAGATTCTACCCACAATCTTCCGCCATGACGATCCACAATTTTTTTACAAATCGCTAAACCCACACCTGTACCAGCATATTCTTTTTTGCTGTGTAATCGCTGAAAAATTAAAAAAATCTTTTCGTGGTTTTCAGGTGCAATACCAATGCCATTATCTTCTATACAGAAAATATATTTATTTCCATCTTGTTTTGCACCGATATGAATTTTAGGCATATTGCTATTATTAAATTTAATCGCATTCCCAATAAGATTTTGGAATACTTGTAATAATTGCACCGCATCTCCCATAATCATAGGCAACAAATCATACGTAATTTCAACGCTTTTTTCTTGAATGGCAAGATATAAATTGCGAATCGCATTTTCTACTATTTCTTTTGAAGAAATTAATGTCAGTGGTTTTCCTTGCGTTGTGACACGCGAATAAATTAATAAATCGGTAATCAACTGTTGCATGCGATCTACGCCATCGACTACAAAATGAATGAGCTCATCTGCTTCATGATCTAATTTATTTTGATATTTTTTTGCGAGTAATTGAACATAGCTGGAAACCATGCGTAGTGGTTCTTGTAAATCATGCGATGCAATATAAGCAAATCGTTCTAATTCTTCATTGGAACGTTCCAAACAGATGATTAAATTTTTTAATTTTTCATCTGCTTCTTTTTGACGTGTGGAATTACGTACTAATTTGGTGAATCCAATGAGCTGGCTATTCTCATTAAAAATGGCTGTCATGGTGACAGTGGCCCAAAATCGTTTATTGTTTTTGCCGACATGCCATGCTTCAAATTCAATTTGTTTTTTATTTTTCGCTTGTTCTAAAAAACTATTAGGAATATCGCGTTGTTGATCTTCTGGCGTATAGAAATAAGAAAAATCTTTTCCTATAATTTCATCTTCGTTATATCCTATTAAACGCTGCGCGCCTTTATTCCAGCTCACGACTTTTCCTGCGGGATCCAGCATAAAAATGCCGTAATCTTTCCTATTTTCTATCAACAAACGGGATAATTTTTCATTGATAATAAATTTATTTTCTCTTTCTTTTATTTTTGCTATTGCGAAAAAAATCAGAATGGAAAATAAAATCGCCGAACTTGCTGAAATGAAAATAAGATAAAACAAATTCAACGGCGCAAAAAATAATTCAAAAATAACGGGGAGAAATAAAAAAAGAATAGCGCTTGGCCATAGCCAAAA
>Ga0207084_1131_pt1 | contig 12601 bp, 13 predicted proteins | sample Alteio_BWMinHeat_55_FD_153543 | JGI IMG/M metagenome (GOLD analysis project Ga0207084, IMG submission 153543) | Enriched cells from forest soil in Barre Woods Harvard Forest LTER site, Petersham, Massachusetts, United States -... | ecosystem: Environmental > Terrestrial > Soil > Temperate forest >...
TTTATTATCACGCGGAATAAAATTAACAGCTGAAGATATTTGGGAAGGTTGCGCGCATATTATTTCTGTAAAAATTCAAGAACCGCAATTTGCAGGACAAACAAAAGAAAAATTATCGTCACGTGAATGCGTGAGTTTTGTTTCAGGTGTTGTGAAAGATGCATTTAGCTTATGGTTAAATCAAAATGTTGTGCACGGTGAAACGCTTGCGAATTTCGCAATAAGTAATGCACAAAAACGCATGAAAGCATCGCAAGCGGTTGTCAGAAAAAAAATTACATCAGGCCCCGCACTTCCAGGAAAATTAGCCGATTGTTCATCACAAGATTTAAACTATTCTGAATTATTTTTAGTAGAAGGCGATTCTGCAGGCGGATCTGCAAAACAAGCCCGAAATCGTGAATTTCAAGCCATCATGCCGCTTCGCGGAAAAATATTAAATACGTGGGAAGTGGAATCCGATCAAGTGCTCGCATCCGAAGCGATTCATGATATTTCTGTTGCGATTGGATTAGAACCAGGCAGTAAAGATTTATCAGGATTACGTTATGGAAAAGTTTGTATTCTTGCCGATGCAGATTCCGATGGATTACACATTGCAACTTTATTATGCGCATTGTTTGTAAAACATTTTCGAAAATTAGTGGAAGCAGGACATGTGTATGTTGCGTTGCCTCCGTTATATCGAATTGATCACGGAAAAGAAGTGTTTTACGCACTGGATGATGCAGAAAAACAAGGTATTCTCGATCGTCTTGCTGCTGAGAAAAAAGGCGGAAAAATTAATGTGATTCGTTTTAAAGGATTAGGTGAAATGAATCCATTGCAGCTGCGCGAAACAACAATGGATCCTGATACACGACATTTAGTTCAACTCACAATTAACGCGCACGATAAAAAAACAGATTCTATGTTAGATATGTTACTCGCGAAAAAACGCGCATCGGATAGAAAAGATTGGTTAGAGAAAAAAGGAAATCTTGCTGAAGTGCAGTAAACTGTCATGCCAGCATGCTTTTAGCTGGCATCTAGTGACTTTTAAAAAAGCCTCTGGATGCCACCTCTCGCAAAAAGCGCTCGGCTGGCATGACAAATTTAAAGAGAGATCATAATTTATGAATAATGTTTTAGAACGCATCCCCTTACACGAATACACAGAAAAAGCGTATTTAGATTATTCCATGTACGTGATTCTCGATCGCGCACTTCCACACATCGGTGATGGATTGAAACCCGTGCAACGCAGAATTATTTACGCGATGTCTGAACTCGGATTAAAAGCCACATCCAAATTTAAAAAATCCGCGCGAACCGTCGGTGACGTTCTCGGTAAATTTCATCCACACGGTGACATGGCATGTTATGAAGCGATGGTATTAATGGCACAACCTTTTTCATATCGATATCCATTGATTGAAGGACAAGGCAATTGGGGATCACCCGATGATCCAAAATCATTTGCTGCAATGCGTTACACAGAATCAAGGCTTTCTGCATACGCCGATGCATTATTATCGGAATTGGGTGATGGCACCGTTGAATGGGCTCCGAATTTTGATGGCACATTAGAAGAACCGTGTTTATTACCCGCGCGTTTACCGAATCTTTTATTAAATGGAACAACAGGCATTGCTGTTGGAATGGCAACCGATATTCCACCGCATAATTTACGTGAAGTGGTGAATGCACTCGTGCATTTATTAGATCATCCTAATGCAACGATTACAGAATTATTTGAACATATTCACGGGCCTGATTTTCCAACGTCTGCCGAAATTATTTCTTCACGCGCAGAAATTAAAGATATGTATCGCACAGGCACAGGCTCCATTCGCATGCGTGCAATTTATTCGACAGAAGAAGATGAAATTGTGATTACCGCATTACCACACCAAGTGTCTGGTGCAAAAATATTAGAACAAATTGCAGAACAAATTCAAAATAAAAAATTACCACTCGTTTCTGATTTGCGCGATGAATCGGATCATGAAAATCCCACACGATTAATTATTGTTCCGCGTTCCAATCGTGTTGATGTTGAAGCATTGATGAATCATTTATTTGCAACAACAGATTTAGAAAGAACGTATCGCGTAAATTTAAATGTGATTGGATTGAACGGTCGCCCACAAGTTAAAAATTTATTAGAAATTTTAACGGAATGGTTGGAATATCGCACACAAACAGTGAAACGTCGTTTGAAATTCCGTTTAGAAAAAGTGGATGGTCGTTTACATATTTTGGCGGGATTATTAATCACGTATTTAAATTTAGATGAAGTGATTCACATTATTCGACATGAAGATAATCCTAAAACTGTTCTGATGAAAAAATTCAAACTCTCTGAGGAACAAGTCGAAGCAGTTTTAGATACAAAATTAAGGCATTTAGCGCGTTTAGAAGAAATGCAAATTAAAAAAGAACAAAAAGAATTATTGGAAGAAAAAGAAAACATTGAACAAACATTAGGATCTTCTGCAAAATTAAAAAAACTCATTCGAAAAGAATTATTAGACGATGCAGAAAAATTTGGTGACGAACGTTCTTCACCGATTGTGAAACGACAAGAAGCACAAGCCATGAGTGAAACAGAAATTTTACCCACCGAACCACTCACAATTGTTTTATCCACGATGGGTTGGATTCGCGCAGCAAAAGGACATGATATTGATCCGCTTTCTTTATCATATAAATCAGGCGATGCATTTTTAGCGGAAGCAAAAGGACGCAGCAATCAATCTGCTATCTTTTTAGATTCGTCAGGCCGCAGCTATTCATTGCCTGCACACACACTGCCTTCTGCACGCGGACAAGGTGAACCACTGACAGGAAAATTGAGTCCTCCACCGAATACACAATTTGTGGGTGTGCTCGCAGGAGATGCAACACAAGAATGTGTGCTTGCATCCGATGCAGGATATGGTTTCATTATTAAATTTGAAAATTTATTTGCAAAAAATCGTGCAGGAAAAACAACGTTAAATTGCCCGAAAGAATCACGCGCGATTCGTCCGTTTGTCATTACAGAAAAAGAAAATGCAATGATTGCTGCAGCTACAAACACAGGACAATTATTAATATTTCCTTTAAAAGATTTACCAGAACTTCCAAAAGGAAAAGGAAATAAAATAATTAATATTCCAAGCAGTCGTGTTGCATCGCGTGAAGAATTTATGGTGGATTGTGTTGTGTTACAACCGCAACAAATTTTATGTGTGATGAGCGACAATAAAGTTCTCAAATTAAAACCGGAAGATTGGAAACATTATCTTGGTGAACGTGCGCAACGTGGATCGAAATTACCGCGGGCGTATCAACGTGTTACCAAATTAAGTGTCATCACCGAATAAAAACTGTGTCATGCCAGCATGCTTTTAGCTGGCATCCAGTGCCTTTAATAATTAAAAGTTGGATGCTGCCCCTCTCGCAAAAAACGCTCGGCTGGCATGACAAAAAATTATTTTTTAAATTTATTTTTTATTTTTCTCATTCCAGAAAAAATTGCATCGCTCATTTGCTGAGGAAAACGTTTAGGTAATAATGCTGTCACTTGATCAATCACTTTTTCCGTATTGTCAAAAACATCATCAATAATCATTTGCATTCTTTCTTCTGAAAATTGACAGTATGTTGCAGTCGCCAACCAATGACGCAATTGAATCGTGTCCCAATGATAATGACGATTTTTACTTTTTAATGACATTGCCATTTTTAAATCTTTCCATTCAAATTGGCGTTTCACTGCAAGTGGATAAGCTGACATCACATCGTATAAAGGTGTTAGTTGATAACGCCCTTGCGATTCAATAGAAAGACTAAAATTTTTAGCGTGTCCATCAATGGCACCTAAAATCCAAAATAAAAAAACTGATTTCATAAATTGATCACGATCACTCAATGCATTTTTTTGATCCTAATAACACATTCATAATATCTTTTATTCCAGGCCCGCCATCCGATTCATATTTTAATCCTGCTGATTTTCCAAGTGCCTGGCATAAATCTTCTTGTGGTAATCGAAAAATCCAACGACCATTTTCAACCCATCGTCTATCAAATCGCTCAACCACTAATGTTTTCACATCATCAAAATGCACAATTTGTGCTTGATTCACAGGTAATTGATACGCAGATAAAATCGCAAGACACAGCCATTCATTTTCAACACTTTCTGATAAATCAATACCTGAATGTTTTATATATCCAATCGGTAATTTAATAATATGTGTTGTCGGTGTGACACCTTGCGGTAAACACCATTTATTTTGATGCCATAATAAAGCTGTTTTTTCTTGCACGCCTGCAACAGAAATTCGGAATTCAACATCACGACTCATTCCTAATGGCGCTGTTTTATAATTTTTTAATAATGTTGCAATCGCATGATCATTGATGGGTTTTGCTTGAATTTTATTTGTTTGTGTTATTTTCGGTTGTGTGAGTAGCTGTAATGCACCGACACAATCTGCTCCAATAGAAGAAAGTAAATCAAAACATTTTTTTGAAGGTGTACTAAATCGAGTTTGAATTCGATCACGAATCAATTCACTGTCTGGTAATAAATTATCAAAAAAATATTCGACGATATCGCCTCGATAAGGAATTTCAGTTAAAGGCATCGATAAACTAATCGGTCGAGTATTCTCCCAATTCAACCAATCGTGATCATATGTAAATGCGAGACGCCCTGTTGATTCACGTTCTAATTTTCCAACATGTTTATTATTCATATAAACATAAAGAATTTGTTGTTTGTTTTGTACCATTTACCATTCCTCTTTTTTTAAATTTTTCTTATCCACTTTTCTAGGTTGTATTATCATTTCAAGATCTAAAGCAGCTAAAATACGAAACACTGTTTCTAGTCGTGTTCCTGGCGCACCATTTTCAATACTTGAAACAGTGCCTTGATCAATTTTAAAAGCGCTTCCGACTGCTGTTTGACCTATGTTTTTTGCTTTACGAACACGTTTGATGACACTGCCTAATGCTTTGGAAGAACGAATGAATTGTTTCACTGCCTATTCCTTCTTGAAATGAACACAATTCTATTTTATGGCTGTACAGCCATAAAGTCAATTTATGGCTGTACAGCTATAAAATATAAATATGGCTGAAGAGCCATAAAAGGAGTTCCCTTCTCCCAATCGTTTTTCGCATTGGGAGAAGGGACAGGGATGAGGGTGTCTAACGTGGCACGGCCTATCATCCCATCAACAATTTTTCTCTCGCCATTTTTTCTGCAATTTCATTCACAGGAAGATTTTCTTTTTTAGAACGTTCAAAGATTTCTAACAAGATGGGATAAAGATCATTCACTTGCACTAATGCTTTTTTCACATCACCGTGCGCGTAAATAGCTGCGGCATAAATTAATCCGCCGGAGTTAATGACAAAATCTGGCGCGTATAAAATATTTTTTTCAAATAACACAGCACCATGATGGTGATGTGCTAATTGATTATTGGCAGAACCTGCCACAATCGAAACTTTTAATCGGCGAATGGTTTCTAAATTTAAAACTTTTCCTAATGCGCAGGGAGAAAAAATATCTGCATCAACATCGTAGATTTCTTCAGGTGAACATGTATCAACTTTAAATTCATTTACACAACGCTGAAGTAATTCTTGTTGCGGATCACACACCATTATTTTTGCACCGTGCTGCGTGAGTTCTTTTATTAAATGATAACCAACATGGCCTGCACCCTGAACAGCAATGCGAACACCTTCGAGTGAATCACGTTTTAATTTAAATTTCACAGCGGCTTCAATTCCACGACGAACACCGATCGCTGTATAAATCGAAGGATCACCTGCATCACTCGTGCATGTGACAAAAGAAGTGTGTCGCGCGATGATGTCCATATCGGCAGGTGTCGTTCCGCTATCTTCAGCTACGATGTAACGACCATTTAATTCATTTACAAATTTTCCAAATACATCAAAATATGCTTCGCGATTTTTAATGATTTTAGGCTTTAAAATAACGGATTTTGCACCGCCGTGTGGAAGTCGACTGATAGCTGCTTTGTAACTCATCATGGATGCAAGACGCAAAACATCTTCGAGTGCGCTGTCGATCGAATCATAATGAATGAAACGACAACCGCCGATTGCGGGACCTAAATTTAAATTATGAATTGCGATAATCGCGCGCAATCCTGTGGCGTGATCGTATTTGATGTGGACTTCACCGAAGCCTAACATTTCTGCGTAACGAGAAAGGCTTTCGCAAGTGTGCGGGTGGCGGGGATGAAATTCTTTGTGCATGTTTTTGAAATCCATTTCGAAATATTTTTTATTTATGGAATAAAAATAAAAATATTATTTTATTTTCTTTTTTAGTTGTTTCACCGCACGAATTTGCGCGACGGCTTCGGCAAGTTCTGCAGTTGCTCTTGCAATATCAATTTCAGATGTTTTTTCAGATAACATTTTTTCTGCGCGTTCTTTTGCAGCTTCTGCAGCAGCTTCATCAATATCAGCTGCGCGCACAATCGTGTCAGCTAATACTGTCACAATAAACGGTTGCACTTCTAACATTCCACCCGACACATAAAAAATTTCTTCATGATGATTCGGTAATGTCGCGCGAACATTTCCAGGTTTAATGGATGTTAATAATGGCGCATGTCCCGGTGCAATTCCTAATTCACCTAATTCACCGGTAATAAAAACCATTTCAGCTTCACCCGAAAAAATGGCTTTTTCTGCACTCACAATGTCTAAACGAAGTGTGACTGAACTCATAATGTTTTCGCTTTTTCGACTGCTTCATCAATTGAGCCAACCATATAAAATGCTTGCTCAGGTAAATGATCATATTCACCTTCAACCAATCCTTTAAATCCACGAATCGTTTCTTGGATGGGAACATAACGTCCTGGTGTTCCTGTAAAAACTTCTGCAACGAAAAATGGCTGCGACAAGAAACGCATAATTTTTCGTGCGCGTGAAACAGTTTGTCTATCTTCTTCAGATAATTCATCCATTCCTAAAATCGCAATAATATCTTTTAATTCTTTATAACGTTGTAATGTTCTTTGTACAGAAAGCGCAACATCATAATGTTCTTGTCCTACAATTAAAGGATCTAATTGACGACTGGTTGAATCGAGTGGATCAATCGCAGGATAAATTCCTAATTCTGCAATTTGTCGTGACAATACAACCGTTGCATCTAAATGTGCGAATGTCGTTGCTGGAGATGGATCGGTTAAATCATCTGCAGGAACGTAAACTGCTTGAACAGAGGTAATTGAGCCTGTTTTTGTAGAGGTAATTCGTTCTTGTAATGTTCCCATTTCTTCTGCAAGTGTTGGTTGATATCCCACAGCAGATGGAATTCGTCCTAATAATGCAGACACTTCTACACCTGCAAGTGTGTAACGATAAATATTATCGATGAATAATAAAACATCGCGGCCTTCGTCACGAAAACTTTCTGCAACGGTGAGTCCAGTTAATCCAACACGTAAACGATTTCCAGGCGGTTCATTCATCTGACCATACACAAGCGAAACTTTATCTAATACTTTTGATTCTTTCATTTCTAAATAAAAATCATTTCCTTCGCGTGTACGTTCACCCACACCTGCAAACACAGAAAATCCACTGTGTTCGATTGCAATGTTACGAATGAGTTCCATCATGTTAACTGTTTTTCCAACACCGGCGCCGCCGAATAATCCGACTTTTCCACCTTTTGCAAACGGACAAATTAAATCGATGACTTTAATTCCAGTTTCTAATAATTCTTCGGATGAGGCTTGTTCATCAAATGCAGGAGCAGGACGATGAATCGGTAAATGTTTTGCAGCTTTAATTGCGCCCATTTCATCAATAGGATTTCCTAAAACATCCATGATGCGTCCGAGTGTTTCTTTTCCAACAGGAACAGAAATCGGTTCGCCGGTATTTTTTACATGGAGTCCGCGACGTAATCCATCGGTACTTCCCATTGCGATCGTGCGCACAACACCGTCGCCTAATTGTTGTTGCACTTCGAGAAGAATTTTTTTCTCTTCTATCATGAGTGCATCATAAATATTGGGAACATCATTGCGTGGAAATTCGACGTCAACGACTGCTCCGATAATTTCAACAACTTTTCCTGTGCTCATTTTCATTTACCTCTTTAAAAAAATTTCTATCTCAGACTACAGAAGCACCCGCCACAATTTCTGACAACTCTCGCGTAATCGCAGATTGTCGTACTTTGTGATACACCAACTCGAGTGATTCAATAAATTCTGCTGCATTATCTGTTGCATTTTTCATTGCTAACATTCGCGCAGCTTGTTCACACGCGATATTTTCAATCACACCGCGATACACTTGTGATTCAATGTAACGTCGCAATAATTTATCTAATAAAACTTTTGCATTATCAGGTTCGTATAAATAATCCCAATAATGCTGCACTTTTTCTTCTTCAGAAGGCACTAACGGTAATACTTGTTGCACGCGCGGTTCTTGTCGCATCGTATTAATAAATTCATTTGAACATAAAAATAATGCATCAATGCGTTGATGGAGATACGCATCTAACATTACTTTTACAACACCCACTAAAACATCGACTGTCGGTGCATCGCCTAAATGAGAAATATGTCCGAGTACATTTCCACCCATGCGTTTAAAAAAGCTTTCAGCTTTTGTTCCGACTAAACACAAACTAATTTCTGCGCCTTTCTCTTTCCATTCTTTAATTTCGCGAATAGTTCTTTTTAATAAATTCGTATTTAATCCACCACACAAACCGCGATCACTGGTCACAATAATAAAACCGACACGTTTTATTTCGCGTGTTTCTAAAAATGGATGTTGATATTCAGTGTGACTTTTTGCGAGTCGACTAATTACATCTAAAATCTTTTTTGCGTAAGGCACAGCGCGATGCATGCGATCTTGTGCTTTCCGCATTTTACTTGCAGCAACCATTTCCATCGCTCGCGTAATTTTTTGCGTGCTTTTGATGCTGTGGATTTTAGTTCGTATTTCTTTTACGACTGCCATAAATTTTCCTACTTACTTTCTATTGGTCATGCCAGCGTGCTTTTAGCTGGCATCCAGTGACTTTTAAAAAGCCGCTGGATGCCACCTCTCGCGCTTCGCGCTCGGCTGGCATGACAGAATTTACACTACAAATGTATTTTTAAATGTTTCTACAATTTTCTTAAAAACAGCAGCAATGTCATCATTGTAATCACCCGACTGATTAATTTTATCGATTAAATCTTGATGATTTGCGCGCATCGATGTACGTAAACCATTTTCAAATTCAGCAATTCGATTTAACGGTAAATCATCTAAAAATCCTTTTTCTGCTGCAAACATTACGAGTGCCATTTCTGCAACAGATAATGGTGCGTATTGTTTTTGTTTCATAATTTCAGTAATGCGTTGTCCACGTTCTAATTGTTTACGTGTTGCATCATCTAAATCAGATAAAAATTGTGAAAACGCAGCTAACTCACGATATTGCGCAAGTGCTAATCGAATTCCACCTGCCAATTTTTTAATAATTTTTGTTTGTGCTGCACCACCGACACGTGACACAGATAAACCTGCGTTAATTGCAGGACGAATTCCTGAATTAAATAAATCAGTTTCTAAAAAGATTTGTCCGTCAGTAATAGAAATAACGTTTGTTGAAACGAATGCAGAAACATCGCCTGCTTGTGTTTCAATAATCGGCAATGCAGTAAGTGATCCTGTTTTTCCTTTTACTTTTCCATGTGTAATTTTTTCAACATACTCTGCATTCACACGTGCAGCACGTTCTAATAAACGTGAATGTAAATAAAAAATATCGCCGGGATAGGCTTCACGTCCTGGTGGTCGACGTAATAATAATGAAACTTGTCGATACGCCCACGCTTGTTTTGTTAAATCATCATAAATAATTAAAGCATCTTCACCTTTGTCACGAAAATATTCGCCCATCGCGCAACCTGAATAAGGCGCAATAAATTGTAATGCAGCCGCTTCTGCTGCAGAGGCTACAACAATAATGGTATGCGCCATTGCACCGTGTTCTTCTAATTTGCGAACCACTGCTGCAACCGATGATGCTTTTTGTCCGATCGCAACATAAATACATTTCACACCGGTGCCGCGTTGATTAATAATCGCATCAATTGCAACAGCTGTTTTTCCTGTTTGTCTGTCACCAATAATTAATTCACGTTGTCCGCGACCAATGGGAACCATCGAATCAATTGCTTTTAATCCTGTTTGTAATGGTTGTGAAACAGGTTGACGAGAGATAACACCCGGCGCCACTTTTTCTACGGGAGAAAAATGTTCTGTTTCAATCGGACCTTTTCCATCAATTGCATTCCCTAATGCATCAACAACACGACCTAATAAAGATTCTCCGACAGGAACTTGTAAAATTCTTCCTGTGCATTTTACAGTTTGTCCTTCCGCCAAATGATCAGCACGACCCAACACCACTGCACCCACAGAATCACGCTCAAGATTTAATGCCATTCCGTATGTGTTATCGGCGAATTCAACCATTTCTCCTTGCATCACTTCTGCTAATCCGTGAATACGAACGATTCCATCTTTTAAACTCACGATGGTTCCTTCTGTACGAATTTCAGGTTTGATATCAAATTTTTGTATGCGTTGTTTAATCAGTTCACTGATTTCAGAGGGACTTAATTGTGTATGTTGCATAATTCACCTTTTAATTTAATTTTTCTGTCATGCCAGCATGCTTTTAGCTGGCATCCAGAGTCTTTAAAAAAGTCTCTGGATGCCACCGCTCGCAAAAAACGCTCGGCTGGCATGACAGAATCAAATAGACTCTAATAAACGATTCAATTTTCCACGAATTGAACCATCAATTACTTTGTCACCCATTCGCACCATCACTCCGCCTAATAATTGCGGATCAACAGTACATTGTGTTGTTACTTTTTGTTTCACTCGTAATGAAATGGCATCTGCAATTTTTTTTAAAAAATTCCCTTCGAGTGCAACTGCAGAAATAATTTCAATCGGAATAATTTTTTCTTGTTCTTCTTTATAAATTTTAAATTTCAAAAAAATATCGGGTAACACATTAAATCGTTTATGTTCTGCAATTAATTTTAAAAAATTTTTTCGGGGTTCATCTAATAATGGCGCCAAAATTTCTAAAAATAATTCTAATAATTTTTGTGATGTCACACTGATATTTGAAAAAAGTATCTGCATTTGTTTATCGGTTGCCATGGTTGCAGCCGCTTGCAGCATTTTTTCCCACACAGGTAATTCATTGTGCGCGAGCGCATACTCAAAAGCAGCGAGTGCATAAGGACGAGCTATCGTTTCTGTTTGTCCTGTCATTTATATTTCCGAAACAAATTCATCTAATAAAGACGCTTGTGTATTCACATCTAAATTGCGTCGAATAATTTTTTCAGCGCCTGCAACAGCGAGTCCTGCAAATTGTTTTCGTAATACTTCTTTTGCTTGACTCACTTCGCGTTGAATTTCTTCTTTTGAAAGATCCAAAATGCGGCGGCTTTCTTCGCGCGCGGTTTCTTTAGATTCTTCTACAACTTGTGCGGCACGTTTATGTGCAACATCCACAATTTGAGTCGCTTCAATTTTTGCATGACGAATAATGTCAGCCGCTTTGTGATTGGCTTTTTCCAATTCACGTTTGCTGCGCTCAGCATCTTCTAAACCTTCTGCAATTTTTTTCTCACGCTCTTGCATAATTTTTGTAATCGGCGGCCACACATATTTCATTGTGAACCACACAAGTAAAATAAATGTAATGAGCTGACCTATTAATGTTGCATTAATTTCCATCATTGACCTCGTTATTTAACAGCAGCCATCACTGCAGCTAAGAATGGATTGTTCGCGAAAAATAAATATAAACCCATCACGATTGAAATAGCTGCGAATGCGTCGACTAATCCTGCCATTAAAAACATTCGCATCATTAACATCGGTGTTAATTCGGGTTGGCGTGCGACACCTTCTAAAAATTTTCCACCGAGAATTCCAAATCCAATTCCCGTTCCTAATGCAGCTAAACCAATTAATAATCCTGCTGCAATGGCTGTAAAGCCTTGCACTTGTGCGACCATATTTGCAACTTCGACCATAACAACTCCTCCAAAAAAAAATAAAAATATTCAGCTGTCATGCCAGCGTGCTTTTAGCTGGCATCCAGTGTCTTTAAAATTTTTAAAGTCACTGGATGCCACCTCTCGCAAAAAACGCTCGGCTGGCATGACACATCAATGTGTATCATGCGCCATACTTAAATAAACAATTGTCAGCATCATAAAAATAAATGCTTGGATTGAAATAATTAAAATATGAAAAATCGCCCAAATTCCGCCAGGCAACCATTGTGACCACCACGGTAACAATCCAATTAAAATAAAAATCAATTCACCTGCAAACATATTTCCAAATAATCGCAGCGCAAGTGAAAGTGGTTTTACACATTCTTCTACAAGGCGAAAAATAATATTGAGTGGAAATAAATAAATTCCAAACGGTTGCGCTAAAATTTCTTTTCCTAATTTCCAACCTTTCACTGTGACGTTGTAAAAAATAATTAAGAAAAAAACAGAAATCG
>Ga0207084_1133_pt1 | contig 12461 bp, 2 predicted proteins | sample Alteio_BWMinHeat_55_FD_153543 | JGI IMG/M metagenome (GOLD analysis project Ga0207084, IMG submission 153543) | Enriched cells from forest soil in Barre Woods Harvard Forest LTER site, Petersham, Massachusetts, United States -... | ecosystem: Environmental > Terrestrial > Soil > Temperate forest >...
TGTTTTTATCTAACATGGCTTGATGCCAACTATCACTAATGTCTTCAGTCGTTGCAATTAATGTTTTTGCCGAGGGAGAAGTATTAAATAATTTTAAATGGACTGGCAAATTGCCTCGACTGGATAATACGATACGCAATGGCTGTTTGATGATTTTTTCTTCTGCTGGTAAATGACGAACCGTGAGTAAGGGATCATCTTCAATGGCTGTCTTTGCGCCAATTAATACAGCATCGACTTGCTGTCTAACTTGATGAGAATACTGTTTGGATTTTTCGCAGGAAATACTTTTTTCATCATTAGCATGTGTGATTGTTTTGCCATCAAGTGACATGGCCCATTTTGCAATGACAAAAGGTCTTTTTGTTTGGATATAGTGAAAGAATATTTCATTTAACTGTTTTGCTTCAGTCTCATGTATACCAAGGATCACTTCAATGCCAGCTGCTTGCAGTGTTGCAATACCCTTTCCTGCTACGAGGGGATTGGGATCGAGGCAGGCAATAAAGACTTTTTTAATTCCAGCTTTAATTAGTGCATCAGTGCAAGGCGGTGTGCGTCCATGATGACAGCAGGGTTCTAGGCTAACATAGGCAGTGGCATGCTGTGCCTGTTCGCCTGCTTCTTGCATGGCAATGACTTCCGCATGTGCCTGGCCTGCTTGTTGATGGAAACCTTTGCCGATTATTTTCTTATTTTTTACGATAAGGCAGCCAACTAAAGGATTGGGAGAAACAGTATAGCGGCCTTGTTCTGCAAGCTGCAGCGCAAGTTTCATATATTCATGATGTTCTAGCGTCATAATCTACCCTAAGTAATACACAATTCAGGGCAGATTATAGAAAAAAAGAAGTAAATCATGCGATTGCAGGCATAGAGACAGACATGCCAGCAAATTGATTACCCCATTCCTTTATCTTCTTTCATCCGGACTATGACCGTCGGCTTTGGCATTTAACCAAATCTGCAACCTTAAATAAATGCTAAAAACAATAAAGTTGCTCGCGGGCTTTTTAACTCATTGAAAATCAGCTAAATTACCGCCGGTAGGGATTTTCACCCTGCCCTGAAGATAAGTGAAGCAAAAATAATCCTAGTTAGAATAAATGTCAATACATGTTAAGGATATCAATGTTATGCGAAATATATTTACGCAGCATCCTAATAGTATAAATGAAGGCTATTTCCAGCATATGAAATTTGCTGGGCTATTTGGATTTCATATGGTGATAGGCGGCTTTGCCTGTTTGATTCATGCCATATTCCCTTTTTTATTTGAAAAAACAGGGAGTAATTTGCTATTGAAGCAAACACAGGAATTTATTGAAAGAATGCCTGTGGTAGAGGAAAGGGTGCAGTTGATTTCATGTTTGATTGATAAAAAAAATCAGCGCCTATAGCGCTGATTTTTGAGGACAATCAGGAAATTAATTTGCGTTATACAATTCCCACATGCCATTTGGCATACGGCAAGCTACACCGTGGATCTTGTGTTTCGCACCATCTTTCATCATGACAAGGCCACGATAGCTACGGCAATTTTTGTGTCCATGCCACTTCATTCTCTTGCTGGTTGGCGTGATTTTGTAAACATTGCCAGTCTTTTCATTGGTCCACATCATGGTTTTGTGAGGAGGATTAGATTCCATAGCCGTATTGGTATGCATGTTATCGGAACTATCCATCGATTTTCCGACTTCATGACCAATGAGACCACCCACAATTGCGCCTGCGCCGATGGCAACTACCTGACCTGCGCCAGCACCAATTGCGCTGCCAGCAAGACCACCGATCACAGCACCTGCCACTGTACCCGCCGTTGCATTTTGACTTTGTGTGTTGGATGAGCAGCCGACTAAACCTAGGCTCCCAGCAACCACTAAAAGAACAACTTTTGCTAATATATTCTTCATCTTGCTGCCTCCAGTCAGATAAACCTTATCCATTATTTGCAGATTGGCCGATTGGCCTAAAAATGTAAACGCTACACTCCTTATATTACAAGGTGTTGGAATATTTCACATTAGTAGTTGTGCCCTTTCAAATGAGTAAAAACCCTGGTGGTCAATATTTTTACTATATATGCTTGTATTAATCAAAATTTAATCTATATTTATCTATATAGTCATTTTTAGATCAAATAAAAGGTATTTTTTGTTCATAAACACTGAAGTAAGTAATAAAAGGATGACATTAGTAATAGTGGAGTAAAAGTGATTAAAATTAGGGTTAAAAAAAGCGCGGATGGAGTCATTCCAACGGGTAGTGTGGGGAGCTCGTGCGCGTTTTTGTTACCTCGGTTTAAAGAGTTGTTATTAATCATGATGTTATCAATAGTCAGCAACCATCCCGTTTTAGCCAATCCTGTCGTCAATAATGTTGCTGCCGGTCAAGTAAATATTCAGCAAAGCGCTTCTAGCACGGTCGTCAATCAAGCTAGCCAAAAAGCGATTATTAATTGGAATAGTTTTAATATTGCTCATGGAGAATCTACACATTTTCAACAACCTACAGGTGGGGTTGCGCTTAATCGTATCAATCCAACTCAAGGTGTTTCACAAATCTATGGCAAATTGACTGCGACGGGCGAAATCATCTTAGTTAATCCAGCAGGTATTTATTTTGGGCCTTCTGCCTATGTGAATGTGGGTGGGCTTATTGCTTCAACAGCAAAAATCTCAGATAGTGATTTTTTGCATAATAATTATAACTTTATCGATGCTGGTAGCGGATCAATCATTAATGCGGGTCAAATAATAGCAGCAAAAAATGGACTTGTCGCACTAATTGGTTCAAATATAAGCAATTCTGGTATGATCAAAGCCGACCTGGGTCATGTCGTTTTAGCAACAGGTGATGCATTTACCCTTAACTTTGCCGGTGACGATCTCATTAATTTTACTGTAAATAAACCAGCAAAAAGTGGCGGCACGATTAATAATACGGGAAAACTGATTGCTAATGGCGGTACGGTAATGGTAAGCGCACGTGCAGCGCAATCGGTGCTTGATAATACAATCAATATGGGCGGTGTTGTAGAAGCCAATTCGGTGAGATCGCATCATGGCGAAATTATTTTAGATGCAGGCAATGGTACCGTCAAAGTAACGGGTACGATGCTCGCTTCTGGTAAAAGACATGGACAAACTGGCGGTACAATCAAGGTCTTAGGACAGGAAGTGGTGGTGACGGATGCGGCAGAAATTGATGCTTCTGGCGATGCGGGTGGTGGTCAAATATTGATCGGCGGTAATGCTCATGGCCAAGGTCCTGATATAAATGCAAATTATACCTATGTCGGACCACAAGCACATATTCATGCAGATGCCTTAAGCAGTGGGAATGGTGGGCAAATTGTACTTTATTCTAACTTACTCACTGATTTTTATGGAAATATTACAGCAAGAGGCGGATTACAAAGTGGTAATGGCGGTTCGGTAGAAGTGTCAGGCGCTACTTTAAATTACAATGGTTTAGTTGATACCAGTGCACCTCATGGTTCCTATGGCAATTTACTGTTAGACCCCATGTTTTTGATAGTAGAAACATCAGGTGGGAGTGCTTATTCCGCGGGTGCAAATAATACGTTTACCACACCTAGCAATGGTGCTACTTCAATTATTACCCCAGCTAGTATCGTTTCAGCAGCAACTAGCATCACCTTACAAGCCAATTCAGATGTTATCTTTTTCAACAACTTAGCGATGACTGCGTCTGGCGCTACCTTAACCGTGGCAGCAGGTCGTAGCATTCTAGTGGATGCCAATGTTTCTACTACGAATGGTGCTATTTCGATGACGGCCAATAGTAATGCAGCCACATCGGCGAATAGAGCAACGACTAATGCAAGCAATCCAGCGGGTGTAGGGGACACCGAAACTGTTAATGGAAACATTACCTTGGCATCAGGTGTCACCATTAGTTCAGGTACAGCAGCGACTTCATTAATTATTGGACCTACCACTTCCGCACCTTATACGCCTGGCAGCATTACCCAAGCTGCAACAGGTGGAATCACCGCTGGCAGTCTTACCTTAACGGTACCTGCTGCGAGCACGGGTTCAATTGGTTCTAGCGGTACTCATTTATTAACAACCACAACAGGAACCCTAACATTAACATCAGGTTCTGGCGGTGTTTTTATTTCTAATACAGGGAGTTTTACATTAGCAACACCCACCTTGGCCGCTAACAATCCGCTCACCCTTGTTTCTTCTGGCACTTTAACCCTCCCTGCAGCAGCGCTTTCCATTGGAACAGGCAGTTTTGATTTGGAAAGCAATGGCGGAACACTGTCCACAGCGGGAACATTAACGACAAGCAGTGGCGATATCAAATTAATCTCTTCTGGTTTATTGACTATTGCCAACAACTTAACGACTGGTACGGGTACCACCAATGGCATCACCTTAACAGGTAGTAATGGTGTGACAGTCGGCAATAATATTACGATCAATGCGGGTTCTGGTACAGCTGCCCCAGGTAATATCTCAATCACTACTGGCGCCAGCAAAACTTTCACCTTAAACACCGGTGACCTGCTTGAAACGGGCAATTCAGGCGGTACACTTGGCAAAGTCAACATAACTTCTGATTTATTATCATTTTCTGGCGGCACTGCACCTCAAGTCGGCGGCACAGGTGCTGGTGCTGGCTTTGCGCAATACGTCATCGTTCAACCCTTTACATCAACACAAACCATTGGCGTAGGCACGGGCGCTGGCACATTAGCCTTATCAACCACAGTGTTAGGTGATATCCGTTCGACCAATTTACGCATAGGCAGTAATACGGGTACTGGTGTAATGGTGGTAACAGGCTGGACACCGGGTGCAACTTACAATGGCGGTGTCTTGACACTGGATACGGGCGGCAATATTACACAAGGCGGCGCGTTGAATCTTGCCAGTGGCGGCACGCGTTTTTCTGGTCTGCTGCTACGTAGCGGCGCAGGAACAGGATTAGTTACCTTAACACAGGCAAATACTTTCTCCACGATTGCCGCTTCAGAAAATGCGGGAACAGGGTTGTTATCAATTACTAATGCTGCCAATGCGGCACTGACAGTCGGCAGTTTGACGGACGATCTTGGCACCGTCAATGGCATTACCGCGCCAGGCGGCGTGAGTTTGACGACTTCAGGTACAGGCGCTTTAACAATTAATCAAGGCATTAACACAAGCGGAAGCAATGGCGCGATAACATTAACCAGCGCAACAAATGGGATTACACAGGCAGCCAGCACGATCGTTAACGCAGGAACAGGATTAATTTCATATCTTGATACAACAGCTAATGCAACCATTACTTTAAATGCTAATTCATTGGTATTAAGTGGTAATGCAAGCGGTTCTGCAGGTGATGTGATATTTGGTGCAGATCATATGGCGCTTAATTCTACTGCACAAATTGGTGGAACAGGAGCGGGTGCAGGTCTTGCTAATACAGTCATTTTAACCGCAGGTTCTGGCACAGTCGGAAGTTCTGGTATTTACACGATTAGTTTAGGCAGTGATACGACAGGTGAATTACAACTTACACAAGCAGCACTCAACACTGTTTTTTCTAAGAATGTCAGAATTGGTGGTGGTGCCGCACTCAATAATCCTGTTGTACCTGGCACCATACCTGAAATGGCCATCGGTACCTTAAATAGCTTCAGTTCGACGTTTGCAGATGGCGGCGTACTCACACTTGATCCTTATGGTGATATCCTGCAAACCGGACCCATGACTTCACCACCCAATAGTACCGGTTTATTAATCATCTACTTCAATGAAGTTCTGTTGAGTAACGCAGCCAATAATATTCCTAATCTCGCTGCAAATGCCAATGGCTTTGGCAATCTGGAATTAATCAATGGACCCAATAATCCGATTACCTTGGTTTCATTGGCATCTGATGTTACCACCAGCGGCAGTGCAAACGGTATTATTATTGTGTCTGGTGATTATACGACGAGTAATTCACCCGCCTCTTATCCGAGTCCTCCAGGCCCGGCTGGATATTTAACACAAGCTCCTTTTGGTACTACGGGCAACGGTATGCCCTTCGGCGTCACTTTAATTACCTCAGGAACAGGCGCAGTAAACTTAAATCAACCTATAACGCAAACAGGGGGCGCTTTGACAATTAGCGTCACCAGCGGTACTGGTGGAATCACGCAAGCAAATGGCGTAACAACTTCTCCTGGGTCAAAGACCATCACCTTAAATGGCGGCGGTGGGCCGATCAATCTGGGGACAAGTACAATTAGTTCTACGAATGCGACATCGGGTGCTATCGCTATAACAAATGCATCAACCGTTGCCTTGGGTAATATTTCTGACACGGTAGCAGGTGGAACTTTCACACTGGGTTCTTCAAGTAATATCACCGGTGCCGTCACTCAAAACGGTGGTACAAGCATCGCAGCAAATATTTTAACGGGTAGTACAGCAAACAGTGTCACACTCAATAATTCGGGCAATACCATTGCAAACTTGGCTGCTTTCACCACTAATGGTGCTCTTAATGTAACGGATAGTGCTAGTCTGTTAACCGTAACAGGCAATGTAACTAGCACAAATAATCCCATTACACTTTCTGGTGTAGGCTATACACAAAGTGCATCTACAACAGTTAACTCAGGTTCATCAAGTCTTAATGTGAGTTCAGGAACAGGAACACTCACGCTAAATTCAGCATCAAAATTATTATCAACGGGGACTGTTACGCTGACAGATGATTTAGTTGCCTGGAATGCGGCCTCACAAGTTGGCAGTGCTGGCAGTACGGTCGTCATACAACCTTCTACTTCTGCACGAACGATTGGTGTTGCAGGTGGTGCAGGATCATTACAATTAACAGCTGCAAGCTTAGCGGTAGTGAATGCAGCCAATGTACAAATTGGTAATAGCACATCAGGATTAATGACGATAGGCAGCGGTTCATCTTGGACACCACCAAGTACTTTTGCTACAACTTTGTTAACACTAGATTCAGTTGGCATTACGCAGGCAGCATCAAGTCCTATCAATTTACAAACTAGTTTATCTAATCTCACCATGGACTCATTCACCGGCGCACTGACACTGAATTCACAATTGCTGGTAGGCAATGCGGGAGGAACAACAGGCACGATTAATTTAATCGGTAATAGCATGACATTTAATGCAGGCACACAGGTAGGTGGCTCAGGTGCTGGAGCAGGCTTTGCTAAATCGGTGATTGTTCAACCTTCAAGTCCTGGCACAGCTATCAATGTCGCAGGTGGTGCAACGGGTTTGCAATTAACAAGCACGATGTTGAGTGATATACGCACGACTAATCTGCGTATAGGCAGCAGTGCTAACACAGGTGGTATAACGCTGGCAGGTGCTTGGACGCCGGGCGCTAATTTTAATGGTGGCGTATTGACCTTAGATTCTTCCGCAGGCATCAGTCAAACAGGCGCACTTACCTTAGGCGCAAGCTTACCCAGTTTACTACTACGCGATTCCAACAATATTAATCTTGCTTCCTCAACAAATGTTTTAACCAATGTTGCCGCTGCAACATCTGCAGGCGGCGCACTCTCCGGTCCAATTCAAGTCAAATCTAGTGGTGCATTAACGGTTGCGTCTTTAACTGATGATCTTGGTACAGTGAATGGCCTTGATACAACAGGCAATGTCAACTTGACATCTACAGCCAGTACAATTTCTGAATCTGGTTCAGCTGCTATTTCTGCAGCAACATTAACAGTAAACTCAGCGAATGGTACTACTTTAAATAATGCCAATACGGTAACTAATTTCAATGCAAGCAATACAACGAGTGGAAATATTAGTTTAACAAATACTGCATCACCACTCACGATCACGGGTATTAGTGAAGGTGGCGCAGGCAGTGTCACTGTTAATAACACAGGCAATGTAACAACCAGTGGAACCACAACGACTGCCGGTGGTGCAGTCAGTTTCACAGCTGGCGGTGCAAATAATACGTTAACGATTGGCAGCAGTGCAGGTGTTAGCACAAGTGGCGGCGCGATTAATTATACGGCTGATAATATGACCTTAACGGGCGCCACTAATTCAGGCGCTGGCTTAGTGACGATATTGCCAGTGTCACCTATCACAACGATTCAATTAGGTGTGGGCGCAGTTAATGGCATAAATCAATTAGGTATTACTAACGCTCAGTTAATGACGATTACTTCAACCGGCGGCTTAACGATTGGTTCTAACGCAATTACAGGCGGCATCACCGTTGTTGGTACAGCTACACCAACGGGTGTGACTGGTGGCACATTAAGTTTGACTGATAGCGGTGCGATTGCTTTCAATGGCGGTTTAACTTCAACAGTAAATGTAAGTGCAAGCACTTCAAATAATAATATTTCTTTTGGCGGTGGAAGCAGCGGTTTAATCAGTGCTGCAGGTAAAACGGTTACTTTGTCAGCAAATAATGGTTCAATCACAGGTAATAGTGGTGCTTCAACTGATGTCACTGCTTCTACTTTAACTTTGTCAGCTAAAACTGGAATAGGTTCTGTGAGCGGCAGTAATGCAATTACTTCTGCCGTTAGCAATTTATCTGCGACAAATTCTACATCGGGTGATGTCGATGTTAGCAATACGGGCGCGCTTGCTATTACGGGTATCACGACTAGTGGCGGCGGCAATGTGCAAGTCGTTAATACTTCCACGATCACCACAAGCGGTGCGATTTCAACTACGCTAGCCGGTAATATAACGCTGACTTCAACAGGCGCAGAAACAATTGGTGCAGGTGGTATTTCAGCTGGCGGCGGTGTTGTTACATTAACGGCAGGTGGTGCAAATAGCTTGCTGACAGTGACTGGTAATGTGACGGATAATAGCGGTGCTGTTGATTATCTTGCGGATAATATGACTTTAACTGGAACGACTAATGTTGGTTCTGGATCAGTGGCATTAGTACCCGTAACGACAACGACGGCAATTCAATTAGGGGTGGGCGCAGTTGATGCTGCAAATCAATTAGGTTTAACTAACGCTGAGTTAATGACCATCACTTCAACTGGTGGTTTGCAAATTGGTTCTGCTTCTATTACTGGCGGCATTACTGTGGTTGGCAATACGACACCAACGGGTGTGACGGGCGGAACATTCATATTAACAGACTCAGGTGCAATTGCTGTCAATTCAACCCTAACATCTACGGTGAATGTTACCGCTAATGCTGGAACTAATATTTCATTTGGTAGTGCGGGAGCAATCTCTGCCAGTGGTAAGACAGTTTCTTTATCAGCTATTACCGGTTCAATTACGGGTAATAGCGGCGCAACCACAAATGTGACTGCTTCAACTTTAAGTTTGTCAGCGAGTACAGGAATTGGTTCTGTTAGCGGCAATAATGCAATTACTTCTGCCGTCAGTAATTTATCTGCAACAGATTCTACTTCAGGCGATGTCGATGTGAGTAATACGGGCGCACTTGCTATCAGTGGTATCACAAATAGTGGTGTTGGCAATGTGCAAGTGCTTAATAGCTCTACTATCACCACTAGCGGTGCTGTTTCTACGACAGGTAGCGGTAATGTTACATTGAATTCCACGGGTGCAGAAACCATTGGTGCAGGTGGTATTACAACAGGCGGCGGTTCTGTGAATTTGAAAGCTGGCGGCACGGATAGTTTGCTAACTATCACAGGAAATGTAGCAAGCAGCGGCGGTGCCATCAACTATAGCGCTGATAATATGACATTGACAGGTACAACAAATTCAGGAGCAGGTTTAGTTACGCTGGTGCCAGTGACAGCAGTGACTGCGATTCAATTAGGTGTTGGTGCAACAGATAGTGCTGGTGTATTAGGTATCAATAACACTGAGTTGGGAACGATTACTTCAACGGGCGGCTTGACAATAGGATCGAGTGCAATAACAGGCGGCATTACAGTGGTTGGTACAGCAAATCCCACGAATGTAACAGGCGGAACTTTAACGCTGACAGATAGCGGCGCTATTGCCATTAATGCTGCATTAACATCATCCACAAATGTGACTGCAAGCACATCAAATAACAGTATTTCATTTGGAAGCGGAGGATCAATTACTGCCTCTGGTAAAACGGTTACTTTATCAGCAGTCAATGGAGGCATTACGGGTAATAGTTCTGCAACAACCAACGTAACAGCTAACACATTAAGTGTGAGTGCGAAAACAGGTGTTGGTTCTGTTAGCGGTAGCAATCCAATTACCTCAGCGATTAGTAATTTCTCAGGAAGTAATTCCACATCAGGTGATATTAGTCTCAATAATACCGGCGCTTTAATTGTCACTGCTGCGGGTCTGAGTGATACAGGTGGCGGCAATGTACAAATCGTCGATAATTCAACGATCACCAATAATGGCCCGATTAGTACAACGGGTAGCGGTAGTATGACTTTAAATGGCAGTGCATTGACTTTGAATGCAAATTTAAGTGGCGGTGCTGGAAGTACAACTAATCTCACTAGTTCAAGCACCATCAGTCAAACAGGCGGCACCATTTCATCGACTAATTTAGATGTCAATAGTGTTAATTCTGCAACCTTAAATGCAAATAATATTGTTGCAGCCGTTGCTGCTAGTATTTCAGGTACGACCATAGGAAATAATTTTATATTTGTTGATGATCCTGCCGTGGCTACTACACTTTCCATCGCCACTGTCGGGTCTACAAGTGGCGTCAGTACCTCCGCAGGAAATGGCAGTATCAGCATCACAAATAACAATGGCAGTATCTCAGTTACACAACCCATCAACGCAGGCACAGGCAGTGTCACCTTATCAAGCAGTAGTTCAATTTCAGAATCAGGCAGCGGCACAATCCATGGTGGTCTCTTAACAACAACCTCAGTTGGCGGCACTACACTTTCAGGTGCAAATACTGTCTCGAGTTTTCATGCAACAAATACGACAAGTGGAAATATTCAATTAGTTAATACTGCATCGCCATTAACCATTACGGGTATTAGTCAAAGTGGAACGGGCAATACTTCTATTACTAATACAGGTGGTATTACAGATAGCGGTGCTATTAATGGCGGATCAGGTACTGTATTAATTAATTCATCAGGCGCTTTAAATTTCAGTACAGCATCTTCTACTATTACGACAGGCTCTGGTAGCACAATTACTTTGGTTGGATCAACATTTACAAATGGGACAGGTTTATCTGCACCATTTACGACGAGCGGACGTTTCCTTATTTATTCTGGTAATCCTGCAAATGATTCACTGGGTTCACTGACTTATAACTTCAAACAATATGCTACGTCTTATCCAACTGCACCCACTCCGGTAACAGGCAGTGGAATTTTATATACATTAGCACCGACCATTACACCAGGATTAACTGGAACTGTATCAAAAATCTATAATGCAACAACTGTAGCTACGCTGACGGGCGCTAATTACACTGTATCAGGTGCAGTTGCTGGTGATACGGTAACATTAAATAATCCAACGAGTGGCACCTATGCTTCTCAACATGCGGGTACAAATATTAATGTTACAGTTAATGGGATTGCTATTGCTAGTGCAACGAATGGTTTAGTAACGGTTTATGGTTACACCTTAACAAGCACGAGTGCTAGTGCAACGATTGGAACAATTACAGCTGCACCTCTTACAGCAACTTTAAGCAATACTGGTGTGACCAAAGTTTATAATGGTACGACAGCAGCACCAGCTGGATTCACGCCGACTTATAATGTTACGGGCTTTGTTAGTGGTGATACGGCAGCGACATTGACTAACACAGGTAGTGCCTACAATAGTGCGCACGTTGCAAGTGCAACTACTGTGACAACAAGTGGTATCGCAATTAGCAGCATCACAGGTAGCAATAGCAGTGCAGCAAGTGATTATAGTGTTAATAGCAGTGCCAATGTTGTAGCTACAATTACAGTCAAAGCATTAACAGCAAGTTTGACTAATTCCAGCGTGACTAAAGTTTACGATGGCAGCACTTCAGCGCCTGCTGGATTCACACCAACTTATAATGTCACGGGTTTTATCAGTGGTGATACCGCAGCGACATTGACTAACACAGGTAGTGCCTATAATAGTGCGCACGTTGCAAGTGCAACTACTGTGACAACAAGTGGTATCGCAATTAGCAGCATCACAGGTAGCAATAGCAGTGCAGCAAGTGATTATAGTGTCAATAACAGTGCCAACGTTGCGGCCACAATTACAGCAAAGGCATTAACTGCAAGCTTAACTAATAGCAGCGTAACTAAAGTTTATGATGGCAGCACTTCAGCCCCTGCTGGTTTTACGCCAACTTATAGTGTGAGTGGCTTTATCAGTGGCGATACAGCAGCAGTTCTTACTAACACAGGTAGTGCATACAATAGTGCGCACGTTGCAAGTGCTAGCACAGTGACAACAAGTGGTATTGCAATTAGCAGTATCACTGGCAGTAATGGAAGTGCAGCGAGTGACTATAGTGTTAATAGCAGTGCCAAT
>Ga0207084_1134_pt1 | contig 12368 bp, 13 predicted proteins | sample Alteio_BWMinHeat_55_FD_153543 | JGI IMG/M metagenome (GOLD analysis project Ga0207084, IMG submission 153543) | Enriched cells from forest soil in Barre Woods Harvard Forest LTER site, Petersham, Massachusetts, United States -... | ecosystem: Environmental > Terrestrial > Soil > Temperate forest >...
CATCGCCATTTTTTCTAATTGACGAATACGTTCCGCAGAAACTTTATATTCATCCGCTAAATCTTGCAGCGTTGCTTTTTTTTCTTTTAACCAACGCGCATTTAAAATCGCTTGGCTACGTTCATCTAATTGTTTAAATGCTTCTTGCAATGCGGAATTGTTGTGATCAAAAGAATTTTGATGTTCTAATAAATGACTAGGATTATACCGATGATCTTCTAAATATTTTTGCGAAATAAAATCATCTTCATCTTCTTCGTGATAATCAAGCGATGCATCTGCTGCAGCTAAACGCATTTCCATTTCACGCACAGTTTCAGGTTTCACACCTAAATCTTTTGCGACTTCATTAATTTCATCTTGTGTAAACCACGATAAGTTTTTTTTCATTGAACGCAAATTAAAAAATAATTTTCGTTGTGCTTTTGTAGTGGCAACTTTCACAATGCGCCAGTTACGTAAAACAAAATCGTGAATTTCTGCTTTGATCCAGTGAATAGCAAATGTCACAAGACGCGCACCGACATTGGGATTAAATCGTTTAACCGCTTTCATTAAACCAATATTGCCTTCTTGAATTAAATCATTCAGTGGCAATCCATATCCTGCATATCCTTTCGCAACTTTCACAACGTATCGAAGGTGCGGCAAAATGAGTTGTTTTGCAGCAGCTAAATCCCCCGTTTGCGTTAAACGAATCGCTAATTCTTTTTCTTCTGATTCACTTAACATAGGAATTTGGCTGACAGAATGCATGTAAGCGTCGATGCTGTTGGTCGGTAAATGCAAGGGAATAATAGACTTATCTGTATTCATAGCGCGTCCGAAATAATTTAAGGATGTTATTTTAGCACTCTTATTTCGAGAGTGCTAATAGAAAATTTAAGAAAACCTTGTGCTTAAATTAGCCACGCGGCGCGTGGCTAATCATCATATGGAAAAAATATTAAGCGTGGGATTTTAATTCTCTCTGCTCCTCTGTTTCCTCAAAACCGGGGACTTTTATATTATGAGAACTCTCAAGCTTTAAGTACCCAGGATGTAATCCTTCAAAATTAAATAATTTAGGAAGTGATATCGCTTCATTTTCAAGGAATTCTTTTTTGTATAATTTAAAATACCAAGCCAGCAGTAAAGAAAATAATCCAGCAAGTGAATCAATAGCATTTTTTAATGTAGCTGACTCTAATTTTCCTTCATGTTTAATTTCCTTATAGGCATTCCAAAATAAAGGGCTTTTATCATCTTCTTCTACACAAATAAACCAAGGTTTTAATTTTTTATGGTAAAGAGGGATCAGAACTTCGATAGTAAAAAAATGTTTATGATGTTTATTAATGTAGGTACGATAAATTTTTATATCAGCTCTTTTTTCTGGCTCTATACTGCAAATTTTTTTAAAGAGAATTTCAATTTCAGAACAGGCTTGTAAAATAATAGCGCGATATTTGAGAGAAAAAGTTCCATAATTTTTTTCATGAGGTTCCACGAAACCTTGAGTCGCGATTAATTCTTCTTCCAAAGCCAAAAAGTAGCGCCAATTTAAATTATCAATCATTGTCATAAAGTATCTCCCAATCTTTTAGTTTTATTTCGCTAGCTAAAAGTTATTGCATTAGGTTTTGCTTTTCTCCCCAGTTTTTTCTAATCGTTTTTTTTCTGATTTGATTTTTCTTCCAACCTTTTTTACATCTTCTGCAGCTGGTAAATTTTCAGGATAAATATTTTTTTGGGTAAGTAAATTACGAACATCCGCATTATTTTTTACATGCTCTTGAGTAATAGAAGGTTCCCCGTGTAAATTTTTTTGTGTGGAATTAAAGGTCGTGATTTCATTTGCAAAATCTTTTGCTTTGATCGTGATGGTTGGTAAGAAATCGGCGAGCGGTCTATTTTCTGGAATAGCTAATTTATCTTTCATCTGTTGAGTGGTATGTCCCCCGAATAATGCTTGATCACCTTTGCTTCGCACACGGGCAAACCCTTGACTATCAACACCTCGTTCAAAAAGAATGCTGGAGAGGTATTTCTCAGATTGAGAAAGTTTTTCTCTTGCTTGTAATCTTTCAATTTCAGCAAGGCGTTGTTCAATAATCTCTTGTTTACGAGTTTGTACAGCGAAATAGGTTTGTGCGAATGCAATTTCTGCTTTTCGAGGGTCGCCATTTTGGGCAATTAAATAACATGCATAACGCGTGAGTTTAATATCGTCTATTTCTCGTTGGCTACTGAGCCCCAAAGATACCATTTTGTTGACGTCAACAAAATGGTATTCCATGGGGTGTCCAGAGGTTTCACATGCTTTTTTGGCTTTATTTACGACTAATAAGAAATTACGCCATTCTTCATAACCTAGAAGTTTTTGTAAATCTCTGGCATACCAAAATTCAATATTCTCTTGGTGTTGGACTGTAGCTTCAAAATTTTGATGTAGCTGAGTAATTAGCTCTTTTTCCATAACTCAAGCTCCTGAGGTATTTTTTATTTGTGAAGAAATTAAAATCTAAGAAAAGGAATTTTTAGAAGAGGTGTTTTTATTTATCACTGCTACCCACGATCCGAGCCATCCTAACACCATGCTAATGCTTAGTAAAATAATTGTTTCTGACGCAGTTAATCCTATCCACTGCCACGACTGATGATAAAGTTCCGCAAGAGAAATCAAAGTATCTTGTAGCCACAACATTAATCCATCTACAAATTCCCACGTCAGAATTCCACCGAGTAATCCATACCATATTCCTGCATATAAAAAAGGCCTGCGATTTGATAATGGATCTGTCATTCGAATCGCATTGCTTACCATTAATAAAACAGAAACAGATAAAAATAAAATAAGTGCGAACATTAAACGTTGTCCCAAATCCACCCATGCTTGTAAACGTTTTATTTCAACTGAATTAAATTGCACGATTTCAATTTCAGATAAACTTTTTAATTCAGCTGTTAAATTTTCTAAAGAAGAAATTTGTTTAGGAAAAATCACGAGGGTCCACGGCAATGGATTTTCTTTTGTTTCAGATAAAGCGTCTGCTAATCCTGCATGATTTTGTAATTCTTTTAATCCTTCATTCGGTGAAATCAAATAGGTTTTTACAACATCGTCATTGAGCGCTAATTTTTTTTCTAATTGCAGTGCTTGTTTTTCTGTGGTGCCAATTTTGAGATACGCAGTTAAAGGAATTTTTTGCTGAATATGTTGGTTCATAGTTTCAATATTTTTAAATAAAACAAATAAGGTGGTAGGTAACGTAAGTGCAATACTAATTAATAAACACGTGATAATACTTTTGAAAGGCGTGCGGCCGAGTTGTCCGAAACTTTGCATCATTGCTTTAAAATGGTTACGCATAGAATTCCTTATTCAAAGAGTGCATTTACAAATTCATTTGCATCAAACGGACGCAAATCATCAATTCCTTCGCCAACACCAATAAATCGAATGGGTAATTTTAATTGGTTCGTAATTGCAAAAATAATTCCACCTTTTGCTGTGCCATCCAATTTTGTTAATACTAATCCTGTGACGCCAATCGCTTCATTAAATTGTTTTGCTTGCGTTAATGCGTTTTGTCCAATCGATGCATCTAACACCAGTAAAATTTCATGCGGAGCGGTTGCATCTAATTTTGTTAACACGCGTTTTATTTTTTTTAATTCTTCCATTAAATTTGTTTGAGTGTGTAATCGTCCTGCGGTATCTGCAATTAATACATCCACTGCGCGTGATTTTGCAGATTCCATTGCATCATAAATGACAGCTGCCGTATCTGCGCCTGATTGTTGTGATACCACGGGAATTTGATTGCGTTCCCCCCACACTTGCAATTGTTCAATGGCGGCTGCGCGAAAGGTATCTCCCGCTGCTAGCAAAATAGACTTATTTTCGATTTGTAATTTTTTTGCAATTTTTCCAATCGTTGTTGTTTTGCCAGCACCATTCATTCCTACCATTAAAATCACAAAAGGTTTTTTATCTGAGAAAATCGAAAGTGGAATTTGAGCGGGCAATAAAATTTTTTTCATTTCGTCTTGTAATATTTTTAAAACAGTTTCTGAATTATTTAATTCATGACGAGATAATTTTTCAGTAAGCGTGTGAATCAATTGCTGAGTGGATTCAATGCCAACATCGGCAGAAAGTAATTGCATTTCAATCAGATCAAGTAATTCTTTATCGAGCGTTTTTTTCCCTAAAATTAATTGACTGATATTTTGCGTGAAACGCGAACGTGTTTTTGCTAAGCCTTCTTTTAAGCGTGTAAACAAGCCCTTTTTTTCACTTTCTTTATTTTGTTTCAAAAGCATTTTGGAATCCCTATTTTAAGAAAGGAATGTTAACATAAGCATCCATTTTCATCATAGGGGTCGCACCGTGTTTCCTGGGCAAGTTCGCATTATCGGAGGCGCATGGCGCGGACGAAAATTAATCGTTCCCACGCTGCCACAGTTACGACCGACCCCTGATCGCGTGCGCGAAACTGTTTTTAATTGGCTTGCGCCCGTGATTGTCGGCGCAAATTGTTTAGATGCATTTGCAGGCAGTGGTGCATTGGGATTTGAAGCGTTATCACGTGGTGCTGCACAGGCCACATTTATTGATGAATCCTCTGTGGTCATTAAAACATTGAAAGAAACAGCAGAACGTTTAGATGCAAAAAATGCAGATATTTATCGCGCAAATGTTCCAGAGCAATTACACAAACCCAAAAAATTATTTGATATTGTTTTTTTAGATCCTCCTTTTCAAAAAAATATTTTATTACCGACCTGCTTTTTTTTAGAAGAACAGAATTTTTTAGCGAAAGAAGCATATATTTATCTGGAAGCCAGCGACTTTTTGCAGCAAAATACACTTCCTCAAAATTGGGAATTATTAAAACAAAAGAAAGCAGGTCATGTTGCATATCATTTAGTAAAGAGGTTGGCATGAAAAATCATAAACCCCGTATTTTAACGGGAGATACCCCCACAGGACGATTGCATCTCGGACATTGGGTCGGCTCTGTTGAAAATCGTGTTGCATTACAAGATCAATATGATTGTTATTTTATTATTGCGAATATCCAAGCGTTCACAACGCGAATGGATAGACCTCTCGAGGTGCGTGAAAATGTTTTAGAAGTCGCACTGGATTATTTATCGGTTGGAATTGATCCGAAAAAAAGTACGATCTTTATTCAATCAGAAATTCCTGCGATTGCTGAACTCACTGTGTTTATTAGTATGTTAGTGCCTTACGCGCGCGTGATGCGAAATCCGACGGTGAAAGATGAAATTCGTGATAAAGGATTAGGGGATAATTATCCATTTGGGTTTTTACTTTATCCCATTAGTAATGCAGCAGATATTTTAATTTTTCGTCCTGAAATTGTTCCTGTCGGTGAAGATCAAGCGCCGCATTTAGAATTAACACGTGAAATTGCGCGTAAATTTAATCAACTTTATTGTGGTGTTGATCCACATGCAGAAGATAAAGATCATATTACAAAAGGCGGCGTTTTTCCTATTTCTGAAATTCGATTAGGAAGAACAAAACGTTTAATTGGAACAGGTGCGCCTGCTGAAGATGGCAGTTTATTGAAAATGTCTAAATCACTTAATAATGCGATTTTTTTAAGTGATGATCCCGATACGATTTCAAAAAAAATTATGAATATGTACACGGATCCTAATAGATTAAAAGCAACAGATAAGGGACGTGTTGAAAATAATCCACTCTGGATTTTTCATGAAACATTTAATCCTGATACGGCATGGGTGGCTGATGCAGAAGAACGTTATCGTCAGGGTGCGATTGGTGATGTGGAATGTAAAAAGAAATTAATTGAAGTATTAGTCAATATTGTTGAACCGTTTCGTCAACGAAGAATGATGTATGAAAAAGATCCCGCCGCTGTTTTAAATATTTTGCGCGAAGGAACAGAGCGTGCGAATGTGGTTGCGGAAGAAACATTAGCACTTGCAAAAAAAGCGATGAAGCAGAATTATTTTTAATAGGAGATAAACATGATCAAAACAACCAACGAAAAAAATGACTTACGTCGTCATTACACATTCGGAATGCCACTGTTAAAACTAATGTTAATACTTGCTGTTGCTGGAATTGTTGTAGCGGTATTATTAAAATTATTTTTGGGTTAATTTTTCTAATTGCGCCAATGCATGATTTTGAAATTGTATGGGCGATGCAATTTGTGAAAAGGGATCGGTTTCTCCACCAAATGTATTAATCAATACGGTTCCGTAATCTAACATTTGCGCGAGTAAGTTTTGATTGATGGTGACATTTGCAATTGTCGTCAGCCGAGTTTCATTGGTATGACGAAAGAAAAATCCTTCTTTCATAACAATACGTTTGTCGGTGACAGCAAATTCAGAGGTGTAATAATTTAATAATTCTTTTGACCATGTGGCAATGGCGCAAATAGCTGCTAAAAATGCTGCTTTTTGAATGAAGGGATTACTGTTAAATAAAAAAATAAAAATAAGAAGCGTCCATAAGACAGGAACTAAAAAAATAATAATATGTTTTTTCGTACGAAACATAATTTGCTCGCCGGGTTGCAAGTTTTTTTCGATGAAACTCATGAGGGGCTCCTGATTATTTTTATGGATAATATCAATTTGTAAGGGTGTGAGCTAGCTGTATGTGTTTGGAGATGAACGATGTATCTTTATTGGCTTGGAATTAGCATTACTTTATTGATAATAGAATCCCTCACAAAAAAAGGATTTTATTTTTGGATAGCATTTATTGCGGGGGTGGTGGGATTAACGCAATGGATTTTTCCATCGTTATCAATTTGGATTCAGCTCGGTTTATTTTTTTGCTGTTTAATTTTTTCCATGATCACATGGAAATATTTTTTAAAAAATTTCCTCCATCAATCCGATAAAATTAAAACACCTCGACACGCGCACAACTATCTCAATCAAATTATGACACTCGAACATCCCACCCAAAATAAAATCGCAAAAATTTTTGATAATGAAACTATCTGGCGCGTGCTGTGCCCGCAAGATTTACCACGCGGTGCGCAAATAAAAATTGTGCGGATAGATGGGGTTGTTTTAATAGGAGAGCCTGTTGATTAAATAAGTGGAGGAATCTTTTTTAATAACTCTGCGCGCTCTTTCACTGCTTCATTCGTTAACACAAATCCAAATAATTTTTTTTCTGCATCAAAAAAATAAGCGCGCATGCTGTTACCATCTGATGAAACTTCCCATTCACCCGAAATTTTTTTCGGAGGAGGGCAAACAACAATCGGATGTGCGGGAGTTTTCACAACCACGGGCATAGCTGGATACTCGACGGCTGTTTGTTCACCATGAAGCGTTTTTGCAAGTGCACGTGCGCAATTTAACATGGGTGTAATAAAAGGTAAAACATGTCCTTCTACTTCCGCGCAATCACCGAGTGCATAAACATCAGCCGCACTGGTTTCTAAAAAACGATTCACTAAAATTCCTCGATTAATTTTAATATTTGTAGCTACAGCTAATGCGGTGTGAGGACGCAATCCAATCGCAGATAAAATAAATTCTGTTTCTAATTTTTTTCCATTCGATAAATCCAAACAATATTTTTCATTTATTTTATTCACAGTATTCGCAACACATTGCAAATGAAAATGCACCCCATTTTTTTCTAATTCTTTTTTCAAAAGATTTCCCACTTCTTCTGGAACAAAAAGTGATAATGGAAATTTATCAGGTGCAATCACGTGTACTTCATATCCCGCATTACTTAAATCATTTGCAAATTCACAACCAATTAATCCCGCACCTAAAATCGTCAAATGTTTTTTATTTTCAATTTTTCTTTCAAAATCGGCGAAATGATAAAGATGATTAATCGAAAGCACTTCATTCACTGCATCACCCGTCAACGGTGGTTTAATGACATCGGCTCCGCAAGCGAGAATTAATTTTTGATAATGAAATTTTTCTGTCTCTGTTGAAATCAAATGCGCATCGGCATCAATGGCGGTAACGCGCGTAAGTGTGCGAATTTCCATATTCAATTGTGCAGACATCGTTTCAGCTGTCGCAGTGACGAGTGTTTCTAACGATTTTTTCTGTGTTTTTGCTGTAGAAAGTTGCGGTTTAGGATAAAATCGTCCATCGTCTGCAGTGATCATTATGAGGGGCGTGTGTGAATTAATTTTTCGAAATTCACGCGCAACTTGATAAGCAGCTAAACCTGCGCCGATAATGATAATAGGATGTTCTTGGGAGAATGCCATAATGAAATTAATCACTCCGCAATGCGAAAAAATAATTCGTGATTGGTTAATATATCCTGGTTCATTTGTAGAGCGATTAAAAAAACATGGTGTGCATTATCCAAGGATTCGCGTGTTATATCAAGGATGGCAATATCCTTCGCCATTAGAAAGAAAGCGTTTAAATATTCCAGCACGCACCTGTGCATTCATTCGCGAAGTGAGTATTGGAAATGAAAATAAAACTTTCATGTTTGCGCGAACCGTTTTTCCGAAAACAGTATTGCGCGGAAAATGGCGTTGCTTTCAACATTTGAAAAATAAAACATTAGGTTCTATTCTTTTTAAAAATCATTTTAAACGCAGCCAATTTGAAATTTTAAAAACAAAAGAAACATGGATGCGACGTTCTATTTTTTCTCGGGAAGAAAATCAATTATTATTAACAGAATATTTTTTAAAGGATGTTTTTAAATTATGCGCACAAAAATAAAAAATATTATTTCTTTAACGCGGTTAAATAAACCCATCGGAATATTTTTATTGCTATGGCCAACACTATGGGCATTGTGGTTAGCTGCAGAAGGAAAACCCGATTTAAAAATTGTTTTTATTTTTGTGGTGGGTGTCGTGCTGATGCGATCAGCGGGGTGTGTGATGAATGATATTGCCGATCGCGATAGGGATCGGCATGTTTCGCGTACACGCGAACGTCCGCTTGCTCTAAAAAAAATAAATATTAAAACGGCGATTTATGTTTTGTGTGGATTATTATTTGCATCATTTTATTTGGTGTTGAAATTAAATTCATTCACCACGTTTCTTTCTTTTGTGGGTATTTTTCTTGCCGCGATTTATCCCTTATTGAAACGCGTAACACATCTTCCGCAATTAGGATTGGGTGTTGCATTTTCGTGGGGAATTCCAATGGCGTTTGCTGCGGAACAAAATGCGCTTCCCTTTTCATGCTGGATGTTATTTTTAACTTCAATGGTTTGGCCCGTGATTTACGATACTTTTTATGCAATGGCTGATCGCGCAGATGATAAAAAAATCGGTGTCAAATCTTCTGCAATTTTATTTGGAAAATACGATCGTTTAATCATCGCGTTATTGCAAATTTTATTTTTAATTTTATTTGTTGTGACGGGAAAAATATTTTCTTTGCAGTGGCCGTTTTATTTATCATTAATCATCGCGGGAATATTTTTTATTTATCAGCAATGGCTGGTGAAAGAGCGTGATCCTAAAAAATGTTTTGATGCGTTTATCAATAATCATTGGGTGGGTCTTGTGATTTTTATTGGAATTGCATCGAGTTATTTTGCATGAAAATAATTGCAGATGAAAAAATCCCACTGGTTCAAGATTATTTCGGAAAAAATAATGAACTTATTTTAAAGCCAGGACGCACATTATCGCATGATGATGTGAAAGAAGCGGATATGTTACTTGTGCGTTCAGTGACGCGCGTCAATGAAACTTTATTAAAGGATACAGCTGTAAAATTTGTTGGATCTGTTTCTGCAGGCATCGATCATCTTGATATTGAATGGCTCAATAAAAAAAATATTATGTGGCGTGCAGCGCAAGGGTCTAATGCAGCAGCAGTGGCACAGTATGTTTTGTGCGTGATAGCTGCATTGCAAAAAATGAAATTATTAGCTGAGAAAAATTTACGCGCAGGTGTGATCGGTGTGGGATTTGTCGGAAAAGAAGTCGTAGAAAAATTAAAAATGTTGGGGATAGAAGTTTTTCAAAATGATCCTTTTCGTGCTGACGCAGAAAAAGATTTTATTTCAACATCATTAGAAAAATTTAACGAATTCGATTTAATTTTATTACACACGCCACTCACGCGAGATGGAAAATATCCAACGCATCATTTGATAGATAAAAATTTTTTAAAAAAACAAAAAAAACACAGCGTATTATTGAATGCAGGGCGCGGTGCTGTAATTGATTCCGATGCATTAAAAAAATATGGAAAACATTTAGTATGCTGTTTAGATGTTTGGGAAAATGAACCCAACATCGATCGCGAAATTTTAAATTTTGCAACGATAGCAACACCGCATATTGCAGGCCACACAATACAAGCAAAAAACCGTGCAACAAAAATGATTTTTGATGCAGCTGTAAATGCAGGATTCGGGGTCAAGTGTAAGTTCAACGTAAAAAATATTTACAGTGGGATGACACTTGACCCCGTTTTTGTCACAGAAGAATTCAAAAAATTTCCTGAGGAATTTGATAGATTGAGAGAAAAATTTGGTAAGCGTGATGAATTTAAATTCGTTAAACAATAAAAAGGTTTTTGCGATAGGATCCGAGCCGCGACCGTCAGGGAGCGTGTACAAACTTTTAATCACCGAGAAATTATTTAGAATATACACGCTTGCTGACGCGCGCGGCTCGGATCCCATTTAATATACTGTGGGGTTGTTATTTTCTTCCTGCTGCTGCGTTGTTGCTGTGTCACCTTTATCTTCATCATCATTTTTATCATCTTGTTGTGGTACATACGGCGACATAAAATATTCGAATCGTCCCGCCGCATCCGCAGTCGATGTCTTTTTCCCTGTTTGCGCATTAATTCGCACACTCACAATTCCTGAGGGTTGTAACAATGCGCGATCCGGTTGATTTTTTAATGCAGTTTGCATGAATTGAATCCACATGGGTAACGCTGCTCGATTTCCATATTCATGTAATGATTGTGGTTGATCGAAACCCAGCCATGAAATTGTCACAATATGGCTGTTATAGCCTGCAAACCAAGCATCAACTTGATTATTGGTGGTTCCTGTTTTTCCTGCAAGATCATTTCGCAGCAACGTTTTCGCACGCACGGCTGTTCCAAATTGAATAACATCATGCAATGCCGATGTCACTAAAAAAGCATTTTGCGCACTGATCACACGCGGCGCATAACTATTTTTTTTATCTGAACAATTATCACAAGCAATAAGAGGTTTTGCTTGATAAAGAATTTTTCCGCGTGAATCGCGAATGCTGTCAATAATAAATGGAACAATTTTAAATCCACCATTTGCAAAAACAGAATACGCATTTGCCATTTGTAACGGTGTCACGAGCGCAGTTCCTAATGCAAGTGAAAGACCTTGTGGAAGTTGTGATGAACTAAATCCAAATCGTGTTGCGTAATCAATTGCGTAAGGTAATCCAATTAAACTTAATAAACGAATTGAAACTAAATTTCGCGAATGAATGAGCGCTTCACGCAAACGTGTCGGACCATAAAAACGATGCGTATCATTTTGTGGACGCCACAAACTATTATCTAAATTTTCAACGACAATCGGTGCATCATTAATTGTTGAAGCAAGCGTATAACCTTTTTCTAATGCAGCAGAATAAACAAACGGTTTGAAACTGGATCCGGGTTGACGCTCTGCATTCGTGATGCGATTAAATTTACTATTTTCATAATCAAATCCACCGACGAGTGCTAAAATTTCTCCGTTTTGTGGATTTAAAGAAATCAATCCTGCTTCTGCTTTTGGAATTTGTGCAAGACGAACACCTTGTGGTGTTTGCATAATGTAAACGACATCACCTAATTTTAAAATTTCACTCGTGGATGTGGGTCTTTTCCCTAAATAATCAGAATTAATTTGACGACGTGCCCACGATAATCCTTGCCATGGAATCGTAATCATATTTCCATCTGCGCGTAAAACAATCGCAGTTTGTTGTGTCATATCGACAACGACGGCAGGTGTTAATTCATTGACGGTTGGAAATTCTTCGAGTGATTCTTCGAAATATTCCATATTTTTTAAATCAGGTCTTCCTAAATTTTGTGATGCACCGCGATAACCATGACGTTGATCATACGCAAGCAAATGATCGCGCACGGATTGATTCGCTGCTTCTTGTAATTTGCTGTCGATTGTTGTGTAAACATCAAAACCATCCGTGTAAATAATATCGCCGTACATTTGTTCTAATTGTTGACGAATTAATTCTGCTGCGTAAGGTGCTTTAATTTGCGTTTCTAATGCGTGATAACTTGCATTTAAAGGCGCGCTCACTGCAGTGTCATATGTTTTTTTATCGATGTAATTGAGTTCATACATGCGAGTAAGAACATGATCGCGTCGTTTTTTTGCA
>Ga0207084_1136_pt1 | contig 12013 bp, 8 predicted proteins | sample Alteio_BWMinHeat_55_FD_153543 | JGI IMG/M metagenome (GOLD analysis project Ga0207084, IMG submission 153543) | Enriched cells from forest soil in Barre Woods Harvard Forest LTER site, Petersham, Massachusetts, United States -... | ecosystem: Environmental > Terrestrial > Soil > Temperate forest >...
ACCATGCACCTTGATACAATTCGCCTGTCATTTGTCTTTCTCTAATAGCGGGAATAAGCAATTGTGCCAAACGAAAATATTGCAGTTCACAACCAGCAAATAAATCAGGATGCAGCACTGCAATATTGGCAAAGGTATAGCTCGGTTTCGCATCCAATTCTAAATATTGATCACGCAAAGCAAAATCACCCTGCGAATGATAAATGGGATTGTTGACCATCACTAAATGCCCTAATCCTTTTAACTGCTGCGGCAATTGCGGCAGCGGATAATCAGTAATGATATCGCTACTCATGACGACAAAGGGGTTCACACCCAACAAAGGCAGGGCTTGCAAAATCCCACCGCCCGTTTCTAAGCGTTCAACTTCTGTTGAATAGACAATCCTTAAACCATATTGACTGCCATTACCCAAAATATTTTTTATTTTTTCGCCCAGATAAGAAACATTAATCACAATATCGGAAATACCTGCGCGCTTCAAACGATCCAAAGCAAATTCAATTAAATAATGTCCGTCCACACGCAGCAATGGTTTAGGTGTATCAAGCGTCAATTCACCCATACGCTCTCCTCGACCCGCTGCTAAAATCATCGCGTGCATGCTGGTATCACCTTATCACGATAGTATTGATGCAAACTCGCTAACTCAGGATATTCACTTGTCACTTGCAAAATATAGGATAAAGTACGCGGCACATGCCGCAAATAATGCGCTTGTTGATCGCGCACTTGTTTACGCGCGAAAGTAAATAATGCTTTTAAATGACGCTGCACACTCATCCAATCAAAGCAACGCAACAAGTCTTCCTTCTCTATCGCTAAGGCTTGATTCATCCGCCAATAATCTAACAACCATTGATTTACTTTTTCTTTTGGCCAATCAATATAGCAATCTCGCAATAAAGAAGCCAAATCGTAAGTCAAGGGACCAATAAAAGCATCTTGAAAATCAAGCAGACCAACGGCATCTGGCAGCACCATCAAATTGGCCGAATGATAATCGCGATGCATAAAAACCTGAGGCTGTGTTGCTGCCGACTCAACAAGTAATGAATAAACCTCTTCCAAGCTATCCGGTGCTGGCGGCAAGCCTAATAATTTCTCCAAAAACCATTCTTGATGCCAATGCCATTCTCGCCACATCCATTCACGTGTGAAAGGCGGCACAATATGTCCCGGCACCTGCGTGCAGGTTTGTAATACACTTAATGCCTTTAATGCACGCTGGTAATATAAATCCGCATTATCCGCATTTAATGCGCGTAAATAGGTGAGATCACCAAAATCCGTGAGCAGCAAAAAACCTTGGGTCAAATCGGCTTCTATAATTTCTGGCGTGTTTAATTGCATCTTCCTTAATGCCTTCGCTACGGCAATAAAAGGATGACAATCTTCACCAGGCGGCGCATCCATCACCACAAAAGAATACTTGTCTACTTGTACACGAAAATATCTTCTAAAACTTGCATCACCTGCTAGTGGCTGCAAAATAAAGGAATTTAGCCCTAAGCTCGCAGAAAGCCAATGTTCTAGCTGATTTTCTCGCTCTTTTAGTTTTATTACTTGCATTGATTCCATTATCAAAACCTTTTCGTTACACTTGCGTGGCAGTTAATTGCAAGAGATAAAGAGATGTCTGCAAAAAATAAGATCAAAAAAATTAAGCGTTTTATTATTAACAGGTGGCTTGACCTGTCTATTTTCCATTTTAACTTTTGCAGATGCAAGCAATTCACCGCTGCCCTTACAACCGCTTTCGCACGAAACACTGGCAGATCAATTAGGGTGGGTGCCAAACACAGACAATATGTGTGGCGGTTATTATTTTGACCAACCCTTTGTTTACCCCATCAAAGTAGAAAAAGATAGCACTGTCGCAATCACAGGCGATTATGGCCTACTCTCACAACGTGCAACTTCCATTCTCGAAGGAAAGGTCACGGTGACGCGCACTGGACAGCAAATCACAACCAATAAAGCTTTTATTTATCGCGATCCAGTGAGCGGTAAATTGAGTGTGATGGATATGGTTGGCAATGTACATTTGCGCGAACCCAATACACTGATTGTTGCCAACAAAGGACGTTACAACTTCAATGACAAATCCAAATCACTTATTAATTTGTTATATCGCACTTCATTAACGAATAACAGACAAATTGTTGGCCCCAATGTACCCAAGGAAGAATTTCAGCATACACGCGAAATTACCACACTCACTGCCTGGGGTGAGGCGCACGAATTTCAGCAAGATAAACCTAAAATTTATGAATTATCCAATGCAACTTATAGCACTTGCCCACCCATCAATCCCACTTGGCAAGTCAAAGCAAGTCATATTACGCTCAATAAAAATACGGGGCGCGGCTATGCTTCACATGCACGTATTTACCTAAAAAATATCCCCATTTTTTATATGCCCTATATTAATTTTTCAATTGATGGACGCCGTAAATCGGGTTTCCTCTGGCCTACTTTTGGCGGTTCAAATAATTGGGGCCCCTATGTGCTCGCGCCATTTTATTGGAACATGGCGCCCAATTACGACATGATCATTACACCCGGTTTTCTCAGCAAACGCGGCGTACAACTCTCAGATCATTTCCGTTATATAACGAAGACTAACAATGCTGAACTCGGGTTTAGTGTATTGCCCGAAGACCGTGCCTTTGCCGATTTCAAACGCTCAGAAGATAGTAAATATAGCAATAGTCCTAGCATGATTACCCAAGCTGAACTCAATCGTTTACGCAGTGATAGCATGACGCGTAAAGGTTTTTATTGGCATGATCGCGGCCGCTATAACGACCACTGGTCAAGTTCCTTAGATATTAATTACGCGGGCGACGATTATTATCTAAAAGATTTTGGCAGTAACCTCAATGAAATTTCGCAGAATCAATTGCTAGAAGAAGCTGATCTCTTCTACAAAAGTCGGCACTGGGATTTCACTGGCAGGATGCAAATGTACCAAACCTTGCATCCCATTGAAGATCCACCAGTCAATAACGTCTATCGTCGTTTCCCGCAATTAATTTTAAATGGTGATTATCCTGACCAAAAGTTTGGCTTGGAATATTTTATTAATAATGAAGTAACCCATTTTGAACTTCTCAAAACACCTGGCACGACGATTCATTATCCGATCGGCAATCGCTTCCATGTTCAGCCTGGCATTAGTTTGCCGCTTTATTGGCCTTATTTTTATGTCAACCCGCGTTTACAATTAGCACTGACGCAATATCAGCTTCAACAAACCACAGATACTCTTACGCCAAATAGTATAGACCGTGCCGTTCCCATTTTTGATACCGTGTTTGGCCTAGCCTTCGATCGCAATATCAATTTTTTTGGCCATGCCTATCAACAAACATTGGAACCACAGGTTTATTACACTTATATTCCTTTCCGCGATCAGGCAGATATTCCTATTTTTGATACGGTTGTCGGCATTCTTACTTATGACCAACTCTTTAGTTATAACCGTTTTAATGGCTTAGATCGTATTGGTGATGCCAATCAAATTGCCATGGGTGTCACAACACGTTTGATTGATCAGGAATCTGGTTTAGAAAAATTGCGGCTTGGTCTAGGCGGCATTGTGTATTTTGCTAATCGCAGAGTAACACAATGTAATACCCTTACTTGTACTGACAATCCTTTTAATCCTGAGTTGGAAAGGCGTGTTTCACCTATTTCAGGCACCCTGACCTACAATATCAATCCCGCTTGGAATCTCGCTGGTAACAGCATTTGGAATCCCATCACCAAGCAATTGGATAATGCGACAATAGCCTTGCAATATACCCCTGCGCCGCAACATGTGATTAATTTTGCCTTTACTTATGCGCGCGGCGGTGATATCGCTGACCCATCCTCAGGTATCGCCACAACTGATGACAGCAATAATTTAAAAGCCACCACCGCCTCTTTTGCCTGGCCAGTCATTGGCAATTTCAGTGCTGTCGGCTTGTGGACACAGAATTGGAACCATGAGCATTTGCAGAATTTACTCTATGGGTTACAATATGACTCTTGTTGCTGGACTGTCAGGTTTGTTGGTGGACGCGCATTTGCCGGTTTGACCTCTAACAGCAACGTAGGCGCCACAGACAATAATTCGAATAAGCCTCTATACAATACTGCATATTATATTCAGTTTTCTCTCAAGGGCTTAGGTGATATAGGTACTGGCAATCCAAGCCAATTATTAAGCAGCATTAATGGTTATAACACACAGTTTGGGCAGGATCTTAAATGAAAAATATCTTCTTTCTAATACTTCTTAGCTGCATCGCTTTGACGACAAATACCTATGCTGACAAGGCAGGCAAGCCAGACAATTCAATTGATCGAATTGTGGCTATTGTTAATGATGATGTCGTCACACGCTCAGAATTACACCACAGTCTCGCGCTCACTAAAATGCAAATGACAGCAGCACATACCACCATTCCTTCACAGGAAATCATGCGTCAACAAGCACTCGATCAACTCATCAACAAAAAATTGCAATTGCAAATCGCAAAACAAATCGGCATCAAAATAACGGATGATGATTTAAATAACGTGATTAAACGTATCGCCGATCAAAATCAAGTAAGCATTCAAACACTCTATAACCAATTATCACAAGAAGGCATGTCAGTTGCAGATTATCGCGATGAAATGCGTGACCAAATAACACTGCAAAAATTACAACAGCAAGAAGTCATCAATCATGTTTCTGTGACGCCAGAAGAAATCACGCTCTTTATGCACTCTGAAATGTGGCACAATCCCGAAGCCAGCGAATATCGCATAGAAGATATTTTAATTCCAATTACAGATGCACCTAAAACTGATGAACTTAGTGCTGCCAAACAGCGTGCAGAAGCTGTCATGGTAGAAGCACAGCAGGGAAATAAAATTCATGAAGCAAGCGCACAAGTCACTGATCTTGGCTGGCGTAAGTTGAGTGAAATTCCCTCTGCTTTTGCTGAACAAGTTGCCGTGATGCAAGCTAAGGAAGTCGCAGGACCTATTCAAACAGCCAATGGTTTTCATATTTTGCGTTTAACTGATGTACGAAATAGCAGTGCAGCACCAGATCGTAAACAAGCTGAAAATGCTTTGCTGCAGCGCAAATTTGAAGATGCCATTAAGAATTGGGTTTCTAAACTTCGGGCACAGGCTTTTATTCAAGTGAGTTCGAAGACGGCGCAGGCTTAAGTTGCTGAGGAGATTTGTCGTTGCTGAAGCGTCCGTCGTTGCGAGGAGTGCTTTTTACGACGAAGCAATCCAGGCTTCGACTTTTATAAAAAAGCAATATTTGATAAAAGTCGAAGCCTGGATTGCTTCGTCGTAAAAAGCACTCCTCGCAACGACGGACGCCTACGCAATGATAAACAGCGGAGCAAGCAATGCAACAAAGAAGTAAAGTAAAAGACAAAGGTTTCAAACGTATTATCATTACGCCTGGCGAACCGGCAGGGATCGGGCCTGATATCACCATTGCGATTGCACAGCAATCATGGCCCGTAGAATTGCTAGTGATCGCCGATCCAGATGTTTTATTGCAACGCGCAGAGCAATTAAATCTACCCTTACAATGTCACTTGTATGATGCGAAATCACATCGTCCACATCAGGCTGGCAGCTTGATTGTTTTACCCGTGAAAACAAAAGCAGCCGTAATACCTGGCACCTTAAATCCAGCTAATGCAAGTTATGTGATTAAAACATTAGAATTAGCAGCATCACTTTGCTTGCAACAGGAAGCGGATGGAATAGTCACAGGGCCAGTGCATAAGGCGATTATTAATCAAGCTGGCATTACCTTCACTGGCCATACTGAATTTTTTGCGCAATATTGTGGTGTTGAACAAACCGTCATGATGTTTATGGTTGATCAATTGAAAGTTGCGCTGGCGACTACTCATCTTCCCTTATCACAAGTATCCGCAAAACTAACACAGACACATTTGCGCTCTATCTTAAAGGTATTAATAAAGGGTTTGCAGCAACAATTTCATTTAACTTCACCGCGTCTTACTGTCTGTGGTTTGAATCCGCATGCAGGTGAAGAAGGTCATTTAGGAAGAGAAGAAATTGATGTGATTGAGCCCGTACTCGCAGAATTACGTGCTCAAGGCCATCACTTAATTGGCCCCTTACCTGCAGATACCGCTTTCATTCCAACACAATTAGCACAGGCCGATGTCACACTTGCCATGTATCACGATCAAGCTTTACCTTTAATAAAATATCTAGGTTTTGATCGCGCAGTTAATCTCACTTTAGGCCTGCCCTTCATCCGCACTTCTGTTGATCATGGCACTGCCTTACATTTAGCTGGCACAGGTAGGGCTGATAGCGGCAGCATGCAGTCTGCGATTAAGATTTTGCTTTCTTCAATACGGCCATCGTCAAACGCGTAACAGAAACTAACTGTTTCGCTTCATTAGAAATTTCAATACCCCACACTTGCGTACTTTTACCCAAATGAAAGGGGCGCGCAATGGCCAACACAAAGCCTTCTTTGACCGCACGAATATGATTGGTATTAATATCCAAGCCCACACCGTAAAATTGCTTTTGATCAAGACAAAATTGTGCCGCAGTGCTACCCACCGTTTCTGCCAACACACAGGAAGCACCGCCATGCATGATACCTAAAGGCTGCTTAGTACGTGCATTGACTGGCATGCGAGCGCTCAAATAATCCTCACCTACCTCCAGAAATTCAATCCCTAAATATTCAGACATCGAATGTTTCGCACGCTCAGTGACAATTGCAACATCAATTTCAGTCTGCCATATCTTCATCATTTTACCTCCAGCCAAATACTCTCTATAATGAGCCGCTTTATCCTCGCAAGGAAGCTCTGTTAGGATCACCATAATGAAAAAATTATTTTTATTAGCTGCCCTATTGTCATGGCAAATGTCCGCCCATGCCGCTGATTTGCTTGAAGTTTATCAACAAGCACAAAGCAGTGACCCGATTTTCCAACAAGCCATTGCAACGCGTTTATCAACGCGTGAAGGCATGCCCATTAGCCTATCAGCCATATTGCCCAATATTAATGTGACAGCGAATCCTTCTGTGACTCGTTCTGGCTTTTCTGGCACCAATTTCTCAACGACTTCCAATGTCACGCCTGGAACCATTTCACCGCGCAACAACACACAACGCGCCTACACACTGACCTTAACCGTCACGCAAACTGTATTTAATTTTGCGCAATTCTTTGCAGTTGCTGGACAGGTTGCTCTTGCAAAAGGAGCTGACGCAACACTCAATGCTGCCCTACAAAATTTAATGACTCGTGTTGCTAGTGCTTATTTTGCCATTTTACTTGATGAAGAAAATTTAAGTTATAATGCCTCGTCAAAAATCGCTTATGCTAAACAATTAGAACAAGCCAAACAACAGTATAATGTCGGTTTAAAAACATTAACTGATGTCTACACTGCACAAGCATCCTATGATTCTGCAAAAGCAAATTACATCGCCGCGCAAACTAAATTAGCCAATGATAGAGAAAATTTACGCGTCATTACCGGCGTTTATTATCCGCAGCTCTCAACTTTAAGTGAAGATTTTCCTTTAGTCGATCCCAAGCCGGCAGTCGTTGATGCCTGGGTCAATAAGGCGATTAGTCAAAATTGGACAATCAAAGCAGCGCAATATAATGCAGAATCTGCCAAGCAAACCATTCATCAGCAATTTGCCGGACACTTACCCACAGTGAGTTTTCAAGGCACCTTGGATCGCCAATATTTTGATAACACCAATGGTTACACCACATTGAATCAACGAAATGGGCCAGGCACACAAACTGATCGTGCCATTCAATTTAATTTAATGATGCCGCTTTTTGCAGGCGGTGGTGTTGTCGCGCAAACTAATCAAGCGACTTATAATTATCAATTGGCACAACAGCAATTAGAACAAACTGTACGAAGCACGGCGAATACCACGCGTCAAAGTTATTTGAATATTTTATCTGGCATTAGTCAAATTCATGCTGATAAAGAAGCGGTGAAATCATCGAAGAGTTCTTTGGCAGGCATGGAAGCGAGTTATCGTGTTGGTACAGAAATATTAGTGAATGTGCTTAATCAACAGCAAAAAGTTTTGCAAGCACAAACGCAATATGCCAATGACCGCTATGCCTTTGTTAATAATATTTTGGCTTTGAAACAAGCTGCGGGTACGTTGAGCTTTGATGATTTACGCGCGATTAATAGGTGGTTGGTGAGTGGTGGGGAGTGATAGAGGCGCTCGTCGTTGCGAGGAGTGCTTTTTACGACGAACGTTTTCGCAACGACGAGCACCATCATTTAAACCGATTTTTCCCACTCGTATCCTGTCTATTTTCCTCCTTCTCATCCTTGCTTTTTCTCAACACATACACTTGCTGCATCCCCAATAAATTATCCCGATCTTCACCATTTTCCTCTTTGACATGCGTTTGCAAAACATCAAAATGCTGCTTTTCCATTTCCTTTTTCTTCAATGCCAATTTTGATTTTCCAGCTGCAATAATACAGCCATCCTCATTTAACAACTCTCGTAAAATATCGAGATTGGCAATAGCATCATCGCGGGAAACAACTTGCAGATTTAATGGACCGCCTGAAGAAATAACAAAATCAGCTGAATTTTTATAATTTTCAAAATCAGGAGACGAACGAAATTGATCTAAGCTAGCACGAAATACTTTTGCATCACTCCCCATCTCAGCAAATACTTTTTGAGCTTCTTCGCATTGTGATTGGTCCGGTTCAATCAAGGCATAATTTAATGTCACACCCATTTCTTCAGCGGCTTCGATAAATTTTTTAGCAAGCCTGCCTTTGCCACCACCTGCATCAATCACAGTAAAAACAGTTTGTGGACGTTTTTCGATAATCATTTTTTTGAATGTATCAATCATGATGGGATCAATCGTATTGATATAGGAATCTTCATTTGCAGATTCTTTTGCCCAGGGCCCCAAATTGGACCAGTAATAATCTGGAAATGCCCTGGTTCCTAATCGCTCACGCTTGATCTGACGCATCTCAAGGCAATTATTCGGTAGTTTTTCAGCTATTTGTTTGACTAAGGCAAGCACAGAATCTGCCGTATCTTGTTTTACTACATAATACCTTTCATCATCATTCTGTTTCGTAATAGTCAAATAGTAATAAGGAAACCCCATCATTTTACAAATGCTTGAATTAGTAAATGCAGCAATTTTAATTCTTGCAAATTCTTCACTCATCTCCTGCGGAATACTTAAATTAAATGTCCATATAGAAAGCCCTTTGTTTCTTTGGTTCCCCTTTATTTCAAGACCTGACCTTGCCAATTGCTCCATTTCCTCTAATTCTTTTTCAATACCAACATCAGATGAACTTTTCATTACCCCCCCTCATTTGTTATAATTACACTTATTCATTATAGATGATTTCCCTCTTTAGCGTTAAGCCACTGAATCCGTTTCAAATCTACCAAACCCCAAACATGCTATAATACTCATTATAAAGCATAAAAAAACGGGGAATAGCGATGGTCAATAAAGATCCCTATACAGACAATAAAGAAAATGATCTTCCTACTCTAACTGAAGAAGAAAGCAAGATTGAAGAGCGCATCGCAGAGAAAATCAAAGCATACAGAGAAAAATATGGAAGTTTAGCGGAAACATCACCGATATTTTTTGTTGATTACCAACAGCACCTAGACGAAGATAAATTAAAAATAACGCTGGGTGACAAACATAAAGTAAATCTCGTCTTTTATCGAAGTAGTTCTGTCAGTGATGATAAAAACAAATGGGGAATGTTTAAAACAATTGATAAAGATATCACGGCGAGAAAACTTCAGGAAGTTGCCGATCTTGTTAAAAGAATTGATCCCCGATCTTATAAGGCATTAAATTTTTATATCCGCGGACATGCACCCGTTCCTGCTAGTCAAGCAAAAATAGAAGAATTGCTAACAGAGACGAGAGGAAAACTGAATCAACATCGAATTTCCGAAGAAGTAAAAGATGAAATCATCTTGCGGATAAGAGCTGCACTCCATTTACGATTACTCATGAATAATAAACCTCCCTTCAAAGATTTACCCCTTGATCAACGCAATCTAATGAAAGCAAGTTTGGAATATTTGGTTACCGGTGATCAAGGTATCAATATGATTGAAAGCATGAACGATCGCTATCATGCTACTATTTCCGCAGCAAGTGAAACCATGCGAAAAAATCCCAATGCAATGTCTAACTGGATGACCTTGAGCATAGGTATTGCCTCGACCTTAGCTGAAGATAAAAATGAAAATAAAACAGCCTCTCATTCATCGCTAAGTCAATCGTCTTTATTTACACCTGCGAGTAATATCAATGACAATGAACACCTTGCCATCCAAAAAATTAAAGCATTTAACGATCGAATTTATGCGCTTTCCAAAGAAAATAATGACTGGAACATAGGATGGATCGGCGGCCACAAGAAAATGATTAGCTCATCTGATGGAAAAGAAAAAATCATGGCGAAAGTTCCAACGACCATCAACGACATGTTGAATGAAATCGAAAAAGCGAGTAATCGAGAACAAAGTTTTCATCAAACCTGGTTGCAGATGGCCATCATGGCGGCGAGAGCTAATGAGCAATCACAAGAAAGTATACGCGTGAGAAGTGAAAGTGCAGAAAATTTTTATCAAAATAGCCTAGAATATTTAGGCATTGATCCCTTTGAATCACTGATAAAAATACAGCAAGCCTATGAGCAGGCATTCGCTAATAAAAAATTAAGCGCTCAAGAATTTGAAGAAGCGCAACGAATACGTCATGTGCTTATATCTGAAATAGGCGGAGAAATTAATTTTACAAAGGGAAAACGAGATCATGCACGCAATAAAAGACTTGCCTATCATGCCTTGAATTGCCTGCTCGCCAAGGCTAGCGAGGTCATCGATTCCCCTGAAATAAGCGATGGTTTTTCATCAAGCAAAGCTAAAACTTATCAGCAATTCTTCGAAAATCTTCCTCAATATTTAGTTGCAGAAAAGGACGTGGGGCTAAAAGCAGAAGATACTTATAAACAGAGACCTAAGTTGTAGACATTGATTTTTCTCTGTGGGTGTGCATACTAGGTGCCTTATATCGTTGAAAATGCGGGCATATCTATTTGTTTATATTTGCTTCTTTTTTTGATTAGTACTAGTTATTTACAATATGCTATAATTAGGCCATAAAACGATTATAAATTAATATAAACGAGGGGTTATGAAAAGTACTGGCGCACATCGCTTAGAAGCTGAAGATGAGCCTAAGAAAGTTCCTGCTGATCGGAATAAAAGAAGCTTGCTTCAAGATCTTCCTCGTCTCATCCTAAGGCTTAACAATGATATCGATACTAGAACGCCTGAAGAATATGATGAGAAAACGCCTGCTGATAATACCAGCATCCATGACATCACCAAAAGAATACAGGCGATGCGCAAGCATGGCTATATTGTTCTGCGAAAATATAAGGGCAAAGATGCTCAGGGTGAAAAGGTATATGAAGATGTATTAAGTCCCGAAGGTCGTCAAATCCTCATCGCCAAGCCAGGCACTGAACCCTTTCACAAATATGAATTTCAAATTCAAGCGCTAAGATATTTAAAAGGCATGCTCCTTATCGCCGGGCAAAATAGTGTCCTTGGATTACGAGCGAAAACCATCTACAACACATATTCTCATCGTCTTTCTGATGAAGCAGCCATAGAAGACATGGCTGAAGAATTCGCACAACTCTTAAGTGAAAAATTAAAAATCAATGCAGCAGCTGCACGCTTTCAAGTAACTCTAGCTAGGGATATGGGTATTTTACTGGAAGATCATCCGGATATTTATACTGTTTCCAAAAATGCAGGGCAAATTACCATCGAAATAACAGAGAATGAAAAAATAAGCTCTGAGTACTATAAAAATAATTTAGCGCCTACTGAGGAAGTCACTATCGATGGCGAAGAAAAAACAGTACTGAC
>Ga0207084_1135_pt2 | contig 12002 bp, 12 predicted proteins | sample Alteio_BWMinHeat_55_FD_153543 | JGI IMG/M metagenome (GOLD analysis project Ga0207084, IMG submission 153543) | Enriched cells from forest soil in Barre Woods Harvard Forest LTER site, Petersham, Massachusetts, United States -... | ecosystem: Environmental > Terrestrial > Soil > Temperate forest >...
ACTCCTGGTTGGCCAGTGATTCGGGGACGGCCTCCGGCACCAGTTTTTTAGAAGCCAGTATTCATGCTCTCAATGAATTGATAGAGCGCGATGCCTACTCTTTATTTTTAATTAATGCGTTTATTCGAAAGCAGCGACACGGTATACGCGTAATAGATAAAAAGACCATTCCTGATCATTTGCAAGCCATAGTCAACCACATAGAAAAAACCTATCAAGATGAATTAATTATTTTTGATATTACCAGCGATCTTAAGGTGCCTTCGTTTTTTGTTTCCATGACTAAACAATCACAGCTACTGCAACCCCGTGGTTGTGGTACTTCTTTAAATCGTGAATATGCCTTAGAACGCGCGTTATTAGAATCTTTGCAGCCTTTGCACATTTATAATGAAAAGGCGCGTAAAAACCAACAAACTATCCTCGCTAATTTTAAAGAAACCCCTCTTTTATTGGCGTGTGCTCAAGCGGATGTCAGTGGTTTAGCAGAGAGTGGAGAAACCGTTCATTTTAATACCTTGCCAGGCTATGATAAACATCCCAGTCTAGAGCAACAATTTCACACGATTACTCAGAGAATTAAATCTCATGGTTTTGCTGTTTACATGCAAACCCTCGCTAGTTTGCCCACGGGATTTACTTGCGTACGTTATCTCATTCCTGAATTAGAGCGCTTTTACATGGTGCAGACAGGCAAATATATTTTGCCAGCCAAGCGTGGTATGCGTTTAATAGAGCAACGTTTAGATTGATCCTCTCCAAGCAATTCCATTTGAAACTAAATTAAGTTATGATGTTTTTCGAAATCTAATCTATTTAAACCCAGACTAATGAAAAAGAAGAAGAATACTATGAGCACAATAAAAACCTTAACTGCTATGAGCAAGATGTTAAATCAAGCAACAGATATCTTGTCTCAATATAATAAGCGTAAGTATGAGAAAAATGATCTTGAAAATTTATTATCAGAAGTCTCTGACCTTTCTCAGCAAACCCCCAAAGTGTTGGACAAGCAAACTCGCGAAGATATTTTTGATTTATATGACAATATAAGCAGTTATTTGAAATATTATGAAGAAGGTAACCCAGAATCGCTTGGTTTTTTATCTGACAAGATTGATGAAATCAATTCAAGCATTCAGCAGATGATAGATCAATATGATGAAGAATTTAATTCAGATGTTGACTCTGATTTTGACAATGAAGGATCAGAGCCTATTGAGGCTTCTTCAGATTCTGAATCCGAAGCGAGTACGGGATTTGAGAGTGAAGATGAAACAGGTGTAGACGAGGAAGAGTTATCTTCGGAACCCATTTCTTCAGATGTAGAAGAAGCGTCAGAAGAGGACCCAGAGTTAAAGAGTGGTTTTGTTCCTTTTCATAACAAGGAAAAAGCAAAGAAAAAGAATTTACTGCATGCTATGCAAGCAGAAAGCCTGTTTTTTGATAGTGAGCGTAATCATAATTCTAAGACACACCAATTAGCCAAATCTTTCTTAAAAAGCAGACGGCAAAGTGGGGCAGGGGTAATAGAAAGTGATGACGTGTCGGCAAGAACCATAATTACAGCTGAAAATGAAGCTCTAAAAAAATCTCTTCCAGAAGGAGAAGCGCTTCCTAAAACGCAAGAGGAGATTGTTACCAAACTGAAATGGCATAAAAAGCCGGGAAGCAAAAAGGATTGGAGTAGGGAAAAAATTCAGCGAGGTGACACAGAAGTTAATAGCCAATATCAACCGTATCCGAATAATATAGGTAATTTTGTTATGAGTGGGGTAGGAAGATACGGAAGTGAGGGTTCTAAAAGATGTCCGGGTATTTTAGAAGTCATTGATGATTTGACTGAAGGTAGCTCAAGAAGAGAAATGAAATTAGCGGGACTGTTTATTGAATTCAGTAAAAAAGGTAAGCCCATAACGGAAGAGGTTTTATATGAAAAGGGGTTCCGTTTATATAAGGATGATAAATTAAGAAAACAACATATAGAAAGAATAAACCGTATTGGTACTTTGTTTTGCATCAAAGAAATATCGCGAAGAAAAGAATTGATTGCGAGTAACTCAGAGTTGCCTTTTGGAGTAGCAATTGCAAGAACATTGAAATTACTTGCAGACGGCCACTTGCGTATGGCGGATGTATTTGATCATGATTCTCCCTACGGTGTTTTTTCTGGAAAAGAAATTCTTAGTGAAAAAATGTTGCCGACCACCCTGGAAAAATTTCATCGCTTATTCAAATTGTATAATCGAATTTATTTTGAAGAAGAAACCATGTTCTCTCAATCTTCTTTTTCGCAGTTTGCAAAACCAGCCAAGGCCATTATTGCTTTACCAGAACAATGCCATAAGGATTTGCTGTACGGCCTGGGAGGAGAGGAAGATAGTTCAGGTGATGAATATGATTTAGAACATGATCTAAAATTGCCTACAAAGTATAACCTGTAGCCCTATTAAATAGGGTTATTGAGAAACGGTTGAATAAAACTGCCTTTCGTAAGCAATCGATTGCTTTATTATGGTTTTAAAAACGGCTAGGGCAATGGTTGCGGGAAAACCAGATTGAGTAGCCGCATGAGCCACATGCCATAAGACTTGCTTTTCTCTGCGCTGATCATGGAGAGGCACCTTGCCTTGTTTTAATTCTCCGGCGCGTTTCACATAGGCAAGCCGCAAGGCAAGTAATTTAACAATACGGTCATCAATCACATCAATATGATGTCTTACACATTTTAAGGTAGGGCAATTGCCGGGTGAGGAGAGGTTTGTTTGAGTCAAAGATGTTGCAGCAAACGCATTGGCAATAATCACTAACCCGCCTATTAACCCATAATAAAAAAACTTCACACCCATTTTTTTTCTTATCATGTTCTCCTCCCTAACATTTTTAACTCGTTTTAAACTAATTTCCAAAGGGGCCTCTCCTGATTGCGCCTATAAAATCGTTAAATAGATCTCCTGATGATCTTGTAGGGAGGGGCACAGGTGGAGGTATAAGGGATTTCTTGTTTTCTTTTTCAGCTTGGCGAGCGTCCCTTTCATTTTTAAGTTCATCTTCAAGTGCTTGAATACGTTCTTCGAATCCTTGTTTTTCCATGCGTGTTTTTGCTTCCTTCTTATAAGCAACAATGGCGTTTTCTATGGCTCTATTAGGTATTAAGTCTTCTTCTGTAATGACATAGCTATTTGTTGGGTCTGTCTTATTCGTTTGCATATGTTCTAATAGAGTTGATTTTTCGTAAGTAATACCGGTTTGTCTAACGATCACTGGTTCAACCATCAGTTCGCCCGTGATGGGACAACAAAGACTATCTTCTAATTCATTAATTTGTTGGTTGCCTAGTTCATCCTTTACCAGTCGTCTCATCATTGAGGCGGTCATGAGCTGGGCCTGCATTTTTCCTGTTGAATCGGACATTGATTTTCTTCTGGCTCTGCTTCCTTCTCCGCTTCTTTGCATGATCAGTCTACTCCTCAGTTTAATAATTAATGTTACTATTTGAAATAATGTATAATTTTTCTACCAATCTAATTATTGATCGATAATACTACAAAATATTTAAAAGTGAAATATTTTCTTATAAAAGAAAAACCATATGGAGTATAGAAACAAGAAGGTATACTAGCACTCCATACTTACTCACTACTCAGATGAATATAAATCATTCGGAGTCACGGCCATGTTGAGAATTTTTAGTAAACCGTTTTTTCTAGTGTTATGTCTCGTTACTTTAATCTCAGGACAATCCGCTTTTTCTTGCTCGCGAATTTTAAAAGCCGAAAAAAACGAAGCTGTACTCGTAGCACGAACCATGGACTGGAACAAACCCATGCCAACGCATTGGAAAGTCTACCCAAAGGGTCTGTCACGCAATGGATTAGCAGAACCCAATCATTCGCTTGAGTGGGTTTCCAAATACGGCAGTGTAGTGACCACAGCTTATGATGCCATCACCACAGATGGAATTAATGAACCAGGACTCGCCGCTCACATTTTATGGTTAGATGAAAGCAATTACGGTGAGAGAAATGATGCGCTACCCGGTTTATCAGTGGCTATGTGGACGCAATTTTATTTAGATAATTTTTCCACTGTTGCAGAAGCTGTTTGGTTTACTAATAGCTTTCCCTTCCAAATCATTCCTGCTTACCCTCCCACTTCACCTGAAGGTGTGAATTTACATTTAGCATTAGAAGATGCCACAGGAGATTCAGCTATTATTGAATACACCAATGGCAAACCGACGGTATATCATGACCGCGCGTATAAAGTGCTAACCAATTCGCCCACCTATGATCAACAGCTCCAGCATCTCAATAAGTTTAATCAACTTAGTAACACCAGTGATGAAAAATCATTGCCCGGCACGACGACTTCTATGGACCGCTTTATTCGTGCCAATTTTTATTTGGCCCGTCTACCTCATGCGACCACTATCACAAATGAAATAGCAGGTTTACAAAGCGTGGTACATTCTGTCTCAGAACCTTTCGGAGTCTCTACGCCAGAACGCAGGCATATCTCTCCAACCATTTGGCAAGTGATGGCTGATCTCACCCATCGTGTTTATTATTTTAGAGCTAGTACGGGGTTAAACACAGTATGGGTGAGTCTGGATAAATTGGATTTCAGAAAGGGCTCGCCCATTATGAAACTAGACTTATTAAGCAACCCAAACCTTGCAGGAAATGTCGCTCACAATTTTAGTCCTGAATCGGCGAATTAATAACTCACGAGGATTAATTTATGTTTTCATGGTTATTGTCAAAATATTATGACCGTATTATGTCGGATGCCGAAAAAAAAGGTCTGCAGGATTGGCGTAAAACTCTATTAAGTAATTTATCCGGAAACGTGTTGGAACTGGGTTGTGGTACGGGAGCGAATCTTGAATTTTATCCTGCCACAGTCCACCACCTGGTGTGCGCTGAACCTTGTAGACATATGCAAAAACAACTGCAGATAAAACTAGCGAGTTATAAACAGTTAGAGGTGACCATTCTCGATTATGATGGCAATACCCTCCCTATGCCAGATGCTAGTGTTGATGCCGTTGTTTCCACGTTAGTATTATGTTCCGTCAGCAATCCCACACAAATGCTATCTGAAATTTACCGCGTCCTGAAGCCTAACGCTAAGCTGGTTTTTATTGAACACGTCGCCGCAGTTAATAATCCTAAACGGTTTAAATGGCAAAAGCGCTTAGAGCCTTTTTGGAAAATGATAGCGGGTGGTTGTCGTTTGACACGTCATACGGAACAAACCATTATTCAAGCTGGTTTTCAGTTGCAAGAAATTACCCGAGGAAGTATGCGAGGAGTGCCGCCTATTGTTAGACCTAGCATTCGAGGCATAGCGGTTAAGAGTAAAGCAATTCACTCAATCTAGGCTTGCTAGATTATCGACATAAGAGTATAAAAATAGCAATCGATGGCTTAAAGGAAGAGGCTGTTATGATTGAATTTTTATATAGACTATCGGATGCAAAAATTTTTCTTTATCTTGCCGCGGGCACTGTCATTTTTTCTTTGCTAATAATCATACTAAATAAAATTTTCACTTTTTATACCTTGAAATACGACGATAATACGACTACGGCTAGTATCGCTTCCTTGATTGGAATCATTTATGGGGTATTAGTTGGTCTTACTTGTTTGTATCTCCTCAATAATCAAGACCATGCCTTAAATGCAGCCATGAATGAAGGCACCGCTGCGGCTAACATTTACCGAGAAAGTAAATGGTTAAAGGGGCCTATGCAACATCAAATACAAGGGCAGCTTAAAACGTATCTTACTAATGTCATTACTGTCGAATGGCCTATGATGGGCAAAGGGAAAAACTTAGAAACGGGAAGTGATACCCTTATTAATAAAATGGCGGACGAAATTATCACCTATCCCATTATTGCTAAAGCGGATGAGATTATAGTCACTAATTTATTGCAAGAAATAAACGACCTTTTTAAAAGCCGTCAACAACGCATCACGATTAATAACAATCAATTAAGCCCAGAGATATGGGTGGTCGTTTTTATTAGCACCATACTCATCATTGCCATTAACTACGCATTTAAAGTCAATTTTTCTTTACATGTCTTTGCTCTTAGTGCGTTTGCATTTATGGCCTCATGCGTGCTATTTTTGCTCGTAACTTTAGATCGCCCTTTCCAGGGAGAATTTATTGTAGAGCCTGATACGCTTAAAGCCGTTTTAAATTCTATGAGTGATGTCAAGGATAGCAAGCCTGACAATATCACCAAGAGGTAAGGTCTGACGTTGTTGTATTATCGTTAGTAGGTCATGTAGGAGGAGTGATGCATAGATTTCCATTTTCTTCAGAACAAAAAAAATATGAATTAAACATGGGTGATAAATCCTACTTATGTAGTGTAGGAAAAACAGGAATACGTGCAGAAAAAAATGAAGGCGATGGGGCTACACCGGCAGGCGAATTTTTCTTGCGAAAAATGTATTATCGCCCTGATAAATTTAATCGTGAAGAAATAAAAACCGAGCTTGAAGTCCAAGCATTATTAAAAGACGATGGCTGGTGTGATGATGCTAACTCTCCAGAATATAATACCTTTATCAAATTACCTTTTTCTGGTAGCCATGAAGAACTTTGGCGAGCTGATGATATATACGATCTTATTATCGTCGTAGGCTACAACGATGACCCCGTGGAGAAAAACAAGGGCAGCGCTATTTTTATTCACATTGCTAGAGAAGGTTACAAACCCACGGCGGGTTGTATTGCCTTGAAGAAAGAAGATTTACTCGAAATACTCCCCTCTTTGACACCTGATACCTCCATTAAAATCGCTGAATCTGGAAAAATAGAATTTGAGAATATAAAATGCCTTGAAAGGCTAGAGTTATAATTTACATGGTTTTTTTCTCTATTAGCATGCATATTAGTAGGGTGAAGCAGGGAAGCGACATAGTGAAGGGAGTAAGATTTGCGATTGCATCTTCTTTACCTTTTTTGTCTCGTTGGTTTAACAGGCTGCGTGAACTATGCAGGCATGCATGGCAATGCCACCCCTTTTCAAGCGGCTCAACTTTCTACCCCTCATGTTTACGGTAAAACAACTAAACAAGTGTCGGCGGCTAAGGCTGAAACACCGCCTAGATGGTGGAATAGATTCCATGACAGCACTTTAAACGAATGTATCACTATCGCCTTATCCGATTCACCCACCATGCAAATAGCACAAGCACGTATTGATAAAGCCATTCACTTAACCGAAGGAGCAGGCGCAGCACTTTGGCCGTCAGTGAATGGCAATGCTTATGTAGAGCGTGAACGGTTTGCTACCTTTGGGTTAGTGCCGCCACCGTTTAATGGCCGTACGTTTAATATTGGTGATGTGGCTTTAAATTTTAATTATGAGTTGGATTTTTGGGGCAAAAACCGGCAAATATTAGCGGCCAAATTAAGTCGCCAACAAGCAGCCATCGCAGATTTAATGGAAGCTCGTTTAGTGATAGCAGCGGCCGTGACCTCTTCGTACGTGCAATTACAAAGTCATTTAGAATCATTACGCATTGCAAAAGCCATATGGCGAGAACGCCAAACGGTCTTATCAATTATTCAAGATAGAGCACGACAAGGAGTGGATTCTGATATTCCTGTGAAAACAGCCATTACCGATGTCGAAGCAGCACGGCAAGTGGTTTATCAATTCTCTCAAGCGGAAAAAATATCACGCCATAAACTAGCGGTATTAATGGGAAAAAATCCTTTAGAAACGACTTTGCATCCTAAACCTTTTATTTATCAGAAACGAGCTATCGCTTTACCCCATTCACTGCCGGCTAATCTCTTGGCGGTGAGGCCCGATATTATTGCTTCCCGTATGAGAGTAGAAGCCTCATTGCATAGTGTCAATGCACAAAAAGCGCGGTTTTTCCCTAATATTAATTTGTACGCCTTATTCAGCTTTCAAAGTGTTGGCCTCGGCCGTCTGTTCCATAAAACCAATCAAAATAATGACTTAGGCGCAGCTATTGATTTACCTCTCTTTGATGCGGGATTAAGACGGGCCAATTTGGGTGTGCGTTATGCCGAATATGATTTAGCCGTGCATCAATATAATCGCACCATTTTGACTGCCTTGCAGGAGGTGGCCGACCAACTGTCTATATTGAATGCGCTAAGCGCTCAATTACGTGCCGAGCAGCATGCCTTACAGGCAGCAAAGCGTCATTACAAACTGAGTTATTCACGCTATAATCATGGCATTGTTGATTATGTGGATGTGCTGCAAAGCAAAGAATTGTTATTGCAACAACAGCAAACGCAAGTTGATTTACAAGCGCGTCATGTGCAAGCAGTCGTCAGGATGATTATTGCTTTAGGTGGCTCACCTTTAAATGACAAGGATGGCTATGACAGATACGCCAATGCTAACTAGTATACGCAGCAAATGGCGTGCTAGCAGTGTTAAACATAGGCGCAATGTGGCCATGGCAATACTGGGCATTATTTTTCTATTGCTGGGCCTGATCTTTGGTATTTACTGGTTATTCATTGGTCGATTTGAAGTGTATACCGATGATGCTTATGTAAACGGTAATATCGTAGCACTTATGCCGCAAGTATCAGGCACTGTCATTCAAATCAACACCGATGATACGCATTTAGTCTTGCAAGGCCAAACCGTTATTCAATTAGATCCCACGGATAGAATCATTGCCTTGCAACGTGCCAAAGCAGACTTAGCCAATAGAGTAAGAACCGTAAATCAATATTATAAAAATGCGCAACAAGCCCAGCAAATTTTAATTTTGCGTCATGCCGATTTGCTGCAAGCCCAGCTTGATTTAAAACGTCGTGTAGGATTAATGGGTGAGCGTGCTATTTCACGTGAAGAATTACAGCATTATCGCACTGCACTTGAGGCGGCCAATGCGCGCTATCAATCTGCACTTTACATCTTACGTGCCAGAATGGGTTTGGTTGAAAATGCTCATTTATATACGCATCCACAAGTGGAAGAAGCTAAAGCAAATGTAAATAAGGCTTACTTGGATTTAGCTCGCACCATCATTGTTGCCCCCGTGACGGGTTATGTGGCCAAGCGCAGTGTTCAAGTAGGCCAACAAGTGAATTTACGCACACCCATGCTTGCGATTGTGCCACTCAATGAAGTATGGGTGGATGCAAATTACAAAGAATCACAATTAAGCCCACTCCGTGTAGGTCAACCTGTCACACTTTATGCCGATGCCTATTCGGATGTGACTTATCATGGCAAGGTAGTGGGGTTGAATGCGGGCACGGGAGCAGCATTTTCAATTTTACCACCACAAAATGCGACGGGTAATTGGATCAAGATAGTGCAACGTTTGCCTGTGCGTATAAGTCTGGATGTGAATGAACTCAAACAACAACCCTTACAAATAGGATTATCCATGCACGTGACTGTGGACGTGCATCAGACTGAAGGACAACGCATGGGCACAGTGGTCACACAAAAGCCTGTTTACGTGACTGACGTCTATGCTAATCAACTCGCAGATGCTAATACCTTAATCGATGGTATTTTGCATGAGAATGCCTCTGATATTTTTTTACCGCGTTTAGGGAATGACCAAGGAGTGTTATCGTGACAGTGCCTATCACGGGCATACGCCTTGCATTGCTGACGGTTTCATTATCATTAGGTATTTTCATGAATGTGCTGGATAGCTCCATTGCGAATGTAGCTATTCCCACTATTGCCGGTGATTTAGCCGTGAGCCCCGATCAAGGCACCTGGGTCATTACCTCATTTGCTGTTAGCCAAGCCATTATGTTGCCCTTGACCGGGTGGTTAGCGCGGCGCTTTGGTGAAGTGCGTTTATTTGTACTGTCCACATTATTATTTACTTTTGCTTCCGTACTCTGCGGCTTGTCCGTTGATTTACCCATGTTAGTTAGTTTCCGCGTGATACAAGGTATATTCGCCGGCCCCATGATTCCCTTATCGCAAAGTATTTTATTAGCCAATTACCCGCCTGAAAAAAAAGGGTTTGCGACCTCTATTTGGGCCATGACGGCTGTGGTGGGTCCTATCTTGGGGCCCATATTAGGCGGTTGGATTACAGACAATTATTCTTGGCCGTGGATTTTTTATATTAATTTACCCATTGGTATTATTTCGGCAGTATTTTCTTGGATATTATTGAGCGGACAAGAAACGACTATCACTAAAATTCCTATAGATGTGATTGGTCTGATATTGTTGACCATAGGGATTGGTAGTCTACAAATTTTATTAGATAACGGTAATGATTTAGATTGGTTCCGGTCTAATACCATTATTATTTTGGGCGTGGTGTCTTTGGTGGCACTCAGTTTTCTCGTCGTCTGGGAATTAGGCGAAACGCATCCTATTGTTGATTTGACTTTATTTACAGGTAGAAATTTTTTAATTGGCACCACCGCACTCACCTTAGGTTACTTATTATATTTTTCCACCGTGGTGATTTTTCCTTTATGGTTGCAAACCCAAATGGGATATACCCCTACGTGGGCAGGGCTTGCAGCCGCACCTGTAGGGATACTGCCTTTTTTACTGACGCCCTTTGTGGGTATTTATATGGGAAAACTAGATTTGCGTTTCATTGTCAGCGCAGGCTTTATTGTTTTTGCTGCTACTTGTTTTTGGAGTGCGAATTTCTATACCGAGGTAGGATTTGTTCAACTCATTGAACCGCGTTTTGTTCAAGGTCTTGGTATTACTTTCTTTTTTACGCCGCTTATTTCCATTGTGATTTCAGGGCTGCCACCCGATAAAGTAGCCAGTGCTTTAGGTCTCTCCAATTTTTGTAGAATTTTAGGCGGTAGTTTTGGTACTTCTTTAAGTGTGACACTTTGGGAAAGACGAGAATCTTTTCATCACAGTCATTTGGTAGAACATATTAATCCCTTTAATCCCATCTATACTCAAGCCGTCACAAAGTTGCAGACATTAGGGTTATCCGGATTAAATGGCACAGAATTTTTGGTTAGGACCATCACCAATCAGGCATTTATGTTATCTACTAATGATTTCTTTTGGTTATCAGGCTGGATTTTCATTAGTTTGTTAGTCATTATTTGGTTTGCTAAACCCCCTTTCTTAGCTAAAGGGTCTGTGGCGGCGGAATAGGGTAAAATAATGGAAATAACCATGGAGGGTGTTATATGTTACGCATCATGAGGTTTTTTTATTGCTTACTTTTAATGATTACCATTGTATTTCCTCACATCACATTTGCAGATGATGCAATCAATATTCCTATTCTTTGTTATCACAATTTCAATCCCACAACTCCCGGTAGCATGAATATGACTCCACAAAAGCTAGAAGCACAACTGAAATGGATAAAAGAAAATGGATTTACAGTTATCCCTCTAAAAGAAGCAGTTGAGTATTTACAAGGTAAGCGTGCTTCTTTGCCTGCAAAATCAGTTGTCATCACGGCTGATGATGGATGGCAATCTGTTTATACTTATATGGTGCCGCTGGTGAAAAAATACAATTTTCCTGTGACCTTATTCATTTATCCTCAGACTATCTCACAGGGAAAACATGCCATGACTTGGGATGAATTAAAAGAATTACAACAAACCGGGCTCTTTGATATACAAGGCCATACGTATTGGCACCCTAACTTTAAACATGAAAAGAAAAGACTTTCACCGTCAGAGTATGAAAAATTTGTGCAAGTACAGCTAGCGGACTCAAAGAAAATATTGGAAGACAAATTGGGAATTAAAATTACCTTATTAGCGTGGCCTTTTGGGATTTATGATGATTACTTAGAACAACAAGCAAAAAAAGCAGGATATGAGATGGCTTTTAGTATAGACGCTCGCGACGCTAATAGAAGTTATAGACCTATGGCACAACCCCGTTTTATGATTATTGATGCGCTATCAATGAAAACATTCATGGGTATAGTCAATAGTGCTAACACTAAACCTCACGCAACAAGCGAAAAAAATAAAAAGATCGGATGAAAAAAGAAGGG
>Ga0207084_1137_pt1 | contig 11956 bp, 13 predicted proteins | sample Alteio_BWMinHeat_55_FD_153543 | JGI IMG/M metagenome (GOLD analysis project Ga0207084, IMG submission 153543) | Enriched cells from forest soil in Barre Woods Harvard Forest LTER site, Petersham, Massachusetts, United States -... | ecosystem: Environmental > Terrestrial > Soil > Temperate forest >...
TGATGGTAAAGACTGTGAACTTACGGTTGAATTGGAATTACTTCCAAAAATAGAGCCGGCAGATTTCAAAGATATTAAATTAGATAAATTTATTGTGGAAATATCGGACTCAGAAATTGAGGAGGCTATCAAAAAGCTTCATGCTGATTATAAGCATTACGTTCCATTGGCCAAAGAAAGGCCCGCCAAAAAGGGCGACCTTGTTCAAATAGAAGTTTCTGGAAAAATTCTCGTTAATAATAAATCAACAGATGAGATTTCTCAAAAATTAACGACGACTCTTGGGGGCAAGGATTTTGTCTTTAAAGGCGCTCTTGAGAAACAACTGGTCGGCTTATCTGTCGGTGATAAATTAACTGTGGATGATGTCATGCCAGATGATTGCGAAAAGAAGGAATGGAGAGGGGCATCTGTCCATTTTGATGCAAAAGTAGAATCCATTCAGGAACTTTCGCTTCTTAATTTGGATGATAGCTTCGCTAAAGCATTTAATTTTGATAATTTAGACGCGTTACGGAAAACCTATCTAGAAAAGATGAAAAATCAAACGGATATGATTTCTTTTATGTTGTTAAAAAGGAAGCTCCTTGATCGTTTATCTGAATTACATACTTTTGAGGTTCCCCCAACCCTTTTAGATGCAGAATTTAACGAAATCTGGGGACGTTTGCAAAAGGAATTGCAGTCTGATGAGCTCAATAATTCTGTTGAAGATGACGATAATCGCACAGAAGAAGAGCTAAAGGAAGAATATCGTAAGATTTCTGAAAGACGCGTTCGTTTAGGGTTGCTATTTTCTGAACTTGCCGAAACTTATGATATAAAATTGTCTGATGATGAGATTAAGAAAGAAATATACAATATTATCTATTCAAATCCCGCAAAAGCAAAAGAAATAATGGAGCATTTCAGGAAAGACAGAAAAGCTGTCGATTCGCTTATGGCTCCTGTTATGGAAAACAAAGTTGTCGAATACATTTTGGGAAAAATTGAGCTGAAAGAAGTAAAGGTTGATCAAAAGACATTTGAAAAAGAAGCAGCCTTGTTATTTCCAAAGCAAGATGATAAAGACGACTAATAGCTTTACATGAACGCGTTCTCAAATATTAAGAAAGTCCCCTTGTTATAGGGGGCTTTTTTTATGTGCGTTTAGTCGTCTGATTTTACATTTTTACGTCGTCACTCGTTGCTTACTTTAACATTTGTAGGCTTCGCTCCTCGCTCCTTGTAAAAAAGCAAACTTAGACGACTATATAATTACGACCTGACTCATCAAAATTTTTTGAGAATGATATTATTTTCCAAAAGAAGTTGTTATTCATAGATAAATAACATATACTGTAATCAGCTGCGGAGTGCGACAGGGTTTAATCCCCGGACCATATTATATCCTCGGAGGCTGTCCCTTTCTTATGGACCCTGGTCCAGAAATATGGCTTCCACCTGTAGAGAACAGGTCGCGAGAGGATTATCACACCCATCGACTTATGTGGCTGCTTTTTTTTCTTTTATAATTCTTAACAATCTTCCTTTATTATATTTACTAAAAATTAATTATCCTATTCACTTTTGCTATTTAGTGATCGCTGTATTAACATAATAAGTGTAGTAAATTTATTTAAAATTTATAATAATTGGAGATGAAATTGTCGCGTATTGCTGTTGTTACGGGAGGAACTCGAGGGATTGGGGCTGCCATATCTATTGAGTTGAAAGAAAAGGGATATCTCGTTATTGCCAATTATGTGGGGCATGGGGAAACGGCCGAAGAATTTTCTAAAAAGCATGCTATTCCCATCATGAAATGGGACGTGAGTGATTTTCAGGCATGCGAAGATAATCTCAAAGTTATCTCCGAAAAATATGGTGCAGTGGACATTTTGGTAAATAATGCTGGTGTAACGCGTGATGGGTTTATGCACAAAACTACGGTTGATATGTGGGATAAGGTTATTGCTGTTGATCTAAGTTCCTGTTATAACATGTCTCGATGTGTGCTGGAGAGTATGCGGTCTAAGGGGTTTGGCCGCATTATTAATATTTCTTCTATTAATGGGCAAAAAGGCCAAATCGGTCAGGTGAATTATTCAGCGGCGAAGGCTGGTGTCATTGGATTCACCAAGGCTCTCGCTCTAGAAGGGGCCACAAAGGGCATTACCGTAAATGCTATTGCACCTGGGTATATTGATACAGATATGGTAAGTCATGTGCCACAGAATGTTCTGGATGCAATTATCAGTGAAATTCCCTTAAAGCGTTTGGGGAAGCCAGAAGAAATTGCCTATATAGTTTCTTTTTTGGCCGATGATAGAGCAGCCTTTATTAATGGAGCAACTATCACCGCTAATGGCGGACAACATATGGTATAGCCGTCTGATTTTACATTTTTACGTCGTCACTCGTTGCTTCCCTAACATTTGTAGGCTTCGCTCCTCGCTCCTTGTAAAAAAGAAAACTTAGACGACTATACCCCTCGCAGATGATTTTGCGCAATTTGGGACCTGAGATAGGCTTGAATTTTGATCATAAAATCGACGCGGATAGACTCCTATCCAAGGAAATTTTCTGATCGAAAGGCAAGCCAAGATCTGGGATCCAAATGTGCAAAATGATCGACGATGGGTATATATAAGGGGGAAAGTTTCAACGCAGATTCTCTCCCCGCAATTTGAAGGATCTCTACTTGTGGCATCCACAACCACTGCTATGGTGGTGATTGACGCCATATTTTCCATTGGGTTCAGAATCTATTTCCTTATGGGAACAACTGGAAAGCGTTATCAAGGAAGAAATAATAATTCCCAAGGCAACTAAATTTTTGGTGATCATTTTACTAATTCCTTTACAGTATTTGTTATTTCAGATTCGTTAAATCCGTAAATTGTTTTCTTTAAGGCACCATCCTTAAAAATGAATGCTGTTGGCATGCTACCAACGCCATATTGTTTGTAGACACTTCCACTGGCATCTGCTGCTAAAGAAAAGGAAGCAGGTGTGTTCTTTAGAAACTTCTGTGCCTCAGCGGGGACTTTGTCCTCATTGACACCAATGACGGTTACTGAATATTGGCCAATGAGTCTGTTGTAAAAAGAAAAGGAAGCTTTACACGGTCCACACCAAGATGCCCAAAAATCTACAATAACGACGCCACCGGAGGGAAAGGAGACGTTTCCGCCGCCATTAACTGCGGGGAGAGAAAAATTCGGACTAAAACTCTCGGCCTTTGTCGGGGTGCCTGCTAGGGCTGTTGCTATTATACTAGCTGCTAATGTCAAACGTTTCATAATAATATACCTCATAGGTTGGTTGATTCACTAAATATTCTAAATCTAGAAATTAAATTCATTATAATAACGCACTATAATGATTATTACATATGTATATTAATATAAGGTTAATGTGTAGAATAGTATTTTTTAAAATAATACAATATTTGTTATATTAAATTTTATTTAAAAATATATATTTTTTGGTGTGTGAAGACATTTTCATATTGGTCATGACGATCGATAAAAAGGACGGGGTGCGCTGCACCCTTCGGGAATTGAATGCCTATTTCCGATGTTTTTTAACAAAAGTCAAGAAGTCGTGTGTTGATCGACTATCTTCTTCCATTCCTGGCAAAGGTATATCAAATGGATTTCCCAGCTCATATCCATCAATGAAGTTCAATAGATCGAGACGCTCCTCTTGGGACTTAGCTTGATCTTCAAGGATTGTGAGAAAACCCGAACAAGTTTGAAGACCAATGAAAGTCAGTACCTTTTTCTCAACCTCAGTTAGATCCGCGTAGTTGTCTAAGATATCCACCAAATGTTCACGAAGCATTTTCAAATTGGTTGGATTTTCCTTTTTAAGCAAATAAAAATTCCCAATATCTTCGTAAACTTTATCAAAATCCTCTTGGTGAGTAATGATGGGGTCTTTTAAATTTTGTAACCGGAGCTGCACGCCATGGAAGAAGTTTTCCAATGCCACAACGTGATCATTTGGCTCTTGTTTCATCATATCCAGGAGATACCAGACATTTACCATGATTTTTTGGAGATCTATTTCATTGGCATGAGACTCACGTAATTGGCATAGAAGATCTGTAATTTTCTGTGAACGCACCTTCATTTGCTCAGGTGAGTTAATTATAGAAGGGGCTGTCTTCAACGTATCAACGGTTGCGTTAATCAGTTCAATCAGCTCAGGCGTCTTATAAGGTTGAGGTTTATAAATAGCAACCGAAGGATAGTATATTTCCGTAGGGATATTTTTTGTTATTTTGAGAGTCGTTGGATCAAGAAGAGATACAAATTCATGCCCCATCATCACCAAATGATTATGATCAGCACTATAAAATATTTTACTAGGGGGATGATCCTCGAAATTAATATAGGTTATGTTTTCTAAAGTATTGGTATCAATAATAGATATAAATCCCCTGAAGGAAGTCGCTACATATAATCTCGAGCCATCTGCATTAAGAACCGCTGAAGTTGAATTTATTACAACAGGAATGTTTTTTATATTCTGTAAGGTATTTGTATCAATCACAGATACGAAATTATTTACATAATTCAATACAAATAACAGTGAACCATCTAAATTAAAAACCGGTTTAGGTTTGGGTTCTTCTCCAACGTCAATATTATCACCAATTCTTTCTAAAGTATTGGTATCAATAACAGATATACTGCCAACTTTACCGTTCGTATTTGTAATATATAATCGCGAGCCATCTGTATTGAAAACGGCGTTTATTGGTCCGCTTCCAACTTTAATATCTTTAATCTTCTCTAAAGTCTTGGTATTAATGACGGATACGAAATAATCACTGATGTTCAAAACATATAGATGCGCACCATCTGAACTGACAATTGCTTTTATTGGATTATTTCCAACTGGAATATCTTTAATTTTCTCTAAAGTCTCGGTGTTAAAAACCAATACATTCGCCTTATCATAATTCAAGAGAAATAAGAGAGAACCATCTGCATTAAAAGCACCTCCTGCGATATGATCTTTTCCTTTATCAAATTCTTTTGCTTTTAAAGTTCTTGTGTCAATAATAGTCCCGGTATGGTTTTCAATCCTATTATTAAACACATACAAAAGTGAACCATTTGGATTAAAAATGGCTTGATTAGGACTTAAAATTTGAATATCGTCACATACATTTTCTAAGGTGTTCGAATTCATCACATGAATCGTATTTTCATTTTGACTCAATATGAACATCAGATCTCCTATAGCAGGAATCGATTTTTGTTCTTGTGGCAATTTTACTTCCATGCCATGGGAAATTGTCGGCAATATAATTAGGCTCACCCAATAAAAAACCATTAATTTAAGTTTACGCATTTGTTCCTCTTGTTGTTTATCAATATATTTGTGCATTATACCAAATTGTTTGAGAAATAGCTAATAAAATTATTGTTTCTGTCATACCAAAATAGAAATGTCCGGTTAATGCCAAAATTATTGTTTCTTGTAATTTAAGAAACTTGGCAAGCAAAAATCCCCCACTTACGGCCGCTTCCTCTTTACAAAGGGTATTAACGTAAGACGACATTATAGTATCATAGGGTTTTTCTGAACCCCTTATTCTATAAGTTCTTTTTTGATGGTGTTTTTTTTGGAATTTTAAATCCGACTGAATCCGTCATTTTTTCGTCTGAGAAATCGAACTCTCCGCTATTACTTACTTGAGACGAGTTTGATTTTTTTATAAAATTCTTCATTGTCTAGCCTTTTGATGTGAACAAGCTTATAAGTAATTCCGTCGCCTTTAGTCCATTGGTTTTTTAAGAGATTAAGGGAAGAGGTGGTTAAAAAATCTGAATCGAGGCCGATTAGATTATAGGGGCCAAGTGAGGAGGATTGGCCAGGATAATAAGATTCAATAGATGATACTTCATTTAATTGGGGGTATTCACCAAAAAAAATTCGTGCCGCGTAGCCTTCGCGGGGAATATGGCAGTTATTATTTGGCTTTCCTGATTTAAAATTTCCGCTTACATCCGCGTAGTATATGGTTTTTTTATACCCAACAAAAAAATAGTTATTTTGTTCTTCAACTTTGTATAAACGAGATTTTGGAGCTAAATCAGTTGTCGACGGCAGGCCTGCTTCCTTCAATTTCTGCGCCGTGGTTTTTTGTAATTCCTGTTCTTTGAGAATAATCTTGTTAAATAGGCCGTTATTATTTTCTTTCTTGATGTGGATTAAATTAAAAACATGTTCATAGTTATCTTCCCATTGTTCTTTATCCATTGAAAGGGATCCGTCTCTTGTTATTATATTAAAGTCCCCTGTTGACGCAATGCTTGTGCTGCAGACAAATAATTCCTTGAGATCATCTATTGGTCCTTTAAAGAGGCGAGAATCTTTTCCCTTAACATATTCTCCACCGAAAGTAACTTGAGAAGAAGTACCGTTTTTCACGTGATATGGTGTGTAATCAGCGTGCGCAACAAAAAGATATTCATCTGAATTTTCTATTTGATATAAGCTTGCTTTAGGTCGTTCAGTAATAAAATGCACCTCTTCTGCGGCTTGTATGAAGTCGCTGAATAAAATAATTACAAGGGTCATCAGAATGGGAATGGTCGATTTTAACATTTATGTTCTCTTTAAAAATATGTCTTTAACAACGAGTTTAGTGGATTTATTAAACAGTTACAAGAGGCCCTGGTAAAATTTTATAGGCTAGAATGATTGTTGTTTGGTCGTATTATGCCGTGTTCAAAGTAAAGAAAGAAAAACGAACATGCCGACCCATTGGTTGGAGATGAAAAATTCTCTACATTGATTGGGATTTTGTAGGTCTAGATTGTAAAGTTTGTACAAAATGAACGTTATGGACAGAAGGAGAAATCCATATGCAATATATGAAAAAGGTGATGCTGATAGAAAAATTACCGTTAGGAGAAGCAAGTGCATAAGCGCATAGCACCATCCAACCACGCCTCGAACATGAGATCCAAATAAAATGGCTGTTGATCCGATGCCCAATTGTCGATCATCATCAATGTCTTGAAGGGCATAGATGGTATCATAAGCAAGGGTCCAAAGGATACCAGCACCATAGACCATAATGGTTGTTCCCTGAAGCCAGTTGGGCGTCACAGCGGCTGCGCCGATGAGGACACCGAAATTAAAGGTAATGCCAAGAACAAGCTGAGGAAAGGGCGTTACTCGTTTGGCAAGGGGATAAAGGGTGGCTAAACAGGCCGCAATAAGTGCTAAAATCCAACAACGGGGGGGGAGCTGAATAAGAACAAGAAAGCCACAAAATAAAAGTCCTATTAAAAAAAAGAGGGCGGCTCTCAGAGAAATTTCGTTGCAAGCGAGGGGACGATCTTTTGTGCGGGCTACTTGGGCGTCCACTTTTCTGTCAAAAATATCATTGACTATGCAGCCGGCAGCGCGCATAACAACAGCACCCACGGCAAAGAGGAGGAGAAATTTTATGTCGAAAGCAAGGCCTGACTCTAGGACAACGCCCCACCAGCAGGGAAACAGAAGGAGAGTTATACCGATGGGTTTGTCAAAGCGTCCTAAGCTTAAAAGGGGGGGTATTAACATGTGAGGTCATCAAGGTTGTCGATGGTATCAATAAGGTCGATGCGCTTTTGATGGCGCCCTCCTTCAAAAGTTGATGTTAGAAAGAGATTTGTAAGTTTGGCCGCCATCTCAGGTGTAAGAATGCGTCCTCCCAAACATAAAACATTGGCATTGTTATGTTGGCGGGCCAGTTGAGCTTCTTGTTCTTCGTGGCAGAGGGCGGCACGAATATGGCGGTATCGGTTGGCGGCAATGGACACACCAATGCCTGTGCCACACATGAGGATTCCGATACCAGCGTTGTCTTTCAAAGCATCGCAAACCTTTTTTGCGTAGCAGGGATAGTCGACGGATTCGACTGAGTCCGTTCCAAAATCAAGGATTTCAAACCCCAATAATTTTGCTGCTTGAATGACGGCAGGACGTATAACAATAGCGCCGTGGTCATTTCCTAAAAACAAACGTTTTTGCTTTACATCAATCATTGTTATTTCCTAAGGAGTGCCATTTTCATCATCATGGTGATGATGAAGTTTCTTCCAAGCAAAATAACCTAAGATTAGGACTGTTGCTAGTAGGAATAGTGAAAATCTAAACATGTATTTTTCGACGATGGCATATCCAATTATTTCAATGACGCTCCCCAAGAAGTATCCGAGGCTGCAACTGATTAGCGTCCAAGAAACGGCGGCGATAAAATTTAAAGGGACATATCGGTTGGGAGGATATTTGGCAGCACCAATAACGATTGGGCTTATGAATCTTATGCCGTAGATGAATCGAAAACTCAAAATAAATTTATAATCCCATTGATGTAGAAGTTTGAAGGCTCGTTCTGAAGGAGCTTTAAAACTTGGAAATCTTTTGATGAAGTGGTGTCCATAGTATCGCCCCACATAATATAATCCTTGGTCAGCTATGAGAGTTCCTGTAAAGGCAATGGCCATAATTTTATAAATGGAAAGGTGGCCATTATAGGCAAAAATGCAGGCAGGAATGATAATACTTTCCCCTTCAATCATGGAGCCCATGAAAACAATTAAATAACCCCATGTTTCAAATAGGTTGATAAAGTATTCCATAATTTTCCTTTTTATATTTTAGTGTCTGACATCGAATGAAAACAAGACTTTGAATATAGTAATAACAACAATTTTCATGTCCAAAATAAAGGAATTATGCCGAAGATAAAAGACATCATGATTTATTTTTTGATCTTCCGTCAGAAAATCTCGACCATTAATTTGTGCCCATCCCGTTAACCCTGGTTTTAAACTGGGAATTTTATTTATTGTTCGTAAATCAAGGAGTTTTTTCTCAGAGGCATCACTCAGCAACGGGCGAGGGCCAACAATAGACATATGCCCCGTTAAAATGCACCATAACTGGGGGATTTCATCTAAACTAAATCTACGTAAGAAACTTCCGACGGGGGATACATATTCGTGAGGATTATTTAAATGATTGGTTGCAATAATTGGGGTCGTATGAGCCATGGTCCGGAACTTTGGCATCCAAAATAGTTTGTTGTACTGTCCAACCCGTTGGGACCAAAATAAAATAGGTCCATCGGACGTGGTTTTAATGAGTAAACCAATAATAATGGATGGACATAAGAAGAGGAGGCATAAAAAGAGCGAAAAAGATATATCAAATATTCTTTTTAGCATGAGTCATCCCTATTCTTTCTGTTAAAACCCGGGGAAAATTCGTTAGATCGAGAGTCATTGAATTCCCCATAATTGTATATAATGTAGCACAGATCCCAGGGTTTATAAAGGACAAAGATACGAGGTTAAGGATTCGAGAAAAAAATCCCATTGTGGAGATATTATTATCATTTTAATAAAATAAAACTTGAAAATATATATTTATGAATTCATATGAATAACATAGGTATGAAATATATCGATATTTTTCTTAATTATTAAAAGGATATTGTTCTCATGAATACTCACGCTTTATCATCCGTTAATACGAATTATTTTTCTGAGTCTAAAGAAGATGGATCTTTAGATATTGGCGCCATTTATGAAAAAGCCACACATCATGTACTCAAAATTGACGTGAATGAAACGTTATCGGCTTATGGGAGTGAAGCGAATAGTACGGCTTCTGGCTTTTGGCTTGGTGGTAACAGTCGATTGATTGTTACTAATGCTCATGTGGCCGCACCAAGTCAAATTTCACGGATGTATGCAGAGGATGTTCATGGACGAAAGTTCAAAGTAAAATTGGTTTATTCCAACCCACTTATTGATTTGGCTTATCTTCAGCCAGAAGAAGATGAAACTATCCAACAACCTCAGAGTTTTTTTACTTTTAGCACACATCCACAACGCAATTCAGAAGTTTTTATGATTGGGAATAATGGGGGGGGGCGGCATCGTTTTGCAAGATGGACGTATCAGTGACATTTGTGCCATTAGTACCTCAAATTATCCGCGTAAAGTTATGACTGTTAGCATCAATGGTAAAGGTGGATCAAGTGGTTCCATGGTTGTTGATTATGAGGGGAATATTATTGGTGTTAATCATGCAGGTAGTGATATCGCCAATTATGTTATACCTGCTGAATTTGTTCTGGAAGATTTACACTACTTAGAGTTAGGTCAACTTCCTCCTAAGAAAGATATTGGTCTCACTTTTGGTCATATTCGCGAGGGAGAGGCAAAAAAATTCTACAATTACGCACCTGAAGAGGGCGTTATTCAATTGGGAACACACACGGATCAGCTTCCTGGGGCACAGTCACGTCTTTTGCGTGTTACTAAGTGTTTGCCAGGCTCATCAGGTGAACAAATCTTTGAACCGGGGGATATCATTACTCATGTGGAAAATGTTGCTGTTGGTCAGGATTTGTTTAAATATTATCATCGACTCAATACCCATGATGGGGACACCATTCAAATCACTTTCTTTCGAAATGGTGAAAGAAGGACGGAAACAGTTCCTTTATTCGATTTGAATGAAGCCAGCTGCCATGAGATGATTGTTTTTGGAAAGGCTATTTTTGCCCGCGCGAACCCTATTATTTCTTTGCTTTTTTCAATTGAATCGCATGCATATCTGCTGTTCTTATGGTAATTTCAATAACTTTATTTAAGATTTTGAGCTTTTCAGCAACGTCATTATTAATCATATCAACTGCATCCCTGTTTTTTTAGCAACCTCATATACAAACAACTCTTTTTTAAGGGGTAATTGATTAATGACCAAGTCTATTTTTTGATCCCCAAGGATTCTTTTAACTTCCCCCAAGTAGCTTAAATGTCGTTGAACAAGAAGTTGCATGTCACTATCCATCGTTTCCACATATAAATCAATATCACCGCCGCGTTTTTGATCATCTACACGAGATCCAAAAAGCCAAAGATGATCCTCTGGTCCAAAAGTTTCTTGAAAAACATGAACAAGCGTATTCTTTTCTTTTTCACTCAATCTCATTTGATTGCTCCCTCGCCTTTAGTATATACCTATCAACAATCCAGCGTCAATGAAGCCCCTAAAATATTCGAAATGACTGTGCAATTCTCACAAAAATATTCTTGACAGGGAAATGCTAAATCAGAAAATAACTTGACAAGAATTATCTCTTAACTGTATTTTTACCATTATACCGCTTTGAGAGCGGTAAATATCAAAACTATATTTTAGGGAATTTAAATTGAAATTAATCACAAATGCAGCAACATTAAGCTGCTTAACTTTTGCATCAGCTTCTTATTCTGGCGATAATACGGCAACGATTACATCATTAACAACAACTCTTTCCAGTTCACCGTACTCCAGAGCAGAGTTAAGAACGAGTCAAACAGTTCAGCCAAACCGAGTCTGCCATATGATAGTTCATGGAAATGCTTCCCTTATGAAGCCCCAAACACCCGTTAAGAAAGATAATACACGCTCGCCTTACGAAGGGTTTGTTCCATATAATATTCTCTTTCAACCATCAGAACTTAATGATCCCCAAATAAGAAATGATTATGAAATTGACTTAGAAAGTTTCCTCAGTAAGACAAAAATAGAAATTATAAGTAAGGAAAAATGGTACGCTCTAAAACAGGATTATACGAGTTACGACCCGCTCATTGATAATCACCAATATTATTACCAATATTTATGGGCAGAATTCCCTGGGTATTTTGGACGCTCAAAGCTATAATGTATCTTTAGATATACATGATGGGAGAGCGATAAAAAAACCCTCCCCCATCATACTACCTCACATCCCCGTCATAATTTGCTTTCGCATCCATTCAGCCTTTTGTAAATCAAAGGTCATGCGAACGGGCGCTTGATGGTGGGTTTCATCATATTCCACATGATCGGTCAAGGATTTTTGATACCCATTGGCATGATTTCGAAAGGTATACGAAAAATTGCAAATCTGAGTGAGATG
>Ga0207084_1121_pt1 | contig 11914 bp, 9 predicted proteins | sample Alteio_BWMinHeat_55_FD_153543 | JGI IMG/M metagenome (GOLD analysis project Ga0207084, IMG submission 153543) | Enriched cells from forest soil in Barre Woods Harvard Forest LTER site, Petersham, Massachusetts, United States -... | ecosystem: Environmental > Terrestrial > Soil > Temperate forest >...
TTCCCTTAAAATAGTCACTTATCAAGCGACGCATGATCTATTAACAGACTTACCCAATCAGCAATTGTTATTAGAATACATAGAAAAAGCCATTGAATTCGCTAATCAAAACAATTCACTATTCGGCGTTCTATTATTTTCTTTAAACGAGATGGAAAAAATAAGTGATGGGTTAGGGCATCAGGCTAGTGATTTAGTGATCAAGACCATTGCGCAACGTCTTAAAAAAGCCTTGACCTTTCAGATCGAAAATCCTGCCAATATGACCAAATACACAGTCACTTTATCGCGAAAAGATATTTTCATTATCCTAATTCAAAATATCTCCTCTCAACAAGAATTGGAGCAGAAAATTCTGTCCTTGTTTTCTCTTCTAGAAGAACCCGTCTATATAAGACTACAAGCCGTCAAATTGACAGCGAGCATTGGCGTCAGTACTTATCCGACAGACGGTAGAGAGAACAAAATATTATTAATGAATGCGGCGGCTGCTTTATTGCCAGCTAAGCAACAAGGTGGCAACAGTATGAGTTTTTACACCACTAAAAATAAAGAAGATGTTTCCCGGCAACTGGAATTGGAAAGTTGTTTACATAATGCCATGAAGAAAAATGAATTCATTGTGTACTATCAACCTATCATGGATATACGTACCGGATTAATTTGTGGTGCAGAAGCCTTAGTACGTTGGAATAGCGAGCAATATGGCTTGGTTGCTCCTGATAGCTTCATTCCGCTTGCAGAAGCCAATGGCATTATTATTCCGCTTGGAGAATGGGTGATGCGTACGGCTTGCATGCAAACAAAAAAATGGCATGAAATGGGGTTTGATAAACTTAAAATAGCGATTAATTTATCTTCAAAACAATTTCATAAAAAAAACCTCGTAACGTCTGTGAGTAAGATACTAGAGGAAATCGGTTTAAGACATCAATATATCGAATTAGAATTGACAGAATCCGTGGCTTTCCAAAAAGACGTTATCCCCATTTTAAAAAAATTTAAAGAAATGGGATTAGGCTTAGCCATTGATGATTTTGGGACAGGGTATTCAGGTCTAAGCAGCCTTAAATTATTCGATATCGATAAACTAAAAATCGACAAATCGTTTATACGAGACTTAGAAACGAATGAAGACAGTAAAGCCATTGTCTCTAATACGATTTTATTAGCAAAAAAAATCAATGTGGCTGTGCTTGCAGAAGGCGTGGAAACAAAAGAACAATTAACATTCTTGAAAGCCTACGGCTGCGACATGATACAAGGCTATTACCTCAGCAAACCCATAGAAGCGAGTCAATTTACCTTGCTTCTAGAAAAAGAAAGACAACTCATTGATACCTAACTATAAATCTCCGTTATTCTATTAAAAAAATGATGCATATTTATTGCTAATAGGATATTATTGCTCAAATATTAGTTGATAGTAAATAAAAACGGGGAATCATTTCATGCAGCATACCAACACACCGTCCACACGTATTAATTTTCTCTATATAGCAAAAAAAGTTAACATTTTTGAATATCCTACAGAAGTGGACCGACATCATCCTAATGATGAAATCACGGTTGGAGATATGCATGGGGATTTTGTTAAAGACGTTTACTATGGTTTGCGTAATGGAGTGATCTCTCTGCGAAATGGAGTGACCTCTCTTGCAGCAGAAGATTACGCACGTCTAGTAGAAATATATAGAAAAGGAAGCGGTCAATTCACAGTGCAAGAATTGGCTAGCGTTGAACAAATATTAGATGGCTGTAAAAAAGAACTTCCTTTGTTATATAGAACCATAGGTGATACCAAAGGAGATAGAGGCGAATCTGACCTTTTGATGGAAATGTTTGATAATAAGAAAGATCAATTACAAGTCAATTATCGTAATCTATTTTCTAATCATGACTTAGAATATATTTATTGGTACGAAAATGAATATGACCGTCCTCATGACCCATACATATACGGTGCCTTTACTCGATCTTTAGATAATTATGATGCATTCGTCAAAGCGCAAGAAAAAAACCCAGAACCAGCTCATTTAGAACGAATAAAACAGCTTAATGAACAACGAGCATCCTTTTACAAAGCACATCTTTATTTAACCGATTATACTTTAAACCCTGATCAGCAATCAGCGACCTTTTATACCCATGCGGTTACAGGACTCGATATTCTACAGATGAATGCAGCCAATTTATTACCTGATCAATACAATCAATACACTAAAGAAGATGATTCGTTTACTCAAAAATCTGCGCCTGAATTAGCACGAGTCATTGATGAGGTCAACGCTGAATTCCAGACGCAGGTCATGCAGAACAATATCCATTACTTATGCCCTACAGGCAGTAAACAAAAGCTCTACGTATTAGACGAAAACAAAGAAAACTCTTTATTATTTACCGCTGCAAATAGATCCTTTGCAGAGCAATTCGTTTGTCCTCCACAATTTACTTTTGTGCACGGCCATTACAAGATTGTGGATCCCATGCCTAGCAACGTTTATTGCTTAGACAATAATTTAGGACTTCTTTTAAATCTACCTGCAGAAGTATATACCGAATATACGGTTCTCATTTCTTTATCACCGGAATCTCAACAATTAGAAAATAAAGACGCCGCTATTGCGCAATGGGATACAAGAAAAAAAGGTGAAACCCCTTCTTTTGATTTACTTAAGGCTATCACTATCCTTGCTGCACAAGGCAATGTTGAATTGCAATATCAGTTGGCCTGCTATTACTATGAAGAATTGGACCTCGTTCCACGGTTTGATTATTATAAAAAACAAGAATTTACTTATACCAACTATCGCTCTGAAGCAGCACGGTGGTTGCAATTTGCAGCTAACCATGGACATAGAGCGGCCAAATTCCATTTAGCAAATTATTTAACAATGGAAAAGAGGGAAGCCGCCTACTTCGGTATCAAGTCTAATGTTGACCTTGCTCTTGCTTATTATTCAGAATTGCTTACTGAAGAAGCGGATATTTATCTCAGCAAAATCGAAGCTCAAGCTGAACAAGGTGACCTGCCTGCTATCCAAGCATTAATGAACTACTATGACGACGCTTCTTCTCCGAATTACACGCTCTATCAACACATCTTAGCGGCGGAACAGAATGATCTAGAAGCCTTACAATATTGTATAGATCATTTAGAGGGAAAACGGGCCGGTCATTATTTAGATAAAAAAGCAAACTTAGATGATTTTGATGCTCTCTTTTTAAGAGCGCAATCTTACTACGAAGGAAATGCCCGTTTTGCAATCGAGCCTGATCTAGACAAATCGCTCCGTGATATTGTTAATCTTATTTCAAAGTACACAGACAAACCAGATAGCATGGAACAAGTCACGGCTTACCTCATGGCCAAACCAGACCTCTATGAGAAATTTATTAAAGAAAGACAAAATTTTATCTTTAATGTGATTAAATTTGTCGAAACGAGTCCGAAAATGAATGGGGGAAATAATCAGAATAAAAAAGGAATTTTAAATTGGTTCCAGGATTTGAGTAGACGCGATTTCCTAAATGCTGTCACTGCTATTGCGGATTATGTAGAAGAAAACAAAGAAAAAGAAGAAGGCGAGAAAGAGGAACCGCTCAATCCCGAAAAACCATTGGCTGGTTCTATGAAAATGGGAATAACCTCTTTTACACCCGCTCCGGACAGTATCCCTGCACAAACTAAAGAAAAGTTCGCTCCCCCCGTAAATCCTTATGCGCTGGGCGCCACCTCTTCATTTGAAAGATCAGGATCATCAGGACCAGGGGGACGGTGCAACCTATCTTAATAATAGTACTATCGTCTTTTGAAGTGTAATGTGTATAGACTACTCACGGGACCGCTCTTATAATGAAGTTTCATTTTTATTTTTGAAAATGACAAGGAAGAAAACATGCGCATTACACTTACCGATCTCCGTGCTGCCAAACAGGCCGGCATTCTTACTCAAAATCAAACCAAGCAATTGTGGACCTTTTTGTCTAAAGACCAAGAAGAAGTCCCTAGCTTTCAATTCTCACATGTGATGTATTATTTTGGTGGATTGCTTGCGATTTCTGCCATCACTTTATTTTTTACTCAGGCGTGGGAAACGCTAAGAGGACTGCCACTCTTTTTTGTGTCATGCTTGTTTTTTTTATTAGGCCTGGTATTAACGCACTTTTTCCTCAAACGAAAATTACGTATTCCAGCTGGAATTTTGGCTACTTTCAGTCTGGCTGTGGTTCCTTTAGCTGTTTATAACATACAGACGTGGTTAGGTTACCCTCCCGAGTTTCAATACCACTATAGTGATTTCCATTATTGGGTGAATTGGTATTGGATCCCTATGGAATTGGCCACCTTAGTAGTCGGCGTTGTGCTCTTCTCTATTTATAGGTTTTCTTTTTTGCTTTTTCCTGTTTCTATTGCGCTTTGGTATATGAGCATGGACTTAGTCCCATTGATTTTTAATCTGCAACGTTACGACTTCAATGACCGTGCTACTTTCTCACTTTTTTTCGGTCTGTTTATGCTTTTGATAGCGGTGTATGTCGATGTCAAATACCAAAACAAAAAACAAGATTACGCTTTTTGGCTCTATATCTTTGGTGTCATTACCTTTTGGGGAGGATTATCTTGCCAAGAATCTCATAATGAATGGAGCCGGTTTTTTCTATTGCATGATCAATGTCGTCATGATCATGGCCAGTGTCTTTTTCAACCGCCGTGTGTTTGCTGTATTTGGAGTGCTCGGTGTTTTAGGCTATTTGGGGCATTTATCTTATTCTGTTTTTAAATCAAGCTTAGGATTTCCCATTGTTTTAGTATTGTTGGGATTAATCATTATTTTTGTTACTACCCGTTGGAGTCGAGTGGAAAATAAACTCACTAAGCGCTTTCAGTCTTACATCCCCTCTGCATTTTTAAATCGAAAATAAACACGCTTAAAACAATACCGGGAACGAAAAACAGTCGTTCCCGGCATGTGATCAACAGAAACAACTAGCACTTTTCGTGTGGGTTGTGACCTGATTTAGGATTAGACTTGTTGTAGTCTTGTTTTTGTTGGTTTGGGTTATGACCTTGTGGGTTATGACCACCTTGGTTAGGGTTGTAGGGTTTTTGTTGATTTGGGTTTTGATTTTGATTTGGGTTTTGATTTGGTTTGTATTTATCCATGGTATTTCTCCTTTAGTTAATGAACGTTCACTGACCTCATTTCTTGCCTTTTACTTCTACTCCATCAGTTACTGATCGCACCCCATGTGTATGTTGCGCAATCTCTATGGCTCTTTGCTTCTGATGTTCGTTATCAACCGTACCATTCACTTCTATCATTCCCTGATGACCTTCCACAGTGAAAGTAAATTTCTTTAATATTTTGTCTTCTTTCAATTTAGACTCGACTTGTTTGGCAAACACACTATTTTCATCTAATTTTTTTTCATCTGATTTTTTGTTTGAGGTTTTTTTATCGGTCTTGGCTTGTTGTTTAGTAACAGAATCTGTTGCGGAATTAGTTGTTGAAGACGTTTCTGCATGGACGTATACATTGATGATGGCCAGACTCGCGATCGCACACATGAGAAACTTAACCACTGAACTACTTGCCTTATGCATCTTTCTCACTCCTTGAACACCTGCAATAGCCTTTTTTCTATTTATCGTTTAAAAAGCAGAACTGAGAACTATTATGGTAACGCTGGGTTTTTCATTTTGTAAACTAGCAATTTCTTAAAGTGAATGAAACTCATGTAAAACTAATGAGTTAGGAATGAAATAAATTAGTGTTGAGATCGGATTGTTTTTTGCCCACCCTTTTCCCTGCTAATAACCGCAGGGAAAAGTGGTTTAACTGAGGTTAGTTTCTGTGATACTGATCATTTTTTCTAACGCCTTTTTAGCATTACTCACAACCCAGTCTTGGCCCTGCTGGGTTAAACGTTCTCGGGAGCCATTAAATTCATGCACCACATCACCGGGTTTGACCAAATTAAATTGCGGGGCTTTGCCTTGTCTTAATAAATCTAAGACAGCAACCAGGTGGGGTGGATCGTTGCGCGACATGGTCGCACAACCGCAACCGCGTTTTTTGAATTGGACGCTGGGAATATCGCTGAGATTGACGACTTTAATATTGTTTTGTTGGCATAGATCACGCAAATTTTTTACCATGTGATTTTCCGTGCCAATCGCATATTTTCCTGTTTTAGCTTTATCTTGACTCACGTAATCCCATAAAAATGCTGTCGATCCGTGTCCGTCTGCGGCGCTGACGACTTGTTGACGGCATTCAGGATGAACGAGCACGTGATAACCTTGTTGTTGCCAATAGCGCACCATGTTTTCTTCATAATAACTATGCACTCCACATTCGCTGGCAAATAAAATTAGTTTAGCTCTATCAAATCTAGCAAGAATTTCAGGGGGTTGTTCAACCAGTTTATAATGCAACGCAGCTTGACCGGCGGGCCAATAAGCAATGTCTTCTTGAGAAAGACCTAACCAATTCGCCACATTTTCACCCATGTGTCTATCAGGAATAAATAAAATTTTCTTTTGCTGGGACAATGCCCACTGACATATTTTTTTCACATTGGAACTGGTGCACACCGCCCCGCCCTGCGCTCCTGTCATAGCCTTGATACGGCCTGAGGTATTCATGTAACACACAGGAAGAATATTGCTTTCATAGCGTGCGTTTAATTGTTCAAAGGCCGGTTGTACCATAAAATCTTTTGCTAACATTTCCATGGTGCAACCGGATTTGGGATTAGTGATATACACGGCTTGATCATCATGAGCCAAAATGCTAATGGATTCCGCCATAAAATGTACGGCAGATTCCACAATAATTTTTTTCTCAGGATGTTGCACAGCCATGAGTGCGAGTTGATAGGAATCTCCCATGATACCGCCAAAATAATTGATGATTTTTACAATTTCACCGCCCATGTAATAATGCGCAAGTAACAAGAGAGAATCACCAAAATGTTGGGTGGCTTTGTCCATGTAAGGTTGCATCCACATCAATGTGGTTAGGATGTCTCTATCAGGCAGCGCTTGATATTCTTCAGCATAAGGGACAAATTCTTGTTGATACCAATCGAGTGGATAATCGTCTTGGCATACTTGCATGTCTATTTTTAAATTCATGGTCATGAGGTGAGTGCTCTCTTTTTCAAATCCTCCCCGCCTTCTTGGGGATGACGGGTGTAATCTTCTCTATAATGACCTCCGCTGCTATTGCGGCGATTGAGTGCGGCCCTCACTATGAGTTCGGCGATTAATACAATATTTCTAAGTTCAATTAAATCTCTAGTGATGGAATAACTCCAATAATATTCTTCTATCATTTCTTTTCTAGCTAACACTAACTTCAACTGATCTTGCAGACCCGCTTCCGTGCGTATGATGCCCGCATACGAACTCATTTCACCGCGTAATCCTCGCCAATGTACATTGATTTGGCTGGCACGACGCAAATCTACCACACTGGTGGAATCCCAATCACGGACAGGGCGAGACAATTGCAAAGTGTTGTCCACATCATGGCAACTCACTTGTGCGCAATGACGTCCCATGACTACACCTTCTAATAAGGAATTGCTGGCTAATCGATTCGCCCCATGCAGACCCGTAAACGCATTTTCTCCAATGGCGTATAAGCGTTTCAAATCCGTGCGTCCCTGAACATCAGTCAAAATACCACCACCCATATAATGCGCGGCAGGAACCACTGGAATTAAATCGCGACTTAAATCCAGACCTACGTTGAGTAGGTTGCTATAAATCATGGGAAAACGTTGTTGTAAAAAATGGGGGTCTTTGTGCCTAATGTCCAAGTAAACATAATCCACATTCCGCTGTTCTATCTCTGTAAAAATGGCACGGGCCACGACATCGCGTGTGGCGAGTTCCATGTGCTTAGGCGAATAACGCTGCATAAAACGTTCGCCCGATCCAGGTAAACGCAGATAAGCACCTTCACCGCGCAATGCTTCAGAAATTAAAAAATTATTACGCTTGGAATGGTAGAGCAAGGTCGGGTGAAATTGATAAAATTCCATTCCTTGAACGCGCGCTCCCGCACGATAAGCCATGGCCACACCATCGCCCGTTGCCACACTGGGATTAGACGTGTAACGATACACTTTCCCTGCTCCGCCCGTAGCTAAGATGACGGCATTAGCTATAAACGTATGAATGAGACCTGCAGATTCCGCTAATATATAAGCGCCTATTACTTCAGGAACACTGCCAGGTTGATGGGATTCCATTTGGGTAATGAGATTAATTGCCGTGTGTTCTTCAAATACGGTGACATTAGGCTGTTGTTTTAATCGCGCAATCAATGTCTCAATTATAGCTGCGCCGGTTTGATCACCGACATGGTAAATGCGACGTGCGGAATGACCGGCTTCTTGGCCGCACAACAATTGATTTTCAGCATCACGTTTAAAGGGCACGCCTTGCTTTAACAAATAAAGAATACTGTCTGCACCTTTTTCTAAAATAGCGGCAACGGTTTCAGAACGGCATAAGCCATCTCCCGCTTTTAAGGTATCAGCGATATGCGCAGGAATATCCTCGGATGAACATGCCGCAGCGATGCCACCTTGTGCGTGAAACGTATTGGAATGAACTAATTTACCTTTGGTCACTAAGGCAATCCGTGCCTGCGGACGCAATGCAATGAACTCTAACACATAACAGAGTCCTGCAATGCCACTGCCTATGATCAAGACATCAAATTGAAAACGTTGTCCGCGTTGTGAGATGGTGTTTGACATATTAAGATTCATATTTCATGGATAAATCAATGTTGCCAGCGGAATGCGTTAATTTTCCTATGGAGATAAAATCCACTCCGCACTCTGCAATGGCTTGTACATTGTCTAGATCAACATTGCCCGATGCTTCCGTTGCGATTAAACCCTTACACGCGGCAACGCAATCAGATAAGAATGGCAGTGACATATTGTCCAATAATACACGGCTGATTTTAGCTAATCCTTGATTCAATACCACGGCTAATTCTTCTTGAGTACGCACTTCGACAATGATAGGACATCTTTTCACTAGCGTATTCGGTAAAGCAGCCAAGGCGTTTGACATTCCGCCTAAACAATCAATATGCGTGTCTTTAATCATCACGGCATCGTAGAGGCCCATACGATGATTGCTGCCGCCACCACAAGTAACAGCGTATTTTTCTAAATGACGCCATCCGGGTATGGTTTTTCGTGTATCTAAAATTGTAGTGTGAGTATGTTGTACACGCTGCACAAAAAGCGCTGTAGTGGTGGCTATGGCGCAGAGGCGTTGTAAAAAATTCAAGAGTATCCTTTCTACCATTAATATGCGGCCGGCCTGGCCACTCAGTGTCAATAAAGTCGCTCCTGGCAAAACCTTTTCTCCATCTTGGTAATCCGAATCCAGCTGACAATGGCCGCCTATTTTGGCCAATATAGCTCTCACCATAGGCAAGCCACACATCACTATAGGCTGGACTTGTTTAGAAATAATGTTCACTTTAGAAATGGAATGACTTTCAGCAAATAAGGTCTCTGTAGTGAGGTCATGGTAGGGTTGGCCCAGATCTTCCTGCAAAGCAAGATCAATGACCCGACTATCCATATCATTGAGTTCCCACTGTGGGACATCAATAAGCATGCTATTTATCTTGGATATAATGGGTATCATGGGTAGCAACGTTGAAACACAATTTAAGTGAAAGCGCAATTATAAGTCATATTGGGGTAAATTCAATGTTATATAGCTAACAAACGAATAATCCCAGAAAAATCGGTTTCTCCGCATCCTTGATTCACGTATAGCTCATAGAGTTCAGTGGCAACAGCGCCTAAAGGGATGCTGGCATTCACGGCTTCGGCGGCATGTTGGCCTAGACGTAGATCTTTTAACATCATGGCAGCAGTAAATCCAGGTTGATAATCATGATTAGCCGGGACATTAGGAAGAATGCCAGGAACAGGACAATAACTGGTCATGGACCAGCATTGGCCGGAAGCATGAGAACTGATATCGAAAAATTTCTTTTGGTCTAAGCCCAATTTAGCGGCCAAGGTAAAGGCTTCAGCTACGCCTATCATGGAAATACCTAGCAATAAATTATTGCAAATTTTTACCGCTTGGCCGTGACCGGCGGGGCCGGCGTGAATGATGTTTTTGCCTAGGTTTTTTAAGAGAGGTTGGGCGCGTTGAAAAGCCGTATCACTGCCTCCCACCATGATAGTGAGGCTCGCGGCTTCTGCGCCGGCGACACCGCCAGAGACAGGCGCATCTAACATGGTAATACGTAATTTTTCAGCTTCTGCATGTAAGGCTTGTGTGGTGGAGACATCGATGGAAGAGCAATCAATATATAACAAATCGCGAGTCGCATGAGAAAAAATACCGTCATGGCTTAAGCAAATATCCGCTACTTGTTGGCCGGTTTGCACGCTGGTAAAAATGACTGAGCATTGTTCTGCGAGTGAAGCGAGACTATCCGCTGCTGTTGCCCCTTCTTGAGTCAAGGCCTGCACAGCTTGAGGAGAGATATCGTAGACCACTAAAGAATTTCCGGCCTTGAGTAAATGCCGTGACATGGCTTTGCCCATGTGTCCTAACCCAATGAATCCTATAGTCGTCATGATGACGTCCTCGCAAACCATCGCGACGTAATGGTTTTTAATCGGGTATAAAAACGCACGGCTTCAGTTCCGTACATGCCTATGTCTGAAAAAATAGAGCGTTTCCAACCACCAAAACTCTGATACGCCACAGGCACAGGAATGGCGACATTGACACCTACCATGCCCACTTGTACTTTTTCTACAAATTCTCGTGCAGTAAAACCATCGCGAGTAAAAATAGCCGTACCATTACCGTATTCGTGTTGGTTGACTAATTGCAAAGCATCATAAAAATCTTTGACTCTCAATACGACTAATACCGGGCCAAAAATTTCTTCGCGGTAAATACGCATATTAGGCTGCACGTGATCAAACAAACACGGCCCCATGAAAAACCCGTTTTTGGCTTGCTTGGGTTTATCATCACTACCATCAATAAGTAACTTAGCGCCTTCTTGTTTACCGATATCAATATAGGCACGCACTCGCTCCCAATGGGCTTGTGTCACTAAAGGGCCTATGTCTACTTCAGGTGATAGACCTGGCCCTAGTTTAAGTTTAGCGATGCCCGTCTTTAGTTGAGCGATCAAGGTATCAGCACTATCACCCACCGCAATGACGGCAGAAATCGCCATGCAACGTTCGCCGGCCGAACCATAAGCGGCATCAATAATGGCCTTGATGGTGTGTTCCATATCGGCATCGGGCATCACGATAGCATGATTTTTTGCACCACCGAAGGCTTGTACGCGCTTGTGATGCGCGGTGGCCGTTTGATAAATTTGTTCAGCGATAGCTGAAGAACCGACAAAACTCACGGCTGCAACTTGGGGATGCGTAATTAATAATTCCACGGTTTCTGCATCGCCTTGCACTACATTGACGACACCATCGGGCAGACCTGCTTCTTGTGCCAATTCCATTAAACGGATAGAGCAAGAAGGATCTTTTTCTGAGGGTTTAAGAACAAAGGTATTACCGCAAGCAATGGCCATAGAAAACATCCATAGTGGAATCATGGCGGGAAAATTAAACGGGGTAATGCCTACACAAACGCCCAGCGGTTGATGCAAAGAATAGCAGTCTACATCCGTTGCCACGTTTTCTGCAAAACTCCCTTTTAAGTGATAAGGGATATGACAGGCGAAATTGACCACATCAATCCCTCTTTGCACAGAACCTTTGGCCTCATTCAAAGTTTTGCCATGTTCTTGCGTGATGAGTGTAGCGATTGATTCTAACTGTTCATCCAACAAGGCTTTAAAGCGAAATAAAAGATTAGCCC
>Ga0207084_1142_pt1 | contig 11285 bp, 9 predicted proteins | sample Alteio_BWMinHeat_55_FD_153543 | JGI IMG/M metagenome (GOLD analysis project Ga0207084, IMG submission 153543) | Enriched cells from forest soil in Barre Woods Harvard Forest LTER site, Petersham, Massachusetts, United States -... | ecosystem: Environmental > Terrestrial > Soil > Temperate forest >...
CGGCGATGACCCTTACCTAGTTGTCGCAGCAGATAAAGGAACAGCAACTTTTTCAGATATTGCGAACGGAATTTCCAAAGAATATAATTTTTGGCTTGGGGATGCCTTTGCATCGGGCGGATCTGCCGGTTATGACCATAAAGCCATTGGGATTACCTCACGCGGCGCCTGGGAGTCTGTTAAACGTCATTTTCGAGAAATGGGACATGATTGCCGAAAGGAACCTTTTACTGTTATTGGTGTCGGGGACATGTCAGGTGATGTTTTTGGCAATGGCATGTTACGTTTTCCAACCATTCGTCTTATTGCTGCCTTTGACCACCGTCACATATTTATTGACCCCAATCCCGATGGCGAAGTCAGCTACAATGAAAGAAAAAGATTATTCGAACTTCCCCGATCCTCTTGGGATGATTATGATCGAACTTGTCTGTCTCCAGGTGGTAATGTTTACTCAAGATCAGATAAAGTTATTCGTCTAAGCCTCGAGGCTCTCGAGCGATTATCTCTGGAAGATATTGAATACGCGCCCGATGATCTCATTAGACAGATTTTAAGAGTACCTGTCGATCTTCTCTGGTTTGGTGGGATTGGTACCTTCATTAAAGCATCATATGAATCTAACTCAGATGTTGGAGATATTACGAATGCAAATACGCGTGTTAATGGTCGCGCCATTGCTGCCAAAGTGATTGCTGAAGGGGCAAACTTGGCTATGACCCAACAAGGGCGCATCGAATATGCACTCCGTGGAGGGCGCCTCAATACGGACGCCATCGATAATTCAGCAGGTGTGGATTGCTCTGACCACGAAGTTAACCTCAAAATACTATTTTCTTCTCTACAAAAACCCGTTTCAGAGGAAAAAAGAGATGAAATTCTTAAAGTAATGACGGATGATGTGGCCAATCATGTCTTACAAAACAACTACCGTCAAACACAAATTATAACAATTCTACAGTCTTGGGGTCAAGATGACTTAAGCATCTTCCAGAATCTCATTAAAATTCTAGAAAATGACGCCCAACTTAATCGCGCCCTAGAAGGATTGCCAGATGATGAAATTATTGATCGCAGGCGGGCTAAAGGTCTGGGCTTCACACGACCAGAACTCTCCGTTCTTCTAGCCTATGCAAAAATTTCTCTTTACAATAAAATTCTATCCTCAACCATAGTTTCTCAGCACTTTTATAATAACCATCTTATAAATTATTTTCCTAATTTTATACACGATGATTTTAAAGAGGATATTATTAAACATCCTCTCCACAAAGAAATAATCGCGACGGTATTATCCAACGTTCTCATTAATCGAGTTGGGCCAACTTTCGTATATGAAATATCTCAAGTTAGTGGATGTTCTATTGCAGAAGTAGTCCATGCATTCTTCGTAACAACAGAGGTTCTTGATTTAGACCGCTGGTGGACTCAAATCGATCATCTTGATGACCAATTACTAACAGAAATACAAACATTAGCGTATACACAGATTGCCTCTCTTCTTCGTATTTCCGTATTGCGTATCTTGAGCACCTCTCTTCCCGTGGTTAAGGAAAATCTCCATGTAATCATCAAACAATTAGCGGAGGACCATCTCCTTAAAATTATAGAAGAAAAGGATAATAAGTCTCTCAATCAAGAAGTTCAATCCTTATGCGACAAGGGGGTTCATCGAGCATTTGCAGAGAAACTTGCCCTCCTTCCTTATTTAAGCTCCATCATCGATATCGCTCTCATCCAACCGGGCCATTTGCAAGTGCAAGAAATTCGGCCCATAGAAATTGCAAATGTATATTTTTCAATCCGTTCTCACTTTGATTTTGATATTCTTGTGGAGCAAGCATTGGCTTTTGAAACAACCGCCGATTGGCAACGCAGTTCTCAATTAAGCCTTCAAGATGATATTGGACAAATTATCATGGCGCTGACCCAAAAAGTTCTCCGTTCTGGTGAAGGGCTTTATATGAGCGAATGGCTGGACTCCCAAGAAAGCTATTATCGTGAAACACAAGCCATTATCACCCAACTAAAAGCAAGCGCCTCACCAGATATCGGAAAACTTGCCTTCGCGGTTCGCCATTTACAACGCATGCCAGAAGTAAAAGATATTCTTAATAAGCAAATGGTATAAGGCACGTACAAGAAATAACATACTATTCTTCGAGAAATTTTTTAGACAGCTGCAAGTGTTTTTGAGAACCGAAACGCAAGCGTAGCTTTTCTTACGCGCGTATCGGAAGCGCAAAAAATACGCTGCAGATGGCTCAAAAATCGATGAAGAATAGTATGTTATTTCTTGTACGTGCCTAACACCATTTTCAAAAAAATATAGCCTCACAATGAACACTTTTTATGGTTGAAATAAAAAGTGTTCATTATCGAACTCAATAATTTTCACCATCCTATACCGATCGCAAAAGGATCCACGATCGATACATTTTTCTTAATAAATATAATATTCAAATTTTCCCTTAAATATCATAAACAAATAATATTTGATTTTACCATAATTAAATTGTAGATATGTAATATAACTAAATTATGAAACATAAGGATATTTCGAATGACAAAAAATGTGAAAATAGGGGCAGCAATTTTCCTATCGGGCGTTTGTGCAACATCTGGACACGCGGTTCAAACATCTCCCCATGACTTTACGATAGGTCTTTTAGGGAATTACTATCAATATCGTGAAACCTCACATAACAAGTTCCTCATGCATTTTAAAGGTTATATGGTAGGTGGATTAGCTGGATATTCTTATACAACTCAGGAAGGTTTCCTTTTTGGTGCCGAAATAGATTTTTCAGGCGGAGCAGTTAATTATGACTCAAATAGAACAGGGTCAATGAGTAACGTCAAACAGAATAAATTCGAGGGTCGCCTTAAAAGTGGTAAGAACTTCCATATGGCCAATGGATTAACCCTCACACCCTATACTGGTTTTGGTGTTCGCGTAAAATCTGACTATATGGGGGGCAGAAGAACGTCAACAGGTCATATTGGATACGATCGTCGCTCTACTTACCTCTATATCCCCGTTGGAACGAAACTCAAAAAACAATTGAGTTCAGACTGGGCTGTAGAAGCGTTCGGAGAATTTGACATTTTCCTTCATGGCATACAACACTCTGATGGTGTCGGTAATCATCCAGCGACAACTCACACCCAAAAGCGAGGCTATGGTGTCCGTGGAAACATAGAGGCTGTCAAGACTTTCTCAAAGAAGCACTCTCTTTCCTTCGGGCCCTTTATTAACTTCTGGCATGTTAAGGACTCAAACATTGTCAAAAATTCTATGGAACCCAACAACCAAACTATAGAAGCTGGTGTTGCTCTTAAGTATAGATTCTAAACTATCAAGGAATGGGAAAAGAAAAAAATCTCTTCCCTTCCCCTCTCCTAAATCCTATCAAAAAAAACAGAATTAAGTTCTAGATTTTTTTGTTTACCTCGTGTATTATCTAATGTATATTTTCAGTTTTTGCTAACCGATGATTTTCGAGGATAAAAAACGATCCTATAAAAATTATTAGACAATAACTCAAATAATTCAAAAAACAAACATTAATCCTTTTACAGATAGATAAAGGTTAATGAAAAACGATTATTAGCATAAACATCCTTGATATCCTATTGATTTGTTCTATTCTTTTATTCGTACAACATAATAAGCTTTAATGATTGAGAAAATCGATGCACATAAAAGTACCAATGACCCAAACAGGGTTTGACCGCTTACAAGAAGAACTACGCCATCTAAAACACATAGAGAGGCCTTCTGTTATTACAGCTATTGCCGACGCCCGTGAACATGGGGATTTATCGGAAAACGCTGAATACCATGCTGCCAAAGAAAGACAAGGCTTTATTGAAGGTCGAATTCTCGAATTGGAAGATAAAATTAGCCGCGCAGATATCATCGATGTAAGCCGCCTTAAGGGCAGCGACATTAAGTTTGGCGTGACTGTCACCCTCATTGATGAGGATACAGAGGAAACCCATAAATATCAAATCGTTGGCGGTGATGAGGCAGATATTAAAAAAGGCCTTCTATCCATTACCTCTCCTTTGGCTCGTGCCCTCATCGGCAAAAAAGTCGATGATCTCATCGAAGTTACGACACCTGGCGGAAGCAAGGCCTACTCTATCATTAAGGTAGAGTATGTGTAACGGGTTATCCAGAAGAAATAAGGAACGTGAGCGAAATGATCGGTGATGAGTATAGACACGTTTTTTCTTTTATTTTTTATTTAAAATAGGCTAGAATGGGTAAGGAACGCTTTCGAAATAACTTGCCTTTTTCTAGAAAATTTTGTGCCAGTTTCAAGAATTTTTGAAAACCGCCCCCCAAGCGTAGCTTTGTCTGCGTGACGGACGGCAAGCGCAAAAAAATTGTAGGAAATGACTCAAAAATCGACACAAAAGGCAAGTTATTTCAAAAGCGTTCCTAAGTATCGCAGCCGGCATACCCTGAAATTGCTAATGGAATTTTCATGAAACGTTTTATGCAACTAAAACCCTTTGTTATTGCGTTAACCCTCTTAAGTTTGGGGGCTGCGGGTCATTATGGATGGCGTGTCTATCAAAAAAGATTGAAATTAGATCCCCTTCCAGCTGTTCATGTTGCTTTTGTGGATCTACCACGCATTCATGAGGAGGGCATCGCCTTTGTAAAATTTAAAGAACTCATTGAACGTCAATACAAACAATTTCATGAGGATATTCGGCAGCAGGAAACAAAAATTCGAGATGAATACACTAAATTAAAAAACCATGATTTATTAACCCCAGAGGAAGGTAAAGTTCTTCAAGATAAAAAAGAAGAACTCAACCGAAATTTTAATGATTTAGATAAAACAATCCGTCAACACAAGGAATCCTTAAACAAGGATTTCAGCAAGATCAAAGAAAATCTTGAAGAAACAATAGTAGCCATCATAAAAACCATTGCCAAAAAGCGTCAATTGAATCTTGTGTTAAACGCGAAAAACCAAAGTGATCCTATTGTATTGTTCGGAGCAAATGAGCTGGACATAACGCAAGATGTCCTAAACGAATTAAACAAACAAATCCCGACAGTTCATTTGCAATTATAAGGGTTTAAAACTGTCCGAAATATTTTAGAAAGGCATCACATGGCAGACAAACGTTTTTTCCATAATTCTGGTCCCTATTCATTGGCAGATATTGCACAGGTTTGTCAGGCCGATATTTATCATTGTTCTAATCCTCAGGCTGTCATGATTCACGATGTCCGCCCTCTCAATGTCGCAACACCTCAGGATTTAGCGTGTTACCATAATTCAAAATATCTGAAGGATTTGAAGAACACGAAAGCCATTGCTTGTCTCATACAGGCAGATGATATTCATCAGGCTCCCGACCATTTACCCCTCCTTGTCATCCCACGTCCCTATAGAGCATATGCTCAAATTTTAGAGCATTTTTACAGAAAATCAGAGGAACAAAAGAAAACAAAAAGTTCCGTGGCAACAACTGCCATTATAGAACCATCCGCCATAATAGGTAAAAATTGCCTGATATCTGACTATGTCGTTATCGGAAGAAATGTTGAAATAGGAGATAATTGTTGTATTGGCTCCCATACTGTTATTGAACAAGGCGTTGTCATAGGTCAAAGCTGTAATATTGGCCCCCACGTCAGCATAAGCCATTCATTATTGGGAAATCATATTACGATAAAATCTGGCGCTCGTATTGGACAGAAGGGATTTGGCTTTGATATGGATGATCAAGGTCATGTGACCGTTCCTCAATTGGGAAGAGTGCTCATTGAAGATCAAGTAGAAATTGGAGCAAACACAACCATTGACAGAGGATCTAATGCTGATACACAAATCGGCAAAGGATGTCGTATTGATAATTTAGTCCAAATAGCTCATAACGTCACCTTGGGTGACCATTGCGTTCTTGTGGCCCAAGTGGGAATCGCAGGAAGCAGCCAATTGGGCAAATTTGTTATTGCTGCCGGCCAGGTTGGCATTGCAGGTCACTTAAAAATTGGCAATCAAGTTAAAATAGCTGCTAAATCTGGTTTAATGCGTGATGTGGCGGATGGCCAAACCGTAGCTGGGATTCCAGCAATTCCTGTTCGCGAACACTTCCGCCAAGTATCATTACTATCAAAAATGAGCCAGAAGAAATAAAAATTTCAAGATTAAGTCTAAAAAAAGGATAAGAAAATGAAAGATCAACCTATTACAGATAATGCGGAACAACACCTTCCAGATATGAACATAAATGATATCATGGAAGCCATTCCTCACCGGTACCCTATGCTCCTCGTGGATCGTATAATCGACATCGTCCCAGGAAAAGGAGCAACTGGAATTAAAAGTGTAACCATGAACGAATGGTTTTTCCAAGGCCATTTCCCTGATTTTCCGGTTATGCCAGGTGTTCTAATAATCGAAGCAATGGCCCAGACGGCAGCTGCTTTTGTTGTGAAATCTGATAATCTATTGTCAGATGGCAAAGAAAAAATCACTTACTTCATGTCTATTGAAGAAGCAAAATTTAGAAAACCAGTGGTACCAGGAGACACTCTCAAATTAAAAGTATCGATCCTGCAAAGCCGCTCTAAGATTTGGAAAATGCAATGCGAAGCTTGGGTGGGAGATGCGCTCACCAGCGAAGCTATTATCAAAGCTATGATCACAGAAAAAAAGTGAGAAATAAATGACACAAATACCCTGTCTAACGACAACAGAACAGCCTCAAATTCACCCAACAGCGATTATTGAGCCCGGAGCAAAAATAGAGTCTCATGTAAAAATTGGCCCCTATTGCCATGTTGGACCTCATGTTCATTTACACGAAAATGTCGAATTAAAATCCCATGTTATCGTAGATGGTCATACAACCATTGGCGCTAGCACAGTTATCTATCCCTTCGCGGCTATAGGTCTGGCACCTCAAGATAAAAAATACGCAAATGAACCTTCTCGCTTGACCCTTGGTTCAAACAATATTATTCGCGAATATGTAACCATTAATCCAGGAACGACCCAAGGAGATATGGTCACAGCCATCGGGAATGATGGCTTGTTTATGGTGGGGGTTCATATCGCCCATGATTGTGTTATTGGGGACCATGCCACCTTCTCTAACAACGCGACATTAGCTGGACACGTCCATGTGGGAAATTCAGTAACCATTGGCGGCCTTTCGGCTGTTCATCAATTCGTCCGCATTGGAGACCATGCTATGATTGGAGGGATGGCAGGAATCGCCCAGGATATTATTCCTTATGGCATCGTTTCCGCAGAACAAGATAATCTATGTGGCCTTAATCTAATTGGGTTGAAAAGACGTGGTTTTTCTTCATCCGAAATTGGAAATTTAAGATCTGCTTACAAATTATTATTCGCCAACGAAGGAATGCCTGAAAACTCAACTTTTCAAGAACGACTCAAGAAAGCTGAAATTGACTATAAGGAGAGCGAAGCTGTCAATTATCTTTTAGCCTTTATTAAACAGGATTCCCCTCGTAGCATTTCCATGCCCAAGGACCTGAAAGTTTCATGAGTACTGGAATCATCTACGGCCTCATTGCAGGGAAAGGAGATCTTCCGTGCCGTATCATTGAGCATTTCCATAAATGCTCTCAGCCTTTCCATGTGGTAGCCTTTGACGGCCAAACGCCACCTGAAACGGTGATGGGATCCGATCATCTGTGGGTAAAACTCGGCACCGTTTCCCCTATTTTTGACTATTTCAAAAAAAGTGGTGTTACTCATCTTGTCTTAGCAGGCGGCATCAAACGCCCGACCCTTTCCGAATTATCCCTTGATTGGGCTGGAACAAAACTCTTAACACGAATTGGTTTTAAATCCCTTGGTGACGACGGTCTTCTCTCTGCTATTGTTAAAGTCTTTGAAGAACAAGGGATAACCGTTGTTGGAGCTGATGAAATTCTTCAAGACATCTTGGTTCCTCAAGGACAAATGACTCAAAAGACTCCTTGCGACGATGATTTTAAGGATATCGAACGCGGTATCGAGATTCTCAAAAAACTCGGAGAAGTGGATGTGGGTCAAGCAGCTGTCATCCAACAGGGTCTTGTGTTGGGACTAGAAGCCATTGAAGGAACCAGCGATCTTATTGAACGCATTCGTCCCTATCAGCGAACTGGGCGCGGCGGACTTTTAATTAAAATGGCAAAACCTCATCAAAATCTCAAAGTTGATTTGCCCACCATTGGCCCAGAAACCATTGAAAAAATGCACCAATCAGGTTTGATTGGCATTGCCATAGAATCAGGCCGCAGCCAAATTTTAAACAAAGAAAAGACACTGGCATTAGCAAACCAATACGGCATCTTCGTGTACGGGTTTTAGGGGTAATAGGCAAGATCATGGATGCAAAGAAGATATTTATTTCAGCAGCCGAACCTTCCGGAGATCAAATTGCAGCGGAAGTCATGGCCCATTGCCCTAAAGACACGAGGTTCATTGGCATCGGAGGCGAACAAATGGCCAAACAAGGCCTTACCTCCCTCTTCCCCATGTCGGAACTCACTGTTATGGGCTTCACAAAGGTTCTCCCTAAAATATATTCTATCCTAAGACGAATCAATCAAACAGCAGATTATATCATTCAGGAAAACCCACCCCTCGTCCTAACCGTGGATGCCTATAGTTTTCATTGCCGGTTAGCCAAAAAACTTCGTAAGAAGGGCTACAAAGGCCGTTTGATCCAATATGTGCCCCCCGCTGTGTGGGCATGGAAGGCCAGCCGCGCTAAAACCGTGGCCCAGCTTTATGATCACGTTTACTGTATTTTCCCTTGTGAACCAGCTTATTTTGAACCTGAGGGAATTCCAGCAACCTTTGTGGGACATCCCGCTGTTTATCGTCTCGCCTCTCCAGACCCCACCTTTCGGGAACGCAATGGCTTAAGACCGGACAGTCCATTAATTATGATTTTACCCGGCAGTCGTGCCCAGGAAATCACGAGCCTATTGCCCATCTATTTAGAAGCTGCCACAAGGATCCTTCGCCAATATCCTAACGCTCAATTTGTTATTCCTACCTTTACCACCTTTAAATCTCTCGTGGAAAAATTGGCGGCCGACAGAGGAATACAGGTCCATACCCTCGTGAATGCAACGGATAAATATGCCTGTTTCCATGAAGCCTCCCTCGCCATTGCGGCAAGTGGTACTGTTGCCCTTGAACTGGCCTGTTACGGCGTTCCCACAATCATTGGGTACGTTACCTCAAAGCTTAATTATTGGCTTGCCCGCAAGTTTGCAACGGTGAAATATATTTGTACGGTCAATATTTTAGGCGATGAATTAATCATTCCGGAACTTATTCAAGACGAATGCACACCCGATCAAATCACCACGCAGGCCTTGATCCTTTTGGCAAATCCATCCCAACAAAAAGAAAAAGCCCAACGCGCTATCTCCCAACTCAAAGCTCCTCAGGACATACTTCCTCAGGTGAGCGTTGCCAATGCTGAGATAATAGGGGAGATAAAAAAGAAATGATTTTGGAAGCGTTCCTAAGCTGTGAAGCTATGAACCCAAAACTACTTCACAGTAGATTGCACAGCTTACCTTGATTTCTGATGGAGTGCCGCTGAGAAAATGAGGCCTTGCCCCATCATGAGGGTCAGCAAGGCCGTTCCTCCATAGGAAACCAAAGGAAGCGGGATCCCCACCACTGGCAACATACCCATGACCATGGCCATATTAATAAATACATATAAGAAGAAAGTGGAATTAAGACCAATGGTCATGAGTTTGGCAAAATGGAATCGACTGCTCAATGCCACACGAAATCCATAGGCAATTAAAAGAATATACAAAAAGATGAGCAAAAGGCCACCCATAAATCCGAATTCCTCACTAAACATGGTAAAAATAAAATCTGTCTGTTTTTCAGGCAAGAAACTCAAATGACTTTGCGTGCCTTCCCCATAGCCTTTACCAAACCATCCGCCCGATCCAAGGGCAATCTTCGATTGAGTCACATGGTATCCGGACTTCATGGGATCACTCTCTGGATTTAAGAAAATCAAGACGCGCTTTTGTTGATAGTCATGGAGCATAGTCCATAAGACAGGCATAGCGCCGAGAACAATCCCTCCAGCCAAAAGAAATTTCCAGATCTGTACCCCCGTCGTAAGGAAAATAACAGCCCCTGACATTAACAAAATAAGAGCCGTTCCCAAATCAGGTTGTCGCATCATGAGCAATGTCGGAATAGTGACAAGGATCAAGGGAAAAAGAAGCGTCGATATTTTTCTCGTTTCTTCCAAAGTACTTAAATGAAAATAGCGAGCCAACGCCAAAATTAGGGCAATCTTCATAACTTCTGACGGTTGCAACTGAATCAGATACAAATCAATCCATCGCTGAGCCCCCATCCCAATAAATCCCATGGCTTCCACGCCAATGAGAAGCACAAGGGAAAGACCATAAAGAGGATAAGCTAGGGACATCCAAACACGAATATCCGTCATGGCCACAAGAAATAAGACCACAAATCCCATGACAAAACGAATCATTTGCTTACCCGCCCAGGGCATCAAATTACCATTGGCTGCCGATATCAACATAACAAACCCAATGGAGGCAATCAACAGAACCAAGAAAACAATTTTCCAATCAAGATTTTTCAAGGTATTTAAGGTGGCTTCTTTTAGGATATCAAACATTTTTTCTTGCGCGTCCTGTGGGATGAATAAATTCTTCCCTAAAGAATCTATTAAGTTGTCCTGCCAGATAAAAAGGCAACGACAATAAACGATAGGGAAATTCCTCCTGATTAGGGAGTTTTGCTGTCTCATCAAGAACACTCGGGATATCCGTATTAAAACGAACGCCATAGATCCAGTGTTTCTCTTGGATAAAATAATGTAGAGACTTTAGTCGTCCCGTTTTCCCAGCTTTAACTTCTATTTTGCATGATTTTTTCCAAAAATATAGCTTATTATATCCTCTTATAGATATTATAACGGGTTATTTTGGAATTAAAAGTATTTTTTTAAGGGTATTATGAGGCAACAGCACCTTAGTCGTGATTCAAAACAGCCAGTATATCTCTTAAACTCGCGTAAATACCTTTGGGGATCAAAAATTGAGAAGAAAATTCTAAATCTGAATTTATCATAAATCAGAAAGCTGAAATCTAATGTTTACAAGGATTTTCATAATAGAATGTCTTCGAGATACGGTTTGGTGTCGTTTGTACGTTAAGACCCGAAGAAACGCCGATAAAGATCAAAAAACATGGAAGAAAGCTATATAG
>Ga0207084_1132_pt2 | contig 11280 bp, 13 predicted proteins | sample Alteio_BWMinHeat_55_FD_153543 | JGI IMG/M metagenome (GOLD analysis project Ga0207084, IMG submission 153543) | Enriched cells from forest soil in Barre Woods Harvard Forest LTER site, Petersham, Massachusetts, United States -... | ecosystem: Environmental > Terrestrial > Soil > Temperate forest >...
GTTCAGGTTTGGCCAATACTAATATTCTGTTTAAAATGTCTGATCTTAAAGAACCCTTTGTATTGCGCGTCTATACCAGAAACAACGAAGCCTATTCCCAAGAACAAGCGATTTCTAAAAAATTCCACAAAATTATTCCCACCCCTCAATTTTTATATGCAAGTAAAGAATTTACTTACCCTTATGCCATACAGTCTTGGATAGAAGGTAGCCATTTGTATAAACTATTTGATGCGCCAGAAGATGATCTAAAAGCAATGGCAAAATCGGTGGCGCATACACTATACCTCATCTCGAGAGAAACCTATCCTAAGGCAGGCTTTTTTAATCGCGAACTTGAAATCCACCCCTTTGAAACAAATGGAACGGGGCATCCTTTTATATCTTATATTGAAGACTGTTTAAGCAGCGGACTTGCCGGTAAGCGGTTAGGAGAAGAGCTAAAAGACAAAGTCTGGAAATGTGTGGAAGCCAACCGGGAATATTTTCCTAAGCTTGAACCCGCCTGTTTGGTACACGGGGATTTTAATTTTGATAATATTTTAATTGATAAAAAGACCTTTAAAGTATCAGGGATATTAGATTGGGAATTTGCCTTTGCGGGCTCGTATCTATTTGATATAGGCACTTTCTTACGTTTTGAAAGTCCGAGCCTCTTTGAAACGGCCTTTATTGAAAATTATACGGAAGAAAAAGGGATTAAATTGGAGCGAGACTGGAAGCGCATGATCAAAATGCAGGACTTCAGTAATCTAATCGGCCTTTTAAATAATAAAGAATCGGGTCCTAATCTCGAGCGGGATATTAAACAACTGATTGAAGAGACTTTAAACGCTGTTACAACCAGTTAGCCGAAAATTCATAAAATAACTAAACCTTAAGTTAAATAACTTATTCCTGGACAAGTCTAATTTAAAAGAAGTAGTATGGGTAACGCAAAGTTATGAGAAAAGAGAAAAATATGGGTATTCAATACGTTCTATCTCTCCTTTCTATCTTGGGGGCTTTGGCTTCTCCTGTTGTTTTTGCTAATTCGCCCCAGGAAATTTTGCAGGAATATCCTTATTTGATATTCGATAATTCAGGGGATCCCGAATTACCTCGAAATACGCGAAGCTCCAAAAGTCCTTATAAGAATAAACAAAGTAAAGAAAATAAACAAAAAAAAGAGAGTATAGAAAATCCTTCCAAACTTCCCAGTCGATTAGGCCTAGATACGCTGAATATTTCAGGTAGTGGGCAATTTAGTCAGACAAACTTCAAGCATCTGATTCAGAGCCTGGGAGTTAAAACGGGATATATTATTGATCTGAGACAAGAATCTCATGGATTTTTAGACGAAACCCCCGTTAGCTGGTTTGGTGTGAAAAATGCTGAAAATGTTCAACGAACACCGGATGAGATTGATGCGATTGAGAATCAATTGATCGATGCTCTAAATCAGGGAAAAGAAAAAGAAACGATTGTTTATGTTCGCACTAAATATAATGAAAATGGCGAAAAAGACGAAAATGAAGAAAACGGCAAGGAGACTCGTATCAGTTTTACGCCAAAGAAATTTTCATTTAAAGAGGCCAGTACTGAAAGAACTTTTGTTCAAAATAGTGGCTTCACTTACCTTCGTATTTATGCCTTAGATTATTATCCTCCTACGGATAAGCAAATTGATCAATTTGTAAACTTTGTAAAAAATTTGCCGCCGGGAACTTGGTTACATTTTCATTGTCATGCGGGAATTGGACGCACCACCACCTTTATGGTTCTCTACGATATGATTCGCAATGCAGATAAAGTGTCAGCTAAAGATATTCTTTTGCGACAGGCGCTTATTGGCGGTAAGAATTTCCTAAAGGTAGATAGCACTAAAGCGTGGAAAATTCCCATTAATAAAGCAAGGTTGAAGTTGCTGAAAACCTTTTATCAATATGTGCAAGATAAAGAAGGTTACGCCAAACGCTCCTGGTCTGAGTGGTTAGTCTCTCGTCCCAAATAAGCTTATTCATCTCGGCAAAACCAGGATGGCATCAGAGACTTGCCTAAAGTTCGGATAGCCAATTTGTGCGGGATCGCTCAAATACAATGAGGAAGAGGATCCCCCATCGAGATTTAAAGCAGTGGTTGCGCCTAACTTTTTCATGAGTTGAGCCAATTCAGGGATGGTCATCCCCATTGATCCATGATTGAGATTTTGCTCCACAACCACCACAATCCAATGGCCATTTTTTAATACCCCAAAGGCTGTTCGTGCATGGGGTTCATAGGTAAAGGCCCGCGGCATACGTTCAGTGGAAAAGCTACGGATCGCATTTCCATTATCAATTAAAACAGGCGCTCCCCCGACAATATTTTCTATTTTTTTCCACTCCTCTCGTTTTTGGGGAGAGAATTGAGGTAACACCTCGATTTTAAAATCGACTTTTTCGCCTATCTTGGGTTGTTTTAATTTAGCGAGACCGCGGGAGCCAATCGCATACACCAAACCATTTTGGGGGATGATGGATTTTCCCGCGGGTTTAATATTAACCACACGATTATTTTCAATAATCACGTCCATCGCATTTGTATCGCGTGGGGAGGGCGTTTCACCATAGAGAGAGGTATACACAATACATCGATTGGATTGCAAGGGACGATTAATCCCATGTACGGGATAATTTTTGCCGTGAATGTTTAAACTGGTTTTGGTTTGAACGCGATCGATTAATACTGAGTCATGGTGAGAAGAGGACCAACCCATGGCTGCACGATTTTGGTAAGCTATGCTGTACCATTGTTTTGCTATTTTCAAAATACCGGCAGGTAATCCGTCTATTGTATCTCCTGCTTCAAAGAAACCGCCGTTAATGGCGGCTATGGCATTATGTTGTTTAGCCATTTGCTCCACGGTGGTACGGCCGAGGAGCTTATTTTCCGCATGAACGGATTTTAGGATAAAGCGCTTAGGGTCGATTTCAAGCACATGAATCGCCTGAAATTTAAAGGTGGTAATATTTTGATAATGTAAGCCAGGTTGTAATTCAAGGGTTTTTTGGCTTAAGGACGCAGCCTGCAGGACGGGCGAGATTAGGAGCAGAAGCGACCCTAACAAGAGAGCTATTCGCGGTGTTGCCATTTTATTGTCCCATTTAAATGGTGTGCCACTTTTATACTCACGCGAAGAGTATAGATAGTAGAATCATACAATATTCATATATAATAGATATATTAATTTTATGAGTTAGAAAGCTTAAATTTGAGGAAGGATAAGATCTATGTCATCCATTGGTCCTGTTATTGTGAGTTTGTCCGGGAAAAAATTACTCGATAAAGAAAAAACATTATTATCCGACCCAATGGTGGGGGGGCTTGTGTTGTTTCGGGAAAATTATGATGAGGATCTTCCCGATCCTCTCGCCGCTTTAAAAGAACTGATTGCGGAGGTACGTAAAATTAAGCCCGATATTCTTATTATGGTTGACCATGAAGGGGCGATTTGGCGCTTTAAGAAAGGCTTTACACGGATTAAGTCTCACCAAGAAATTGGCTTAGAATATGATAAAGATCCCAAAGAAGGATTAAAACTTAGCTACGAACAAGGCAAACTCATGGCACAAGAACTCATCGCTGCGGGGGTCAATATGAGTCTTGCCCCCGTTCTAGATTTAGAGGGGCCCTCTGAAATCATCGGAAAATTAAAACGGGCGTTTCACAAGGATCCCAAAGTGGTGGTGTTACTGGCCGAGCAATTCATACTAGGAATGAAGGCGGCGGGCATGCCTGTAACGGGTAAACATTTCCCGGGTCATGGGACTACAAAAGCAGATTCTCATGAGGCTTTGCCTCGGGATGAAAGAACACCGGAAGACTTAGAGCCCGATCTTTATACCTTTCAGACGCTTTCTCAAAGAGGATTACTAGATGCAGTCATGCCTGCTCATATTCTGTTTCCTAAAGTGGATTCTAAAAATCCAGCGGGTTTTTCAGAAATTTGGATAAACAATATTTTGAGAAAGAGGTGTGAGTTTAAGGGAGTCGTCATGAGTGATTGCTTGAGTATGAAGGGTGCAGATGTAGGTGATACCTTCGCTCGCTTAAATCAAGCTCGAAAGGTGTGCGATTTTCTCATGTTTACTCACCAACACGGTGATGCCCTGGATAAATTACTTGAGGCACTTCCCCAATTGAAAAAGATAGAAGAAAATAAAGGTGCCGCTGAAAGACGAGAACAACTGGCTTTAGCAGTCAAGGGTGGCTCAAAAAAGGACCCGATTAATAAGGAGTCCTCGAAGGAGGTTCCGCCATTCTTGTTATCACAAGGAATGAATAGTCAACCAAAGGGGGGGGTATCTAATGAAGCTACCCAACAGCAAGCCCCAAATGATGGATCCAATGTAAGAATAAACACCAACAAGTTGCAGACTTAAAACGCTTTTTCTTTAGGAACATAAAATGACCCTAGAAATTGTCACCATTGAGAAGTCCCCCAATTGCGCGGTGTTAACAACACCGACAAAAGCCATTGATTTTCCTTTATCTCAAGAAATATGGGATATTATCAAGGAAATGAGGCTTAAATTAGAGGAATTGGATGGTTCGGGCTTGGCTGCTAATCAGGTGGGGATCCCCTTGAAATTATGCCTATATCAGGTTCATGCGGATACTCTCTCATTTCGCGAAGATGCAGTTAAAGTAGTACCCATCACCACTCTGATTAATCCTTCCTATACTCCCATCCCTGAAGCCGGTAAATTTGCGGATTGGGAAGGGTGTTTTTCGGTTACCGAATGGTTGGGCAAGGTGCCAAGGTATTCTGCGATTTTGCTTGAGGCCAGAACCCCTGAAGGCGATTGGATAAAAGAGCGTAAAGAAGGGTATGAAGCACGCGTGTTGCAACACGAAATTGATCATTTAAATGGCGTATTAATTATCGATAGATTAACTCCTGAGTGTGTTCAAGGCCCTTACCCAGAAATGTTGCCCATCCTAAGACAAGAACGAATCATATTAAGACAAGAAATATTAGAACGTCGAAAAAATAAAGGATCAAAAGACAAATCTTAATCTTCAAACATTCAAAGCGTTAAGATGAGCCACAACCGAAGCTCCTAAAGCATCGAGATTATATCCGCCTTCCAAAACTGAAATATAACGCCCCTTGGTGCTCTGTTTGGTTAATTTAATCACTTCTTCTGTTATCCAATAATAATCTTCTTCAACAAATCTTAAACCGGCTAAAATTTCGGATTGGTGGGCATCAAATCCAGCTGAAAAAAAGACAAATTGCGGTTTAAAGGCCTCTAGTCGAGGAAACCAAACGGCTTTGGCCTGTTCACGAAATGTGGCGCCTGTTGTGCCTGCTTCAAGTGGAATGTGCAAGATGTGATCATTATTTTGTGTCACAGGATTACCCGGATAAAACGGGTGTTGATATGAGGAGCAAAATAATACACGCTCTTCTTGTTTTAGAATATCCTCTGTACCATTACCATGGTGCACATCAAAATCAATAATGGCAATTCGTGTAATCGGATAATGATGCAATAAATAATTTACACCGATGGCGACATTATTGAATAAGCAAAACCCCATGGCCAGATTATGTTCGGCATGGTGTCCGGGAGGGCGAACATTACAAAATACCCGAGACGCATTACGATGCATGATCAAATCCACGCCATAAATCACACTCCCTGCAGCGCGTAAAGCAGCATTTAAGGTAAAAGGGCCCATACTCGTATCACCATCCAAATAGACGAGTCCTGATTTAGGAGAAAGCTTAAAAATGGCCTCTATGTATTTTGGAGTGTGGGCTTCTAATAGATTTTCTTTCGTAGCATAAGGGGCCTCTAAAAACTCGATTGAGTCTTTTAAGGGAGAGTTTTTGATGGCAGTTTCGATTGCTGTGAGACGTTCTGGGCGCTCAGGATGGAGAGGGCCCATATCGTGTAACCGACATTCAGGATGAGAAATAATGACTAATGACATGGCTGTGGTTTAAGCGCCCTCACACGGTTCACGCATTCTAAAAAGACTGAAAAAATTGATTTCAATGTCTTACTCCATTACCCTATCCTAAGTTTAGCGGCTATGCCGAGATTTAAAAATGTGTTATATAAATTACTTCTTTTAATTTATCAGGGGTATTAAGTGAGAATTCAAGTTATAGTTGTTGCCAGTCTGACTACCTCTTTGGGGGCACTGGGACACGCCACAGAACTTCAAAATGAAATCCAAGCTTCTTTGCCTGCTTTGTATCAAGCACAAGTTTTGCCGCCTTTTAGTCCCACTCCAGAAGGGTATGAATCTCTTAAAAATGCCTTAATCAAAGGCGGGATAGAAGATCGCTATCTCATTATTAGCCTGGGTGAGGTAGGAATAACCACTTTTACTCAAATATTAGCGGATAAAGATATTCAAACAAATAATCTGGCGCTTATTTGGGGTGGACATCAATATCTACCTGAATTAGATCCTTTAATTGGGAAGTTAGACATTATTGATTTACCTTTACATGAACGTTCTCTAATTGAAGCTAAAGTGAAAAATTCTAAAACTAAGTTGGTCTCCGCGATGGGTGTGCCGAACGATTTTACACCTAAAAATTTGAACCTATATTTAGACCATTATAGAGCGGATATAGAAGCCATCCTAGGAAAGAAAACCGTTTGTATAGGGGTGTTTCTCGGGGGAGACGCGCCCGACCGCCAAAAGCGATCTCTTGTGTTTACCTCCCAATGTGCAGCCAAATTAGGGGAACATCTTAAATCATTAGCAAAGAAAAAGGATGCCGCCGTTATTATAACGGCGGGTGTCCGCACTCAGCCAGAGATCTTAAGAAAATTCGTTTCACCCTTTGAAAATTCAGGGCTGAGTTATAAAGTGGTTGATGCGAATACTAAAGGATTTTCTTATGCCTTATTGGCTTTTTTGAAGGAAGCATCATTGTTGTCAGCCAAGTTGCCGATCTCTCAAAGTGCGAGGACAAGCGAAGTCTATGTCACATTTGATTCCATTACCATGGGAACGGCTGTCATTGAAACCCAAGCGCCAGGAAGTGTGACGGCAATGGGCATTGATAGCATGAGTGACAGCCATTTGGCTTTTGCTGATCTTGCCTACAACCACGGGTTGGTTTCCTATTTGAAATGGGATCAAAAGAATCATGAGTATGAATTTTTGCCTCGTCTCAATAAAAAAGAGACAGAATCAGATCTTTCTTTTGCGAGAGAAAGTGCGGCGAGAATGTCTGCAAAAGGAATGGTGAAAGTTTTGACCGAACTCAATTTTTTCGTTAAATCAAAAGATAAGATCGCCACATGAAATCCAGCCTAAAATCCAGCCTGAAACTCAGTGATTCACATTGTCATTTACATATGCTTGAATGGGATAAACTCGAGACAAACCTCGAAGGCGTCATTGAAGCCGCAGAGCAAAACGGGATTCAGCATATGCTCTGTGTGGGAACCCTCATCGAGGATTTATCCACCATTCTTGAAATTACCAATCGATACCCGCATATTTATGCCTCAGTAGGCTTGCATCCCAACGAGGCGACTGAAAGGGAGCCGGAGGCTAAAGAAATTGCGGCCTTAGCAAGTGCAGCTAAAGTGGTTGCCATTGGTGAAACGGGTTTGGATTACTATCGATCGGAAGGCGATCTAAAATGGCAACAAGATCGCTTTCGAACACATATTGAGGCAGCTCGTATGAGCCAAAAACCTTTAATTATTCATACGCGTCAAGCGAGACAAGATACCATTCAAATTTTAAAAGAATGTCGGGCATCCGAAATCGGAGGGGTGTTTCATTGTTTTACCGAAGATTGGGAAACTGCTAAACAGGCGCTCGATTTAGGGTTTTATATTTCGTTCTCAGGGATCATTACCTTTAAAAATGCCCATGAGATCCAAGAAGTGGCTAAAAAACTTCCGCTTTCTTCGATATTGATTGAAACGGATTGCCCCTATTTGGCACCCGTTCCACATAGAGGAAAGACTAACCAGCCCAGCTATGTTAAATATGTGGCCGAATATTTGGCCCACTTAAAAAACCTCCCCCTCGAAGAAGTGGCCCATCAAACCACCCAGAACTTTGAAAAGTTGTTTTTATCTCGCCTCTAATGACAAGATTTTAGATTCGAGACCAAAGCTTCCACTTGCCTACTATAATCAATACTAATTGAACCTCAATGAGCAGCAACAGGGAAGCTGCTTAACTTATTAACCGCACTTCAGGAAGGGGTGAATGATGAAAGCGAAATGGATTTCTTTGTTTTTAATTCTTTGCAGCACAGTATGCTTTGCCACAGAAAACCTTAAAGTGTTGATCCCTTCAAATGTTATTGCAAAAAGAATCAAAATTGCTGCATCACAAATCAACAAAGAATATCGTAATCAACCATTAACCGTTATTATGGTGATGAAAGGAGCGATTTTTGTCACCGCAGATTTACTGCGAAATCTCCATGTTCCCTACACTTTAGAATACATACAAGCCAAAAGCCTAGGTATCACCCGAGGGTCTCCTGAAGCGAGAGTGGAGCTTACCGGCATTGAAAACCTTAATGTGACAGGTAAACACGTATTAATTGTGGATGACATTTTTGATAGTGGCAAAACGATTTTGGCCATCATTAAAAGTTTGGAAGCCAAAAACCCCAAGAGCATTAAATCTCTCGTCGTATTTGCAAAGCAGGTCCAAAGAAAAACCTCCTATCTTCCCGATTACAGCTTGCTGGATAATAAAGAAGTGATGGCAAAATTCCCCGATGGAGAAGACAAAAATCGCGTTGTCGTAGGCTACGGCATTGACTACAAAGAGCAATTCAGAGGCTTGCCCGGCCTTTATGTGTATAGCGCACCCCAGTAATTAAACAATTAACTAATTTTATATTGACTGATTTTACCCGTGGCCGTTAATTTCTCAGCATTTCAACATTTTTACTTAAAAATGCCTTTATCTTGTTTCTGGCGCTTGGAATTTCAGTTCGTGACTTTAAGGTTTTGGCATATTGAACATTGATGCTATCATAGGGTCCAGCAGCGGCATATAGATAGAGCAATTCAATTCTGTCGCCATTATTGTAAACAATTAGGGCAGAAACCTCTTCATATAATTCATGTTTTTGGATTTTTCTTTCAATGAGTTTAAAATTGCGACTGCGGTGTTTGATACTTTCGACAACATGTTCCACAATCTGCTGGGCGCTTAAGCCATTGCCTATAAAAGGTCGTAAGGTGATAATTTCGGACCAATTATAAGGATCACTGTCGTTAACCGGAATAAATTCAAGCAGAGTAGGGCTCCCGCTTTCTATTTGCTTGAAAGTCTTTGGGATAGTTATTGTTAAATTAATCCTTTGCTTTACTACATTGACTGGGAAGATAAATTGATCCGCGGTGGGGGTCGAAGGCGCTAAAGGTGCCGAGGCAACACTATAAAGGGGTAAGGAAAGGCAAAGAATCAATAAAATGGATTTGATCACACCCCTTCGTATTAAACTTCGTATGCTATTCAATAAAATCATTTTCTAAGGTTCCTATTAAGTGTACATATTGTTAAGTTGCATATTATTGTTTAAGGATAATTTTATACAAGTCTAATTCTAAGATATACCAGGTTCAGTAAAGCCTGACAATAGCTGACCTGTCACCTTTCAATAAAAATTTACCCTTAGTAAACATACTAAAAAGAGTAGAGGTCGCCGTATAGAACCAAAAATCCGCTATTCTTTAAGTAGAAACCATCAATATCAAGGGTGTCTGCTTGAATCGCAAGTCCATCAAGGATATCAACGTTGAGGAAGCCATATTTCGGCCTGCCGAGCTTTTTAAGATCCCGTCCGAGGTATTAAAGGCGACCCAGTTTTCAACCCAAGATAAAATACTGATTTTAAGAACCTGGCGATATGATGTCTTGCTAGAAGAAGTGGCTATGGAAGAAAATATGCCAGAAGCCAGCGGCAATCATCCTGATTTACTCCAGGATATTGACAAGGCTTTGCTAGAATTAGGTGCCGCCTCTGAAGAGGGTCATGGCACACCGACTAAATTTGGTTAAAGAACTTTAAATATGGCATCTAATATCGCAGGAGCTATGGTTATGGCATTTTTGCTTGAATCTTCGGCATTTAGTCCGAATGGATCTATCCCCACTCAATATACCTGTGAGGGTGGCGATCGTTGCCCCCCTTTAAACTGGTCAGCACCCCCTGCTGGGACCAAGAGTTTTGCTTTAGTAGTAGACGATCCAGACGCACCCGATCCTAATGCCCCTAAGATGCGTTATGTTCATTGGGTCCTGTATAATATCCCCGCAACCGCCACGAGTTTGGCAGAGAGTGCTAAAGGCAGCATTTTACCTCCCGGCACGGAAGAAGGCATAAATGATTGGAAGCGAACAGGATATGGTGGGCCTTGTCCTCCCATTGGTCAGCATCGCTATTTTTTCAAACTTTACGCCTTGGACACAGTCTTACCCAAAATCTCACCTCCTCCCACCCGAAGTGCTCTCGAACAAGCCATGGAAGGGCATATTTTAGGTCAAACTGAGTTAATAGGCCTGTATCGACTTCAAAAGAAACAGTGATATCTTGCTGGGTCTATTGAGGCAATAGCCAAGGGCATGGACTATATATAATGAGAGCTTTCAGTTTTCTTAGTAAAGGAGAGGGATGATGAAAGGTGGACAAAGCGGGCAGAACGGGCATGGTGAATGTTGTAGATTAAAAGTATTCTCTTTAGGGATGGCCATTGGTATCACGACAGGGTTATGGATGTTACTGTTAGGATGGCTGAGTTGGCTGATGGGTTGGGGACATAATATTATCAATATCGTGGAACCCTTATACCGAGGTTACGGCCCCTCATTTGTAGGCGGGCTGATTGGTGGCTTATGGGGATTAGTAGACGGATTTTTCTTCGGTATTATCATTGCGTTTATTTATAACCAATGCCTGAAATGTGGGATCTGCCGCGCTAAATAATCGCATTTAATGCTAATCAAGTTTAATCATTTTAATTTAGCATCTCGGGGCTTAAAGATATTTTAAAGATATTCTTTAAGCCCCTAAATTATGATTTGAATGAAATCTAGGATCTGGGCCGTTCTTTTTTCACATTTTTTTGGTATAAATGAGGCCTGACATAGGGCATAATTTCGATTAAGACCCTCGTTAATTTATTAACTATTTCCAGGATTTCTTTTCCCATTTCTTGCGCTTGTGAGGGAGTTGTCGTCTGAGAAGTTTTCTCGGCTATTTGTCTCAAACTGTCTTCTATGATTTTTGAGAGTTTAATTGCT
>Ga0207084_1143_pt1 | contig 11236 bp, 11 predicted proteins | sample Alteio_BWMinHeat_55_FD_153543 | JGI IMG/M metagenome (GOLD analysis project Ga0207084, IMG submission 153543) | Enriched cells from forest soil in Barre Woods Harvard Forest LTER site, Petersham, Massachusetts, United States -... | ecosystem: Environmental > Terrestrial > Soil > Temperate forest >...
TAACAATACATTTAGAACCATTCAGGACTCTAGTGAGGTAAACAGAGAGCATGAAATGTTGGGTTTAACCGAAACCGCAACAGATTACCAAACAAACATGCAACTCTTCAAAAAATACTTAAGCTTGATGAAAACGGTCATTGGAACAAAAACATCTTAATATAAGGAAACAAAGAAATGGCATCATTAATTTCGGATCTTCATAATTCTTTGCGTATTGCTTCTTCAGGAATGTCCATCCAAAATAAACGTCTTTTGGTTGTCTCACAAAATTTGGCAAACGTGAATACAAAATCAGATACGCCCGGTGGTGATCCCTACCAACGCAAAACCATAACTTTTAAATCGCGTAAGGATCATAAAACTGGATTAGAGACTGTTGAAGTTAAAGGAATTGGACGAGATTCATCACCTTTTCGCTCCGTGTACTCTCCTGGAGATCCTGCATCCAATGACCAAGGATATGTGCTTTTACCCAACGTCAATGCCATATCAGAAACCATGGATATGCGGGAAGCTGGCAATAGCCACGAAGCCAATCTAAAGGCTTATGAAAAAATACTCAAAATGATGGAAGATACCATCGGCATTTTAAGAAATTAGAGGAGACCAATAAATGACAATGATTATGGGAACAAGTTCTGCATTCAGTCAATACAAAAAAATTGATGGAATCGGAGAAAAGAGTGCAAACAGTGGTTTTCAAGAAGTTCTCAAAGATTCCTTGAAAGATGCCGCTCAATCAATACGTTCCAATGAAAAAATGGTTTCTCAAGGAGTTTTTAATCAAGCAGATCTAACAACGCTCACCACAGAAACCGCTCAACTAGATGTGATGATCAGCACCCTCACTGCTCTGAGAGACAAAGTCGTTGCCACCATTCAAGAAGTTCAGAAAATGCCGATTTAATCTGAAAGATACAGCGAATTATAGAATGAAAAAAATAAAAAAATCACCTTGAATTTAAAGGCAGAGAATTGATATTGTTATCATAATACCACCCATTCTAAAAGATAAAAAACATGAACCAACTTGATTTACAAAAATATATCCATAGCAACATCCCGCTCACCAAAGCCATGGGAATCACTGTCCAAGAAGCCACTAAACATAGGGTAATCCTTGAAGCTCCCCTTGAACCGAACATGAATCATAAGAAAACGGCTTTTGGGGGGAGTCTTCATTCTCTGGCAACTCTATCTTGCTGGAGTCTTGTCTTTATGAATCTAAAGGATAAAAATATACCTGTCGAAATTGTTATCTCAAAAAGTGAAATCAAATATTTAGCTCCGGTTACAAACAATTTTAAGGTAGAATGTCACCTTCAGAATAAGGAGAAATTCTCGCATTTTGAACAAACACTCGCAAAACATGGAAAAGCACGCATTCGGTTGAATGCTCAAATTTATGAAGGCAATACCCTAGCCGTCGATTATTGGGGCGAATTCGCTGTCCTAAGAGCCTAAAATTACCTATTCAAATTTAATAATGAATCTTGATTCACGTCATAAGATAATGCTACAAATAGTGTATGCCACTTTTTAATGAGTAGGCTTAAATAGAAAACATTTCTTCACTCATGGCAAAATTATATGGCATCTTATATTTTAAAGCGTCTCTTCCTTATCATCCCCACCTTATTTGGCATTATGCTCATCAACTTCATCATCGTTCAAGCCGCTCCCGGCGGACCTGTGGAACAGATTATTTCCAAAATCCGCGGACAAGCAGGGGATGTTGATAGCCGACTCGGCGGTGCGGGAAGCGAGGCAGGCGCTCAATTTCAGCAAATGGCTGGCCATGAATCTGCCTATCGCGGTTCTCAAGGAATTGATCCAGAGTTCATCAAAGAATTAGAAAAGCAATTTGGCTTTGATAAGCCTCCCCACGAACGTTTTTTTAAAATGATGAAAGATTATCTTACCCTAGATTTCGGAAAAAGCTATTTTCGGGATACGTCTGTCCTTACACTCATCAAACAGCGATTACCAGTATCCATTTCTCTGGGTCTCTGGACAACACTTCTCGTCTATTTTATTTCGATACCCTTGGGTATCCGTAAGGCAGTACGAGACGGCAGCCGTTTTGACATGTGGACCAGTGGCCTTATCATAATCGGATATGCCATCCCCAGCTTTCTGTTTGCCCTCTTTCTTATTGTTGTTTTTGCTGGCGGCAGCTTTTCTATTCTTCCCTTTATGGATCCCCTCAAACTGTTTCCTTTACGCGGTTTGGTATCCGATGATTGGGAAAACTTCACCCTTTACCACAAATTAACAGATTATTTATGGCACATGACGCTCCCCATCATTGCCATGGTCATTGGCGGATTTGCGAAACTAACCCTTCTTACAAAAAACTCCTTCATTGAGGAAATTAATAAACAATATGTGACAACGGCTAAGGCCAAGGGTCTGTCAGAAAAACGTGTCCTTTATGGACATGTGTTTCGCAATGCCATGCTCATTGTTATTGCTGGATTTCCAGCAGCCTTCATCGGCATCTTGTTTACTTCCTCCCTGCTCATCGAAGTCCTTTTTTCCCTCGATGGTTTAGGACTCATGGGTTTTGAATCAGCCATGCAGAGAGATTATCCCGTTATGTTTGGTACGTTATTTATGTACACTATTATTGGCATGGGCCTCCAATTAATTGGAGATATCACCTATATGTTGGTAGATAGACGCATTGATCTTTCGGCAAGCCGCGGGTAAAAGGAAATAATAATGATCAGATCTTTAATCAATTTTAATTTCTCCCCCCTCACATTACGCCGGATTAACCAATTCAAGTCGAACAAACGCGGTGTATTCTCCTTATGGATGTTCCTTATCATTTTTATTTTCACGCTGTTTGCGGAATTTATTGCAAACGATAAGCCTCTAATTGTGCGTTATGAAGGAAGCTTCTATTTCCCCATCATCACCAGCTATCCTGAAACCCAGTGGGGAGGAACCTTCGAGACGGAAACCAATTATCGGGATCATTATGTTCAAGAACTCATTAATGCTAAGGGCTGGTTCATATTCCCTCCTATTCCTTTCTACTATGACACGATCAATTACGATTTGACCTCACCAGCCCCCTCCCCGCCCGATCGTTACAATTGGCTTGGAACAGATGATCAGGGAAGAGATGTGCTTTCCCGCCTTATTTATGGAGCCCGGATCTCCATACTATTCGGGTTAACACTCACGATGATTTCCATGTTTATTGGCATTACTGCTGGAGCTATCCAAGGATACTTTGGGGGAAAGATTGATCTTATCTTTCAACGATTCATTGAAATCTGGGGAGGTCTCCCCATTTTATATTTGCTCATTATCCTATCCAGCATGGTCGAACCCAACTTTTGGTGGCTCCTGTGCATCATGGGTCTTTTTGGATGGATTAATTTGGTGGCCGTGGTGCGGGCTGAGTTTTTCAGAACGCGTTCTCTTGATTATGTGAGAGCAGCGGAAGCCTTGGGCGTTCCAACATTGCGCATTCTCTGGCGCCATATTCTCCCCAATGCCATGGTAGCAACCATCACCTATTTACCCTTTATTGTTAATGCCTCCATCACCACTTTAACATCTTTGGACTTTCTAGGCTTCGGACTTCCTCCTGGATCTGCCTCTTTGGGAGAGCTTCTAACTCAAGGCAAAAACAACCTCCAAGCCCCCTGGCTTGCCCTTACTGGTTTCTTTACCTTGGCAACAATCTTGAGTCTCCTCATATTCATCGGAGAAGCCGTCCGAGATGCCTTCGACCCTCGAAAAATCAATTTGTAGACCAAAAGTGGGCAATAGCCCAAAAAAATAAAATAATTTTAACCATTACTTAATTTATATTTGATAGCATTAATACATAAGATGTATTACATGTGCAATAAACTGATACTAATAGTCAATATGGAGGAAGAAATGATGAACGATACTTTGAGGAAATCAGCGTCACGCGTAGCCCTGACGCTCCTAATAGGTGTCTCGAGTACCACTCTAATGGCAGGTCCCCGAGAAAATTCAGCAAAAAAAGCATTCAATACCTACACACAAGGTCAACAAGCTCCCTTGAATGATAAAGAAGCGGCCGATGCTGTTGTCAGAACTTATGGACAAAAAGTGCCGGCGAAAACTGTGTGGGATGATATCATCAAAGTTCGTCAACTCCCTCAGGCTCCGCCTCCGCCTCCGGCATCTCAACTCCCAACGCCTCCAAATCTTGGTCAAGGCGCTCCTGAAACAGGCGGAGCTATAACACCAGAAAAGCTTCAAGAGGCTAAAGAAAAGCTGAAGCCAGCAGTCCAAGGCCCCCTAAATAAACCAGAAGGCTATGTTGATGAAAAAGCTGAGTTTAAAAAAAACCTTCAAGAAGCTAAAGATAAACTAAAGCCAGCAGTCCAAGGCCCCCTAAATAAACCAGAAGGCTATGTTGATGAAAAAGCTGAGTTTGAGAAAAATCTTCAAGAGGCTAAAGATAAATTAAAGCCACCAGTCCAAGGCCCCATGAATAAACCAGAAGGCTATGTTGATGAAAAAGCTGAGTTTGAAAAAAATCTTCAAGAGGCTAAAGATAAGCTAAAGCCTATTCCTTCCGAAAGTGAAAATGATTTTGATAGAATGATGACTGATGTCGAAGGCTTTAAGGATTCCTTTGAAGATCAACTTCAGAAAGCCAAGGAAAAACTTAAGCATGTATCACCTGGCAGTGAAAATGATTTTGATAGAATGATGACTGACGTTGAAGGCTTTAAAGATTCCTTTGAAGATCAACTTCAGAAAGCCAAAGAAAAACTTAAGTCTACAGCGGAGCCGTCTGATAGCGAAAAAGACTTTGATAGTATGATGGGCAACATTGAAGGATTTACGGATTCATTTGATCATCAACTTCAGGATGCTAAAAAGAAACTAAAGCATGTGACACCGGAAAATGAAAAAGATTTTGACAGAATGATGGCTGACGTTCAAGGTTTTAAGGACTCTCTTGAAGATCAACTAAGGAAGGCTAAGAAAGGCTTGAAACCTATAGCTCCTGAAGGCGCTCAACCTAAACAAGGATTCGGTGCTGAAATAGCAGACGTGGAAGCTCCTCCCGCTCAGCAAATCGATATTAAACCCACTCAACACGAAATTGATTTAGTTCACGGGTATTTCGATTTCGGAAAGAAAAACGTCAAAAGTATGCCTTTGGATCAAATAAAAAAAGCTGTCCTTGAAAAAGCTAAGAGTGCAAGCAGTACCTCTTATTGGAATGAATCTGAACAGGAAAAAGGTGAAAAGGAAGCCTATCTAAAATTCATAACAAACTTAACATCATTAGAAAGAGAGCTTGGTGTGACTGAACCACTTATGGATGATTCGAAGCTCAAAGAAATATTTAAAATCAAGTAAAGTGCCTAAATTCGCTTTGACAGGGCGATATTATAATCAATCAAAAAAAGGGGAAGGTTTATACCTCCCCTCTTTTTTTATCATTAAAAAACAGAGAATCTTAGCCCCCTCACAACCCCAAATAAATCAAGAGTCCCGCAGCGAAAGAGACCATTAGCAAACTATCAAATCGATCTAAAGCACCTCCGTGCCCCGGCAGAAGTGTACCTGTATCTTTAACGTTATAATGACGTTTCAACAAAGACTCAAGTAAATCACCCATATGTCCCATAAAGGACAAATAAGCACAAACAGTGATAATTTGGAGAGGCGTGATATACAGACTTTGAAGATAAGGAGCTGTTAAATATCCTCCCAGGATACCTGCAAAAATCCCCCCAAAGAATCCCGCCCATGTTTTGTTAGGACTAATAGATGGCGCCAGCTTGGGCCCCCCAATAAGCCGTCCTGCAAAGTAGGCGCCCGTATCAGAAAACCAGATAATGGCCAACAACCACATAAAATACAAATGCATCCCCTCATGGGCCATATAAACCAAAAAAGATAGGGAAACCGTAATATAAAGAGAACCAAAGAAATGAACGAAAAAATCACGGATTTTCTTATGATGCCGAATAAACATATATAAGGAAAGACAAAATCCAATAAATAATAACTCAAAAATTGTCCTTACAGAAAAATCAAGATAAAGATACCCGATAGCCACGAAGGGGATCACGACACTCACAGGCGTTACCGTTTGATGCAAGACCATGCGAGACCACTCCCGCATCATAAGAACCAAAATTAATAGAACAAAAATGTCAAGATAGGGGGAACCGACCCAAATTGATGCCAAGACGGGGGGAATAAAAATAATAGCTGTCAAAAATCTTTTCTGAAGACTCGATAAATTTTCAATCAGCAAAAACAGCTCCAAAACGGCGGTCACGTGAATTGTACATCCCTATTGCATCATCCAAATCAGCTTCATTAAAATCAGGCCACAGCTTATGACTAAACACAAGTTCTGAATAAGCAATTTGCCATAACAGAAAATTACTAATGCGATATTCGCCGCTGCTTCTGATCATAAGATCGGGATCTGGAATATCCTTTGTGTAAAGAAACGAAGAAAATTCCTCTTCATTCAATGTTGCCATATTTTCACTCAGAGAGGAAAATGTTTTGTATCCATCAGTCAAATGATTAACAAAATTTCGACACGCCTGAAGAATATCCTTGCGTCCCCCATAATTAAGGGCAATAACAAGGGTCAGCCCTGTATTATTCTCAGTAAGATTCTCACTTTTCTCAATGAGATTTTGAATATCCGGGGCAAACTGAGATTTATCCCCGATGACACGAAGTCTTATGTTATTGTTGAGCAATTCTTTCACTTCATGCTTCAGGTAAAAGCGTAACAAGCCCATTAAATCGTCGATCCAGTCCTGGGGACGTCGCCAGTTTTCACTGGAAAAAGCATACACAGTGAGATACTTTACACCTAGAATCCCCGCATGATGTGTCACACGCTTAAGCGCCGCGGCACCCTCCTTATGACCCAAAATTAAGGGAACGCCCTTCCCTTTTGCCCAACGACCATTACCGTCCATAATGATCGCAATATGAGCGGGAATTATTGCAGGGCCGTTTGAAGCTTGAGCCATTTCTTTTTGATTGGACATATTTATATTATCTCTTCATTATTCAAAAACAATCATACCTGTTTTGGGCTCAAGAATCCAATAAAAAGTTAAAAATCAATTTCCCTCAAAACGAAACAGCCCTCCCGTTTCCATTCAAAAGCGGACATTTCTAAATTGCATTGACACAACATAATATTTTTCATAACGATTCTCCCCTTGCACTTTTGCCTCAAGTACGCTACAAAAATAGAGAAGACTTGTTATTTTTGTTGATAAGATTTTTATGCTCCTTCTCTCAAGAAACAAGAGGCTCCTTTTATTCCTATCAACAACCTAATATGAATGATATTGTCATGCAACCTTCTTTAAATTTTGGCCTCAACCTCGTCTCAGAAGAAACATCTACACCTCAAGAAACACCTAAACCTGCGAATCAAGAAACATCGTTCTTGGGCAAAAATGTGACCTTGTCCCCCGTTATGGCCCAATATTTGCAATTGAAAGAAGAATATGCTGATTCTCTTCTATTTTTTCGCATGGGCGATTTTTATGAGTTGTTTTTTAATGATGCAATTATTGCTGCCAAAGAACTAGATATAGTCCTCACAAAACGGGGCAAGAATGAAGGCGAAGACATTGCCATGTGTGGTGTTCCAGCCCATGCCTATGAATCCTACCTCGCGCGGCTCATTCATCGAGGCCACAAAGTTGCCATCTGCGAACAATTGGAAGATCCTGAAACGGCTAAGAAGCGTGGATCCAAGGGACCCTTGAAACGAGATGTGGTACGCGTTGTAACTCCCGGAACGCTGACGGAGGATTCTCTCCTCGATGCACGGCAACACAATTTTCTGGTGGCCTTCTCTCCTCCCACAAAAAAAGAAATTGGCGTCGCCATTATTGATCTTTCCACAGGAACTTTTCTCATTGAAACCACGGATCTTAATGGCTTACCGGGTGTCCTAGCGCGTCTGAATCCAGCAGAAATTGTTTTCCCGGATCGTCTGATGCTAGAACCAAGTCTCTATGATCACCTAGCTCCTTGGAAAAAAAAGATTTCTGCTCTGCCCCAGGCTCGCTTTGATTTTGAAAACGGTAAAGAACGCCTCCAAAATACCTATAACGTAAAAACATTAGATGCCTTTGGCACCTTTTCTCTCAGTGAAATCAGGGCAGCGGGAGCGCTTCTAAACTATATCGAAGTGACTCAAAAATCAGCCTTAAAACTTCTTGATCGTCCGCGTCAGCTTAAATCTCAGATGATTATGGTCATCGATGCACCAACACGCCGCAGTCTAGAGCTTCACTGCACCCAATCAGGGCAACGACAGGGTGGCCTTCTAGAAATCATCGATTATACAGTAACAGCAGCGGGCGGAAGACTTCTCAGTCTCCAACTCTCTACGCCCCTCATGAATTTGCCCGTCATTGAAGAACGGTTAGACGCCGTCACTTATTTCGTCGATAATTCCAATCAACAAATTTATGTTCGCGATACCCTAGAGGAAGCCCCCGACATGGAACGGGCCCTCTCTCGCCTTAATTTTCAACGAGGAAGTCCACGAGATCTGGGAGCTTTGCGTAATGGTCTAAGCATTGCCATGACCTTGCGGACTTTCCTGGAAGAAGACACTCTGCCGGACGGACTAGACAAACACGTAAAGCGTCTTGGCTACCACCACGACCTTATTGACAAGCTGGAACGAAGTTTGGCCTCGGAACTCCCTGTCCATATGCGGGATGGTGGATTTATCGCCGACGGGTACAATGGCGAGCTCGATGCCTATCGTTACTTATGTAAAAACAGCCAAGAAGCCATGGATCGTCTGCAAAAAGATTATATTTCGCGAACGGGAATCAATACCTTAAAAATCAAACACAATAATGTTATTGGTTACCATATCGACATTGGCCCCAGCCATGCCCATAAAATACCGGAAGATTTCATTCATCGTCAAACGTTGGCGTCGTCCGTAAGGTACACCACACCAGAACTATCTGAACTAGAACATAAAATTACTGTGGCGGCACAACAATCCTTAGATCTCGAAATGGCCATTTTCGCAGATTTAGTTTCGGATGTGCAACTACAAATGGATGATATTCTACAATGCTGTCGTTCCTTAGCAGCTTTGGATGTTTCGGCTGCTTTAGCTGAATTAGCTAAGGAACAAGGTTACACGCGCCCCCAATTGGACCATAGCGTTATTTTTGATGTGGAGGAAGGATTCCATCCTGTCGTCGCAGCTCTCTTAAAGGACAAGGGAGATACGACCTTTGTGGCTAACAATTGTCACTTAGGACAGGACACACAGATGTACCTGCTAACAGGACCTAATATGGCCGGTAAAAGTACCTACCTCCGACAAAACGCCCTCATTGCCATATTGGCCCAGATTGGATCCTATGTGCCAGCGAAACGCGCACACATCGGTCTGGTAGATCGCATCTTTTCCCGTGTGGGCGCCGCTGATGATTTAGCCTCTGGTCGATCGACCTTCATGGTAGAAATGGTTGAAACGGCAACGATTCTCCATCAAGCCACGAATAAGTCCTTTGTAATATTAGATGAAATCGGGCGAGGAACAGCCACTTACGATGGTCTTTCCATTGCCTGGGGAGTCATTGAGTACCTAATCCAACACAATAAGAGCCGAACCCTCTTTGCGACCCATTACCATGAACTGACGCAACTTGAGGTCTCTATTCCTCAATTACAATGCCACACCATGCGCATCAAGGAATGGGAGGATAAAGTCATCTTTTTGCATGAGGTAATCCCAGGTCAAGCTGATAAATCCTATGGAATCTATGTGGCTGCCTTGGCAGGGCTTCCAGCCCAAGTGATCCAACGTTCGAGTCAAATCTTAAACAGCCTAGAAGCTGACCAAAAAGGGATTTCTGTACCAGAACAACCAACTTTCATCCCCCAAGGACCAACGCCTGTGGAAAAGAAATTGCTGGCTCTGGATGTAGATAATCTTTCTCCGCGCCAAGCCTTGGATCTCATCGGTGAACTGCAGGGAATGTGTTGAGAGGGGAGGTGGTATGTTTCATCACCCCTTATAAGGAAAACATATCTTGTAATATATCTAAGACTTTTCCTTGGGTTTTTAATTCCAAATCTCCAAGTTTCCTAATAAGACGGGATCGATCAACTGTTCGTATTTGATCAAGGACAATTTGACCTTCCTTACCGTCAAACTTTAAAGAAACTCTCGTTGGATATTTTCGCATTGTCGTGGTCATAGGAGAAACAATGACAGTCATTAAATGTCTGTTCAGTTCATTTGGAGAAACGACAACACAGGGCCTGATCTTCTGAATTTCCGATCCTTTAGTTGGATCAAGATTGATAAGATATACCTCAAACCTCTGGGGTTTAATTGAATTTTCTACCATTCCCACTCATCCTGATCCCAGAGGTTTTTAGCTTCCAAAAAATCTGCGTTCTCTATATCCTTCAATGAGTCTTCTCCCGTATGTTTACATTCAACCTCAAAGAGATGATCCCATTCTTGACGAGATTCCTTTGAAGCTTTCAATATCAGGCAATGATCTAAAAGCTGAACCTCAACAGAATTTTTAAACCCACATTGTTTTATCAGTGATTGAGACAGGCGCACACCCTGAGAATTGCCTATCTGTATTAGCTTTAATCGCATGTTATCCTCCTTATTATCACAATACAGTAATAACATTATAATTACAAACTAAAAAGTCAACTCAATTTATCACTGACCACAGCATAGGGTTATTTACTGCCCTCAGCGCCACTCGTTCCTTCAGATTGAGCACGAGGGCCTTGATCTAAAACAGGTTCCTTAAAATATTCCCACCTATCACCAAAATGTCCTTTTTCATGCTGCCATTTGCTACTCATTCTATCTATTTGCTCAGCTGCCCTATTATATTCTTCATATTTTGCCACTTCCTCAGCACTAAGAGACGAAACGATGGTGAAAGTAAATTGGTCACCTGTCACCTTAATGTTCCCGATTTTTTCAACATTAGATAGAATCGGAAGGACACGTACACTAACGACAATATCCGCATTTGGAGCAGGCGCATTATAAAGGCAAAGCCCACCCAGACTAGACGGTGGAGTCTCCCACGTATCTGAAGCTAATGCACTTGTAAAGGCATAGGGTAAAGCAGCCTGACTATGTCTGAAATTACTAATATTATAATAAATTCCATTTTCATTCCATTTTAGAATTCGTTGCGCAGCCGTT
>Ga0207084_1144_pt1 | contig 11143 bp, 9 predicted proteins | sample Alteio_BWMinHeat_55_FD_153543 | JGI IMG/M metagenome (GOLD analysis project Ga0207084, IMG submission 153543) | Enriched cells from forest soil in Barre Woods Harvard Forest LTER site, Petersham, Massachusetts, United States -... | ecosystem: Environmental > Terrestrial > Soil > Temperate forest >...
CATTTGATCAAAAGCCAAAAACATAAAATCATTACGGGGATGAAAAATAACGGGCCGTTTTCCCATGGCCGCAGCCCCAATGCCAATACCTGTCAAGGCATTTTCCATTGAAGGGGAATCAAATACTCTTTGAGGCCCGAAACGATTAAAAGCCTCGGTCGTTGTACCAAATACGCCGGAAGAGTAATCCACTGAAATGCCTGTAACAAAAATGTTTTTGTCGCGCTCCATTGATTGCACTAAACCTTCAGCAAGCGCTTGCCAATATTTTAAAGTTCGCATTTTAAGATTTCCTCTTCACATTACATAACATTTTCAAATAAAGTGGCAGCTTCGGGCCAATTTGTTTGTTTCGCCTGGCTCACTTCCGCTAGAACTTTTTCTTTCGTTTCTGCTTCCCAAGTATTGAGTTCATCCACACTTGCGAATTTATTTTGAAGAAGAAACTGTGCTGACCGCTTGATAGGACATTGTTGCATCCACTGATTCAATTCTTCAAGAGAACGATAATTTCTGTTTTGCTCATGATCAAAATAGGGTCCCACATGTTCTCGCCAGCGATATGTCATAAACTCAATGAAAAATGGACCCTTTCCAGCTCGGATCTCTCTTAAGGCTTTAGATGTTTGATCATAGACAGCATTAACATCATTCCCATCTATTTTTTCTGCCGTAATTTTAAAAGAACGAACTCGCTCACAAAGCTCTGTTCCAGCAGGTTGACGTGTTGAAAGCGGGCTTTCGGTTGAATAAAGGTTATTCTCGCATACAAATAAAACGGGTAATTGATGAACAGAGGCGTAATTTAAACTCTCGTAAAAAGCCCCTTCTTCACAGGTAGCTTCCCCAAAAAAACAAACAGCAACATGAGGTTTACCGTCCATTTTAAAGGCCAAGGCACTACCTGTTGCAACGGGTATGGTTTGAGCCAAAATGGCTGAGGAAATAATGAAACCTTGTTCGCGCGCGGTAAGATGGACCGATCCCCCTCGCCCTTTTGAGCAACCTGCTTCTCGTCCATATAGTTCAGAAGCTAACTTGAATAAGCTGCCGCCCTTAGCCAAGTAATGGTTGTGGCAGCGATGATGAGTATAAACAACATCATTAAGCGAAAGAGCCTCGCACACACCCACAGCGACTGCTTCTTGGCCAGTACCAAAATGCGTGGGGGTACGCATTTCTTGGTCTTTATATAAGCCGGCTAATGTTTCTTCGCTATGACGCAGCCATAATAACTTCTGGTATAAATGCCTAAAATGATCTCTCTTTTTTAATAAGGAATCCTGAGACGCATTTACCTCTAACACTTCACTCATTTCTATCCCCTCTAACTTGCGGTAGCTTACTATTCTATCGCGCTCCTAGGTTAATACCAAGATATAAAAGAGGGCCCTTGCAAAAATAAGTTAGTAAGCAAATATAACCTCAAGGGTAGATTAATGCCTGCTTTTTAATGCAAAACCCGGCTCTTCAATAAGGACCCCACGTTTGGTCTTGCGTGCGTTTAAGAACAGGAAAAAACCAGGAAGACTAGCAAACAAATGGGCGATCCCAAATGAGACCGATACTGCAAAAACCAAATCGGAAGGGACATTAATAAGTGAAAAACCTGCTAACATGGCGCTTTCACGAACACCCCATCCTGCAACTGAAATTGGGAGCATTGAAATAAACATCACGGGGATGGTTAAGACAACGCACCAAAAAAAAACTTATCGAGCTACCGTAGGATTTGAAAAAAAACAAACATAGCCAATATATTGGTAAAATGAATTCCGATACTTGCCAAAAATGAATAACTAGAATTTCTTTTCGAATTTAAAAGATAACGGCTATTTGAAAATAAATCTAACGCCCAACCAATCCATTTTATTTTTTTAAATCGAGAAGGCAATCCCCCTAATAAAAAGAATGAGAGAGCGCCTATTCCACACCACGCCACTAAAAAAATTACACCCAATCTCATTTTCTCATCAGAGATTATTTGCAACAAAGGCATCAAACTTAAAAAGAGCAGGAAAATAAGTGCAATAAAACCCACAATACGATCTAACAACACGATGTGAAGAGCTGCATGCGTATTATGAATATATTGTCGCAAACTCCATATTCGCATCGCATCTCCACCTACAAATGAAATCATTACTTGAGCAAAAAAACTACCAATGAAACTAATTTTAAGAGCAGATTGCCAGTTAAGATTCATCTGAAATAGTCTTGTTAGATATATCAAACGAAATCCCACAATAAGGTTTTGCAACAAAATAATAGCTACGGCCAAACAACTCGCATAAAGACATTCCGGCGAGAGAATAGTTTCTTTTATTAACCCAAAATCGACCTTAAACAAAAAAAGACCAATTAAAACAATACTAAATAAAAGTTTGATCAGAGTTCCTAACATAAGTGAATTCTATTCCTCTACAATCTCGATATTATTGTTTGTTAATAAATTCTTTTTATGGGTTACATTTTTTTCCTTGCTTTCGTTCCACAATGATTGCATTTCAGAGACGAATGGTTTCAATTCTTCAACAATAATGTGTAAATTTTTTCTCACTTCTTCTCTTCTTTCTGGCGTTATTTCCTGCAGAACGGAGGCAAATTTGGCAATGGTAAGAGAAGTTTGATTGGGATCAGTTAATATTCTATTTAAGCTGGATGAGGTTTCTGAAACAGCTCTTTCTAAATGACTCACAGTTTTAATGACCGGCGATATAACAAAAGATAAAGGAACAAAGACAATCCCAACCACAATAAGCGTCTTTATAAAAAACGAAAAATTGTTAGAGGAAGAATTGAGAGGGGTGTTAGACATTTTAAAGACTTCGCCGGATTGTAAAGCTCTCTCATCACTACTTAGGCCTAACCCCTTTGTTTCATTTGATAGCACTCCCGACTGTGGGGGTGTAATACCAACTTTTTTACATCGTTCCAAAAAAGCTGATCGCATGGATTGCAGCTCATCATAGGCCTTCACCAAATCAGCGGATTCGCTCACCAAATTGAGGGATTCACAAATCATAAAAAAGTGACCGTTTTCCTTTTTAACTATAGTTTTATAGTCCGTAGCCTCATTCATCATTCAATACTTTCCCTTTAATTCTCACAAAAAATCCCAGACAAAAAATTTAGCAAACAGGTAGCAGTTTAACTTTTTCCTCTGGTACGGCAAAAATATTCTTGAAATTAATATTGCAATGTGTTTTATCTAAATAGGTAAAAGAAGGGGTCGGATAATTAAAAATCAGAAGTTTATATGAAAGTTTTGAAAAAAATGAACAAAACCTCTCTAGATCTGAATGGCAGATTTCAACCATCACAAACGGACGATATTGCTTGATACTTTTCTCTGCACCTAACAACACTTCAAAATCATGGCCTTCGGCATCAATTTTTATAATGCCGGGATGAATATCAAGCTCATCAAAACACATGATAGGAGCTTTTACTTTTTCCAACCTTATTTTCTTGGCAATCCGACTACCAAATGCCCTTTCCACTGCACTCACAACCTGATTCTCGCGGGTAGAAGTAAAAGTATGTAACACTACACCTGAATACACTGGCGTATAAAAAGTAAGTTCTGTTTTAGCATCACTTAAACCCACCAATTTATAATCAAATAAGCTTAAAGTTTTCTTTAATTTTTTAAGGTTAGGTTCATGTAAAGGATTAGGTTCTAATGAAATAATAGGAATGGTGCTATTTAATTTACGAAATGATAAGGCTGATATACCTGAATTTGCTCCCACATCCACAAACGCTCCTTCCGAAAACGGACAAAAATACTGTAATGCAAAGTAACTTTTATCATGGGGTAATAAAAAGGAAAGCTTATGAATTAAACGCCAGGCCAAGAACCAGGTGTAGGGATGCTGTTCAACTAACCTACCTAACCGATATTTGAGAGAGGATAACATGCGACTTCCAGCTAATCTAAAATTAAAAACACGGTTGTATTTTATATAATTGACTTTAGTAATGACAACTTAAACAGAAAAAAGAAAGAAAACTTACTTCTATTTAAAATTAAGTTGGATACCCCTAATTGACAAGTCCAATGTTTCTGATACCCTCCTCCGATACTTCAAAAGGTTTACTCATAATTTTATTTCCAACCATTTCATTTGAATGAGGTGTCAGCACTACAACGTAATACCCAAGAGGAAGTTCTATCTCTGCTTCACCTCCTTTAACAGATGTTGTTTGATAAGCCTTGGATCCCACTTCATATTCATTATTCTCGACCAGAACCCGAAAGACCTCAAGAATAGAAGCGCTTTCTTCCTTGCCATCTTGTTGCTTATAATGGTAGTTAATCGCTAAAACAGCGCCTGTCTTATCAGGTTTATTTTCTTTAGCCTTTATATGAATATGTTCTCTGTCCTGAAATCTACCTAAATAGGGAGGGAAATTCCAATCTAATTTCACTATCGTCCAACTATCCTTCACGGATTCATCACGTTTAATAATTTCGTGATTCAATAAAGTTTTTCTCTTTGCTAAAAGCTCACTGACCAACCTTTTGTGTGAGCATCCCTTATAGCATCCTTTGCCCGTTAACTCCCGCATTACCGACTCAAAATTTTGCTGATTAAAACATATATAGAGTTCCGGTCGCGAATACTGAGGATTAATTTTTCTGTCTCTAAACCAGAAATATTGCAAATTCGTAAGAGGTCTATAACCCCTTTCTTCATTCAAAGCAAATTTACTATAATCAAAATCGTCATCAAAATAAGACCAGGAATTCGTTTGCACAGAAAATGGCATAGAATAGGTATTAGAAACAGATGATTTTCCGTAAAATTCAGGTTCTCTCAGCATTTTAACAAACCCAAAATGAGTGGGGGGCAAAAGATTGATATACTGATATTGAATAAAAAACCAATGATAAAACAAAAAAGAACAAGTTATCATACAACAAAATGCAGTTGTCCCAAGCGTAATTAATTTGAAAGAAGGTGATGCCAATCTCTTCTTTATAAAAACATTATTCATGACAGGTCTATATATTAAGGCATAAGCTCTAAAAGTTTGTACGATTTGCCATGAAATGGTTAAAACAAAAAAGAGCCCCAAGGCAATAATGGTATTAAGTAAAAAAACATAAAAAGGGGCATACCTCGTTAAATATCCCGAATAAACATATCCAGGAGACAAAATATAAACTATTGTATACGCAATAAACCCTGATATCAAAAACTTCGAGAGATATCCAAAAGGCTTTTCTTTCAAAACTTGAAACTGTATTTTATCTCTCACCAACGACATAGAAGTAAATAGAAAAACAAGAAAGATAAATAACCCCTTCCAAACCGATATAGGCAAATCGGTCGATAACTCTTGAAACCATATTCGCATCATATCTTGGTTATATAATGATGGCTGTTTCCTCAGTATCAGTGCAATAGAAAGCAAAAAAACAGCTGTGATGAATACGATTTTTGAAGAATAGCTAATGTGTTTAGCAAGGTTTAATGTTAAGAGCTTTGAGAATTTCGTTATTAAATATCCACTTAAAATAGATAAAATAGCGCAATTTAAAAAATAATAACGACCGATTTCAGGTATCCTTTGAGAAACCAAGCCACCCATCAAGGATTGATTGAAAGTTATACATACCCAAAAAGCAAATAGTGGCAAAAATAAAAATGCAATAACTTCGTTTGCATCAAGCCTCCGTGAAATGTGAGGGAAAAATCTTATAAACCTTGATGGACGATTAATTGCTTGATCACTATTAACGAATATAAAAAACCCGAGAATGAAACTTATTAAAACTATTAAACTAAAAACAGGCGTATAGATTTGGAATCCATACATAAAAAAACTTTTAACATAAGAAATAATATCTCTGAACTTAGCGCCATCTAGAATGTTATAAAAAAAAGCAACGTTTAAAGAATCATAAAAATTCATTAACATTTTCTTAAGGGCGACGGGATCGGAAGCTTCGTTTCTGGCCCAAAGTGTGAATTTAAAATCTCTTATGACAGTATCAAAACCCATGTAGGCCGACAACTGCATGAACAATATACCTACACCCAATAACATTCCAGTAAATTGAGCAAAACCCCCTAATAGGACATTTTTGAACGACTTACGAAAATATAACAGCAAGGTATACAATCCTGTCCATGCTGTAACAAAACCAGCAAATACAAGCTCACCATAGAACAAACACGCAGCATTGAGAGCCGTTAGAAATATCCACCATTTCTTATGCGAACCGGATAGGCCATGTACACACAATAAACTTGAAAAAACAAAAAATGCATGCCAAACCCGATATGTGACAACATTCCATTGTGCAAATAATATGTAATCCGTCATTAAAATGATGCTGGCCAACACTGAAAACCAGATGGAAAATCGAGCAAAATAATGATAAACAAAAAATAATGAAGCAATACCTATTGTAAAAGTAGTAATGAAGATCTGACTTTCGATGCTGCGCGCCCCTAAGGCAAAAAGAACAAAAGCATAAATGCGAGGCCAATTTCCTTGATGCGAATGAATAACAGGATGGGCGTCCGGAAAGGGGCTAAAGGCCTCGTCCGTTAATCCAAAACTTTTCAGTAGGTCCCCGTGATAGAGATTGTAAGCATGACCCAAAGAAGAGAATGACTCGTTATTATCCATTACATAGGGAATAAAATCAGTTAACCACAAGAATAAACCATAAACGAGGACATAACAGGCTAAAACGAGCACCAAGCCTCCCCAGTAAGACTTGAATACTGGCATTCTATTATGCCAAGAGCCTGCTAGGTTATTTACTTCCTGCATCAAGTAGCGCCTACTTTTAACTTATCCAGTGAACAAAAAAGCTCTTTGAGCCCTTGAGATAGTCTTTTTAAATTTAAAGAGGGAAAAGCTGATTTAAGATATGTAATATCAAAGTTTCTATGCAAAATGGGCTGCATTCTAGAATGGAATTCAAGACTAACAGGTCCTGAAATTAATTTAATCATTTCTGCCAATTCCCTAAAAGTAACACTCTCGCCTGTGGCAAAATTAATTATCCCATGAGAAGCATAGCACAATACTTGAATTAATAATTCCACAACATCCTCAATCGCAATAAAATCCCGCTTCTCCTCTCCTTCACCAAAAAGCGCTATCTTTCCGTCATATACTGCAGAACGACTGAATCGATTTGGGCCATATGGGTTGTGTGTATTACTAAATCCGTATATTTGCGTAGACCGAATAATCGTTAAAGGGCTATTGCGAATGGTCTGTTGAAACATTATTTCCCGGCTGGAATGCATATTGCTGTATAGCCCGCTACCACCCAAGCAAGATTTTTCAGAAATCGTTTCATGGAACCAAGAATAAACCGCATCTGAACTAAAATAAACAACTTGTGAACAGTCCACTTTAATTAAAGCATTACAAATATTTTCGCCTATTCGAATGTTCTTAATGAAATCACTGCTGCCCATTCTATTATTGCCCGCAAAGGTGGCTAATACTACCACCGCATCCTCAGGTTTTAGTAAAGTGACAAGGTGTTTATCCGCACCCTCTTCTGATAGATCAATATCCTTGGTTAGGATACCCAAAAAATTCATTTGGAGTTTTTTAAGTTGATCGATGAATGCACTACCAATGAAACCACCCGCGCCTAATATAACAACCCTTTTAGGCATTTGAGGAACAATATTCTGGTGAATTAAGCCAGTACTGCTATTCATATTACTCAATTATAGTCCAATAATAATCTCCGGTATAACGTGCTTCCTTAAAAACGTCTAACCATTCCTCAGGATAACCATAAAATTTCGCAGTTAATACCCAGCTTTCAAAAATGGCCTTCTGTTCAGGTGTATAATAAGAATCCATCTGAACAAAAGATTTACCTCTAGAAACGCGTTCAATTTCGAGAAGAGCGACAATAGCTCGTTCCCTTGTGAAATTATGGATAGTATTTAAAGATAATACACAATCAAAACTTTTATCGGGGAAGGGTAATTTATCACCGCTGCCTAAATGCAGCCTCCCCACTGATTCAGGCTCACAATGCATCAGAGCATATTCAGAAACATCTATACCAAAAACTTCTAACCCCGGACATGCCTGCATCAAATCTTTTACAAGGAATCCTTTCGCACAACCCACATCCAACACTCGATGGCCTGGCTTCAGATTAAAATGCGCAATGATATCTTTTGCAACAGGTACCCAACGACCATCATAACGATATCCCCCATAGCCATACTCGCGCGGACCATCAAAATACATTTCACCAAACTCTCGAGATATTTCTATCACCTTAGGGTCTTTCCCTGACTCTCTTTTTTGAATATTACGTTTGGCTTTTGGCAAAGCCTTCAACAAATCAATTTCAGGCATGGACACCTGCTTCTTCATTAAGAATTTCACGAATCCCTATTTTAAATGAGGTGTAACGAAAATCAGGAAATGCTTTATGACAATTTAATATGTCAAAATGGCGATGTGTAATGGGATTTTGCCTGGGAGTCGTTTGAATCAGTACATTTGATTCCATTTCTTTTATAACACAGTCAGCCACCTCAAAAAAGGAAAGTGATTCACCCGTTGCAATATTCAATATTCCCACACTTCGATGTAACAAGGTCAGTTTAACAATTTCAGCTACATTTTTAATATAAATATGATCCCGCTTTTCCTCGCCTCCACCGAAAAGAGTAATCATTTTGTTTTCTGATACTAGTCTTCGAAATCGGTTCGGGCCATAACCATTATGAGGATCTTTTAGACCATAAAGAAGACTAGGACGTAAAATAGCCAAGGGAACTTTATTATTCAAACTTACTTTTAACATTAATTCACGTGCAGCATGCATCATACCATGCAAACTTGTTGGTTCAACACTTGAAGCTTCTGTCACAGGATTAGCCGCGTCTGAATAGACTGCATCTGAGCTGATATACACCACATGGCTCAGAGCTATCTTTTCAAGGGCGGCACAAACGTGTTGCATCATACGTAAATTATCAATTAATTGCAGATTTGTTTTGCAAGGAGCAATTGCTGAAACTACTACCAATGCATCTTCTGGTTTCAAGATGGATTGCAATTTATCCGCTGCATTGTCATCTAATAAATTAAGTTGCTGCCGTGATACGCCTAAGAAATTAATGTTGTCCCTTGAAAGCTGTCGACAAATTTCACTGCCCACAAAACCCTGTGCACCTAACACGACTACCCGTTTAGGCGTGGTATTAAAATTAAGATGTGTTAACATACTGTTTCCTTCACGCCAAGCGTAAAATATTCAAAACCTGCTGCTTTGCAATCCTTATTATTTAATACACGATAAGGATCAATAATAACTCGACCAGCCATTTCACCACTCAAATCTTTAATATTGAGTGCTCGAAATTCTGGCCAAGGGGTCATAATAATTAAAACGTCCGCATTTTTCGCTGCATCGAGTGCAGAAGAGGCTATTTCTATTTTTAGTTGCCCATCTAAGTTTACCCCTGGATCGAAGGCTTTTACAGAATAGCCTCTCAACCATTGCAGTAACCATAAAGCGGGAGAATTTTTAATGCTATGGGTATTTTCTTTGTAGGCCAAACCTAAAACAGCGATTTTGGGATTGGGGTTTTGATTAAAAACATAATCATGTAATACTCTTAATACCCAATCCCTTCGATATTGGCTATTGCCTTGCCAAGCACGGACAATGCTCGTATCTGTTCCATATTCATTCGACAGTTGCACCACCGTGGTAAGATCCCGTTCAAGATTGCCGCCTGCAATCCCCAATCCAGGTGACAGATAAGCATACTGACCAATACGCTTATCTAGCTTTAACGCCGGCACTATCTCAAACCAATCTGCGTTAATTGCTTCACAGATTTCGCTTAAGGTATTCGCCACCCCAATTGAAGAAACCAAACAACAATTAATCGCAATTTTAGTAAGCTCAGCACTCTCATATCGCATAGGTAAAATGGGACAATTAAATGCTTCTAAAAAATTCTGATACCTTGTTGGTAAAGGTTGTGACGGCAAAAAACAACCTATCATAAATCGTTCTGGATGAAGTGCACGTTCTATTGCACGCCCAAAGATTAAGGTTTCGACTTGATAAAAAACACGTTCTAGCGGCAATTTTCCTTCAAGCTTTCTCGTAAAACCTGGAGGGACTTGACATAAAATAACCAATAAAGCAGTGGAATGTAAATTGGCCACAACCTTTTCGATTAGAGCATTTACAGGCGAAAGATCACTTTGGCCAGCATCGTCCGTTGGCACATCTACCGCAATATAAACAATATCACACTCTTTTAAGGCGATTGCTTTATCTGTAAAAGTTAAATGATCCTGATTCTTACTAAACAATTCGGGTAATTCTGGCTCAATCACTGGCAGTTGACCCGCTTTCAATTGCTGAATAAGCGCTGTATTTTCATCAAAACAAACAATATTAAAGCCTCTCTCAGCCGATGCAACAGCCGAATTCAACCCTAAATGCGTTAAGCCGGCAAAGCCGATTTGGGATTTCGACATATTTTAGATACCTTCTCTAAAGCTTCTACACCTAACTTTCTCAAAACCTGGTTCAAGAACCGGTCACAAGATAAATCTGTCTTTTTTCCTTCCAAGCACAATTTTTTAAAATGAGCATACTCCAATTCCCAGGTTGGGTCGGGTTGCTCTAAAATGATCGATTCCTCCACTGGACGCCCGCTGGGATAAATACGTTTACGGAAAGTGAATGTTGTAGGCCCCCATTTACATAAGGAACGAATATGAGCAGAGCCTTTTTCCGCAAAAATATCACATGTAAAATGATTGCGCCAAGAAAGTAGGGTCATTTCCATTTCGAAGGTGGGAGAGATATTTTGATTGTTAAAAATTACATGATCAGGCGCACGATTTTCAAAGCACTGACTCGAAACGATTGAAAAATCCTGAGAATCCACACCAAACCAATAATTGACTGTATCTAATAAATGTGAGCCCAGATCGGCCAGGACACCCGTACCTCGATCGCGCCATGGAGACTGTTTCACTAGAGCAGCCGTACCATTACCATAAAACATCCGGCAATGATAAATTTTTCCTAGATTTCCGGAATTAATTAAATCATGCATTCGGACAAAATGGGGCTCAAATCGATGGTTATAGGCAGTAT
>Ga0207084_1145_pt1 | contig 11120 bp, 7 predicted proteins | sample Alteio_BWMinHeat_55_FD_153543 | JGI IMG/M metagenome (GOLD analysis project Ga0207084, IMG submission 153543) | Enriched cells from forest soil in Barre Woods Harvard Forest LTER site, Petersham, Massachusetts, United States -... | ecosystem: Environmental > Terrestrial > Soil > Temperate forest >...
ACCAGGCCAAGGGGTTTAAATAGTTTGGAGATTCACTAATTATTGTTTGTAAAGCAGTTAACCCTTGTTTTCCACCTAACAAAGCTATCTGTGGTTCATACTCTAAGCCACCCACCTTGAGATGCGGATCCTGTTCCGCGATATAAGGCGGATTGCTAACAATCAAATCAAATGAATTGTTTGGTTTGTCAAAAAAACGTATCGCTTCAAACCAATCCCCCCAATAGAATTTCACATTTTGAATGTTTAGGCGTTTGGCGTTGTGTTTCGCTAAATCGAGGGCTTCTTGTGAAATATCCGTTGCAATAATTTCCCACTGTGGCCTTTCAACTGCTAAAGCGAGTGCAATCGCACCACTCCCTGTCCCTAAGTCCAACACTCGAATGGGGGATGTTTTAGGAAATTTTTTCAAAACAGCTTCGATTAAAATTTCAGTTTCGGGCCGTGGAATTAATACTGCAGGCGAGACTGTTAAAGGTAATGACCAAAATTCTTTTTCCCCTACAAGGTAGGCAATCGGTTCGCCTTTTACACGACGGGCAATCATGCTATTAAATTGGGCTTCTTGCTCGGGAGAAACCTCCTTTTTAGGCCAAGTGTAAAGGTGGGTGCGATCTTCCTTCAAAACAAAGGCCAATAAAATTTCGGATTCAAAGCGGTTTGAAAGCGTTTTTGTCGCAAATTCTAATAAGGTTTCGATAGTCATGTTATTATTCAAGGGTTTCGATTTGTTCGGCCACATGTTCTCGAGACAATGGTTCGATGACGGGCAACAAATCGCCATCCAAAATATCCAATAATTTATAAAGTGTTAAATTAATTCGGTGATCGGTTAGCCGCCCCTGAGGGAAATTGTAGGTGCGAATACGTTCGGAACGATCTCCACTGCCCACTAAACTTTTTCGAGTCCGGGCTTGCTCTTCCCTTTGTTTGGTTTGTTCTTGTGCTAACAACTTGGCTTTTAACACCGCCATGGCTTTGGCCTTATTCTTATGTTGAGAACGCTCATCCTGACATTCAACCACTAATCCTGAGGGTAGATGTGTTATTCGAACAGCGGAATCGGTTCGATTCACATGTTGCCCCCCTGCTCCTGATGCACGAAAAGTATCTATTCTTAATTCACCATCGTTGATTTCAATGGAATCGATTTCCTCTACTTCTGGTAACACCGCAACCGTACATGCAGAGGTATGAATGCGACCTTGGGCTTCAGTCGCAGGCACTCGTTGCACTCGATGTACACCCGATTCAAATTTTAATTTCGAATAGACATCTTGTCCTAACACCTTAAGAATAATTTCTTTAAATCCTCCTTTTTCTGAAACGCTTTCAGTCATGATTTCAATTCGCCATCGTTGACGTTCAGCAAAACGCGAATACATCCTAAAGAGATCACCTGCAAATAGGGCAGCTTCATCTCCGCCCGTCCCTGCGCGAATTTCAAGGTAAACATTTCGGGAATCGTTGGGATCTTTGGGAATTAAAAGTGTTTCAAGGGCTTGGGACTCCTTTTCAAGTCTGTCTTTCAGTTCTTTACTTTCTTCGTAAGCGAGCGCTTGCATATCGGGATCGTTATCTTTTAGCATCTCTTCTGCCAGCAAAAAGGCCTGTTGGGTATCTTGATATTGGCGAAATTTAGTCACGATTTTTTCTAAATCTGAATATTCCTTAGAGAGTTCACGAAAACGAGAAAGGGAATCCATCACTGTGGGGGAGCTTAATTCATGGCCCAGCTCCTCGAAACGAGCAGCTAAATGTTGCAGTTTTAATAATAACGAAGGTTTCATAATAAATTTTACCTAAAAATGCTTTTGTGAAATTTAATGCCTCGGTTTTACCTCAAGGCCTACGGGCCGACCGGGAGGTCGGCCCCTACAAGTTACCCCAAAAGCCCGCGGACCGACCGGATGGCTCGACCCCTACAATTACCGCACCGAGAAAGTCGGTCCCTACAATAATAATTCCTGCATTTTATCCAATCTTTCTTTATCGCCAGATTCAATGATCTCTCTTAACCGCACCGTAGGAGAGTGAATAAGGCGATTGCTTAATTTAAGCAGGGACTTCTCCAATACCAGTTCCGGGGATTTACCCGCTTTTAGTTCGGTTAAGGCCTGTGCCAAATTTTCCTCCCGTATAGTATCACATTTTTCTCGAAAATCCCTCAAAACCTGAATAGTGCTTTGGGCCTGGTACCATCGCATAAATTGTGCCACATGGTAATGAATAATATGCTCTGCATGAAGTACTGATTGTTCTCGTTTTTTACGATTTTCGTCCCCCAATTGCTTTAAATCATCCAAACAATATAAATACACATCCTCAAGCAGCCCCACCTCAGGTTCAATATTACGTGGCACGCTTAAATCTAACATTAAAATGGGGCATCGCTTCCTTTGTTTAATGGCCCGTTCCACCATGCCCTTCCCTAAAATTGGCAATAAACTGCCCGTGCCAGTAATAACAATGTCCGCTTTGGAAACAATTTCACCCAAGGAAGAAAGAGGAAAAGCCAGACCTTCAACTGCTTTCGCAAGGGCTTTTGCATGATTCAAAGTGCGGTTCGCAATTAAGAATCGCGTCACCCCTAATTTTTTAAGATGCTTTGCCACGAGTTGCATCACTACTCCTGTCCCAACAAGCAATACTGTTGAATTTTTCAAATCACTAAAAATTCTGCCCGCTACCTCAACTGTAAGCGAAGCTATCGAGATAGGATTGACACCGATCTCAGTTTGGGTTCGAACCTGTTTTGCCACTGAGAACGTGGTTTGAAACAAACGATTTAGAATTTTCTTCAATCCCCCTGCCCGGTTAGCAACCGAAAAGGCGGTCTTAATTTGCCCGAAAATTTCAGCTTCCCCCAAAATCATGGAATCTAATCCCGCGGCCACGCGCATCGCATGTTTCACAACAGCTTCGTTTTCAAAGGTATAAATAAAAGGGTCTAAATGATGTTTGACAAAGTTTTGTCTATTGATTAACCACTCATAAATTTCTTCAGACTGTTTTCCGACACAATAAAATTCGGTGCGATTACACGTTGAAAGTATTAGTACTTCTTCTGCGAGCGCTTGGCTCAATAATTCATTGACGATCTCAGAAAGGCTTTGCTCCTTAAACACAAACGCTTCACGAATGTTAAGGGGTGCCGTATGAAAACTGATGCCAAAAGCCTTTAAGACCATTTTCTCTAACTTTAAAAATTAATCTTCAAGCTTTTACCATCCAAGCCGATTTAAACAATAGGTGCCTCTCAACTCAATAAGGAACAGTCAAATGCACCCACCAAAACCTACATGTCGATTCGGAGTATATCTGATTGTGACTCTTTTGACGATGGTGTCTTTTAGGGCCTCCACTGAAGACGAGTCTTCTAGGCCAACCACCTCACCCACTGAAAATCTTATTTATATAGTATTGGCAGCCGAGCTTGCTGCCAAGCGAGATCAACCTGATATTGCCCTTGAATATTACCTAAAGGCTGCAAGCATGAGTCAAGATCCTGCTATTGCAGAACAAGCGACTCAATGGGCCGTCACCTTTCAAGCGCCTGAACCTGCCATGGTTGCAGCCCAAATCTGGGCTAAAAATGCCCCAAACGACCTACAACCACAGCTGGTCGTCATGACATTATTTATTGGTCAATCTGTCGATAAAGCCAAGCCTTATCTAAAACAGGCCATTCTGATAGCCCCCCAAGATCTCGATCAACAACTGGCTGCTATCCAAGGTCGGTTATCAAAGAAGAGTGCAGGAAATCTCAAAATAGCCCTAGAGTCTATTGCGAAAGAGCTCCCAAAGAATCCTCATGCCGCTTTAGTGGCCGGTCAAAGTGCTGCATTAGAGGGAGATATTAGCAATGCCAACCAATGGATCGATAAGGCCTTGTCTCTCAAGCCTGATTTAACAGCCGCCGTTACTTTAAAAAGCCGTCTGCTTAGGTTTACAGACAAAAATGATACTCGTGCTTTGAAATTTCTAGATGAAAAATTAAAAACCTTTCCTAACAATGCAGAATTACGCTTGTTCTATGCCAGCGCACTTTTAGATGCCAATCGTCTAAATGATGCCGTTATCCATTTGAAAAAATTAACCCAAAATAAAGTCTATGGGGGACAAGCCTTGCTATTCCTCGGAGAAATTTATGTGAGCGCCCAAAAATACTCTGAGGCAAAAAATTATCTTAAGCTCGCTTCAGCACTTGAGAATACAGATGAACGCAAAACTGCCGAATATTTATTGGGTAGCATCGCAGAAATTGAGGGAAATACGAAAGATGCCCTGGGTTGGTATTTGGATATCTCTCCTGGCACACTCCATGTGCAAGCCGTGTTACGAGCAAGTCGTTTGTTAATTGATGAAAGAGATTTTTCGCGAGCCCTTTATGTTTTACGAGATGCCACTCCCAGAACAGTGGAGGAACAAAAACAATTATTGCTAGCTGAAGTAGAACTCTTAATCACCAGTCATCAATTAAAAGAAGCAGATGATTTGACAAGCGAGTTGATGGAAAAAGCCCCCCAAGATCCCGACATCATCTATGCACACGCACAAGTGGCTACTAAATTGAAACGATTTGAAATTGCTGAAAAAGATTTAAAATCCTTGCTGGAAAAAGACCCTCGAAATCCAGATGTGTTAAACGCACTAGCCTATCTCCTAGCTTTTCAAAAAGATCGCTTAGAAGAGGCCAAAAATTATGCCACCCAAGCCTTGCAATTGTCTCCTAATCATCCCTTCTATCTCGATACAGCCGGTTGGATAGCATACCAATTGGGGAACAAGGCAGAATCCTTAATATTCCTTAAAAAAGCCGCCAGTTTAAGCCCGGATCCTGAAATAGCCGCACATTTAGGAGAGGTATTGTGGTCTACCGGCAGCAAAGATGAGGCCCTCAAATTATGGGAAATCGCCCTTAAAAAGGATCCCAATAATGATATTTTGCTAGACACCCTGACACGGTTAAAAACCAACCTCTCCCTTCCGGGGGCGGCTCCTCTCGCTTCAACTCAGCCTTAAGTTATCATATACTGGGTAAATGCACTTCAAAGTTTTTCTTCTGTTGATCTTAAGCTTATGCCTCACTGCCTGTGCAGTGTCTAAACCTACTTTAGAATCTCGTTCAAATGCTGAATTACAAATACAACACAAACGCTTAACTGCCTTAAAAACATTTGAGACAGAAGGCAAAGTTTCTTTTAAGAGTGAACATAAAGGTGGCATTGCCTTGGTTTATTGGCGACAAGAAGAGGACCACTACAATATTCAAATCACGACTGTCTTAGGATCGCATGCCATTTATTTGTCAGGTGTTCCAGGGCGCGTCCGCCTCAAACAATCCAACGGAGAAATTCTCAAAGCCTCTTCTCCTGAAGCCTTAATAAAGGAGACCCTGGGTTGGGATATCCCTGTCTCTGGGCTCCTGTATTGGATAAAGGGAGTGCCTGCACCTCATGATTCGAAGGCCGAAGTCGTCTACGATAATTTGTCGCGCTTAAAACTGCTCAAACAGAACAATTGGTCTATCCACTATGAGTCCTATTCTGAGGTAAATGGTCTCTTCTTCCCCAAAAAAATGACCCTAGAAAATGGACCTATTAAAATAAAACTACTATTTAATCATTGGTCTTATTAGAGGTATTAAGAATTTCCTCCACCTGCCGCTAATTCATTGAGGGATTAAATCCCCAGTGAGAATTAGTACTTGGAGGATACCGACATGGCCCAAACACCAGAACAGCTAGCCGTTCAAGGTCGCATTGCTACAATAAAAGAATCCTTGCAACGACCGGATATTCAACAAGATCTCTTAAGATATCGAAAGCTCCAAATACAGCTGGCCTGTTTAGGATTCTTCGAAAATACCATGCTGAATTTAAATGAACATCATCGTCGACTATTCTGGGCAGCTGGTCAAAAATGGATTGATGGAATAGAACCAACCCGCGCCGAACAACAAAAATTGGTAAAGGCTGCGTACGTAAGAGGGAATGCCGACGAACCGATTAACGAAGGCGATAATCTTGCCCCTTATCTCACAGCATGGTTTGAAATAAGCAATTTGCTTTCTCAAGATAAAGACGACGTTATACTTAAACATTCTGATTTTAATCACCTCCTTGTCAGAATTGAAGACGTTGCCAGAAGAGATGCTCAAGTGGTCCCCAAAAGACCCATGACTGAAGATTTAAATAGATACTTAAAGGGTTTCATGAAAAATATTAACGCTATTTTTAAAGCACCGGATAGAAGAATAGATCTGATGGCCGAACATAAACCCATAGAAGAAGATATTGCAGCAAGACGTGCCTCCCAAGTGGAATTAGTAGGAGCCGTTGCCGAAAGGCAAGATGACCTTGAAAAGAAAGCCCTTGCAGATGCCATTTCTGCCTATCGCGATAAACTAAGCGAAGAGGAAGAAGAGGAGGATGAGGAGGAAAAAGAAGATAAGGAATTAGAGGAATTCAAAAAGGTTGCATTAACTTTACCAGTTGACTCGCAAATCAAATTTGCAAGAGCCTTGGCTTCATTTAAGGTATTGGATGAAGACGGGGATGCAGATGTTCAGGAAACAAAAGAAAGAAGACAAGCGTTTATAGAGATCGTCAAAAATTTAAAAAAGCCCATAAACGATGGCGTGTTTGAAAACTCAGGTTTTATGTCAAAATTAAGTTCAGCTGAAGCAAACAGTTTGAAGTTCATATTGCGGGATGTAGAAAAGTACGGTGGAAAGGATATTATCGCAGATCTTTTTTCATTATTAAACTCAGCTAAAATAAACAATGAGATAAATGAGCTAACCCCTCTACTCCAGCTTATAGGCCTTCTACACTTAAGCAAACAAAAAAACGAAGGTAGACGAAGGGAATTAGAAAATGAATTTAACCATCATAAGGAAACAACTCAAGAAATAAAAGATTCGAGGGATTACGCTTCAAAAAAAGCAAATTCCGACAAGTTCCATAAGGAGTTTGAGCAATGGGGAGATACCTACAAATTTTTCGGAGAAACTTTCATTAAAGAGACCACAAAAGCAGCAGATAGCATTCATGAATCAAGAAAAGATCTTACAAAACTCTTTCAAAGAAACCAAAATAATAAACATTTCTCAGAAGCATTCAATGGCATTTTGGAAAAATTTAATTTACCTCGTCAGAAAAATTTTGATCCAAGCCAATTAATTAGAATCGTTCAAGAATCCAACAATAAGGAACAAAAAGCTTTCCAGGAGAAAAGGCTAGATTTATACAAGAATGTATACAATACTATTCTTGCCGATTTGCAATCAGTTCCAAGAGGACAAAAGAAAGCACGTCCGGAATCTCCTTCCCCGAAAAGTCCAGTCTCACCTTCATCTGCTCCGCCGCCCATTAAAAAGCGAAAATTGAAAATGGCCTCTATGATTGAAGAAAGAGGAGCCATGGAGACTGAAGCTTTAAAACGATTAGATTCAAAAGAAGAACAAAGAAAGCAAGACGAACTCAAACAAAGATCTGAGAAGGAAAGAGAAGCGGCCGAGCATAGACAAAGAGAAGAGGAGCGAGCGGCTATAGAACGAAAGGCTCATGAAACAAAAGAAAGAGAAGCCGCTGAACAAAGAAGACTAGAAGAAAGACGCATTTCAGAACAAAGGAATCACGAAGCAAAAGAAGCTGCTCATGAACTAGAACAAAAGAGACTGAGGGAAGAAAAGGAAAAAACTGAGGCCTTAAACAATGAATTTAGACGATTAGAAGAACTACAACGAACCCAGGCACAAGAAAGAGCAGCTTTAGAACGTAAATGGGAACAAGAATCAAAAGCAGGCAAGGCGCTTGAAAAAAGAGGGCTTCAACAGGAAAGATTTGCTAAATCTGAAAGATTTAAAGCTGAAGCATCAACCGATAAAGACAAACTAAAACAAGCTGATGAGATCTTGACCGAACTGAATATCTATATTAAGGATCTCCAGGCGGTAGGCCCTCGGAAAAAGGGATTCCTAACTGGCACCTTATTAAGCGATCAAGAGGCTAAACTTGATATTGCCAAAAGAGCGCGTGCCAATGTGCTTAATCTAAGAGAAAGTTATACCCAGCAAGGAAAGGAAAAACTATCCTATCAGGGAAAAAGTCCCGATAAATTTTATCAGGCAATCGCTAAAGCAATCGATGAACATATCAAGTCCAATAAAATCGCCCATGGCTTTGCCCTCATCGATAAAGGAAAATTGGATAAAATATTACACAAAGCAGAAGATCTCCTCGCTGGTAAAGTAGCTAAGGAAAAGAAAAAGAAACATTAGCCCACTGCTTGCGATTTTTATTTAACTAACTATCTCGTTCATTCTTTGCTTTATTCCCTGGGAATAATTTAAACAAACACATAATCTGTAATAGCCTTAATGCAAGCTCGTTCTATAGCAGCTCGATCCATATTCTTGGCATTTTTTTCAATTATAATAGCGATTTTTCCAAACTTATCAATCTGACAGGAAACGAGGGGCTTATTATCCACCATTAAAAGGACTTTTTCCGTTTGTGCCATTTCGTCCGTCTTTAGTTTTGCCGCTTTTATTAATTGCTTTAATGTATCTCTTGCGGGCGAAATAATGTGCGTCTTTTCTTGAGCCTTATGACACATCTCTGCTTCAAGTTTAATCAAATCAAAGGTCTCCTGATTATTTAATAAAGTATAAAGTGTATACGCTAGTTTGACCGGAATGTCTAATTTGTCCCTAAACAATATACGAATCCAAAGATATTCAAATATCTCTGCGGCTTTAATCATTTTGGAAATGGTTCCCTGCGTTAATCCCATGGCTTTAGCAAGTTCTGTTTGATTTTTAAACAGACCAGATTTCATTTGTTTCGAGAAGGAAACAGCTCTTTCGAATTCGGAGATATCTTTTGAATCCGCATTTTCACTATGCATCAAGATCATGGCAGTTTTATCATCAATATTAGACACCCTTGCTAATACTTTCTGATTAGCTATAACAGAACAAGCAAACCACCTTCTTACACCATATATGATTTCAAAATCATGTTGGGGATCATCTAATAGCGGACGAACTAATATTGGTTGATGTTGGCCATATCGTTTGATTGAGATAATAAGATCCTGACAACCCTTTTCGGTCAACCAGGCAGTATCTCGATTATGGTAACTCCAAGGTTTACACCGCTTCGGATCAATCAGGATCACTTGATAGGACAAATCCCCTTCCTTTAGAGTCGAACCCTCCTTCGACTGCATCTGTCGCTTACTTTTAGAAATATCTTGCTTAGACACATTCGACACCTTATCTCACCCTCCTATCCTAAAGCGACCTTCAAACGCTTCAAACTTAATAATACCTCAAGCGCAAAAATTAAAATAGATTAAAATTTTCTGTTAATTCTAGATAATTTAGTTAATATTATTTTCTTGCTTCTTCTACTTTACGACTTCCAGTCTCTTAAGTTGATCGACAATATGGACTAGATCATTTGTGAGGGCATTTATGTTGGCCTCTTTTTTAACAAGAACATCCATAATTTTTTTTAATCGACCTTCTAATAAGAAAAGCTTATATTCCAACGATTGAAATTCGGCGGCATAGTTTGATTGATTTAAATCAAATATCTTAAAAATATTCGAGCGTAATTCGCTAGACATTTACAGAGCCCTCAACATAGGATGATCAAAATTGACAAAACTATATTTTAATCTTCACTATTAATCAAGCCTTATTTTTTCAGAAATAATGAGCAAATTAAATATTATTCAAAAAATAGCCTAAAAACACTTAGAATCTTATGAATTACTCCTCAAATTATTCTCTAAAACTTCTAATGCAAATATTCCTCTTGGTTTTGATCCTTACGATTGAATAAAAATGCCGCTCATTTGTGAAAGAATTTCATTTTTTCAGGAAACAATTAACCGCATTACCGGGGAAGCGTTTGACGACAGCTAAAAAATCCTGGCCAAGGATCTTTTTTAAGTTTACTAATACGGGCTTCAATATTAGAAACAGTATATTGGTCTCCCGAGCGTGTCTTCATTAATTCTTCCCAGGACAGAGGCACTGAGATGGGGCCATTCTCACGTGCACGAACCGAGAAGGCCGCAACTGCTGTTGAACCCATAGAATTTCTCAGATAATCCACAAATATCTTGCCCTTACGTTTGGATTTACTGATGACATCCGTAAAATAATCCGGGTATTTTTGAGACGCAACACTGGCGAGGGAGTGCGTAAAAGTCTTTATATCAGACCAGCTATGTTTGGGTTGAATGGGTATAACAAGATGCAGGCCTTTACCTCCCGTTGTCTTAACATAGCTCTTAAGACCTACCTTCTTCAAAAGGTCTCGGAGATACAAGGCTCCCCGTCTCACTTTCTGCCAAGATACTTGCTCGCCTGGGTCGAGATCCAATACAATTCTATCCGGCTTTTCAAGAGCTTTACTATTGCTTCCCCAAGGGTGTATTTCAATGGTATCAAATTGAATTAAAGACATTAGCCCCTTTTTGTCTTTAACCATCAAAAGATTGGCATGATCAGAATTCCTACCGAGGGAGATTGAAGAAATAGGAGAAGGGAAGGCCTGATTATAATGTTTTTGATAAAAGGCTTTACCTGAACCTGAAGGACAACGCAATACCAAGAGAGGACGATTCTGGATGTGAGGTAACATGAAAGAGCTTACTTTATCATAATAAATAGCTAATTCACGTTTTGTGATATTTTTGGTGGGATAAAATATTCTATCTCCATGGGTGATTTCAACCCCTCCAATATTTTCGCTTTTTTCAAGTTTAGCCTTGCTTCGAGTGACTTTTGTCATATTCTTTTTGGACGTTTCTCTTATCACTTCTCTTGTCTCCTTATCCTTTCTTAAGCCTAAAAAAACGGGGTGTCTCAAAATGCCTTCGTTTGTCCACTCTAAAAATTCTAGTTCACACACTAATTTGGGCAAAACCCACGTGGTTTCTTTCTGCTTATCAATGAGCGACACATCATGAAAATAGGGTTTTTTTCGCACCCATTTTTTAAGGCTTGAATAAAGCTTTTCAAGCGATTCTTCTCGAAATCCCGTACCAACATGGCCGCAAAAGATGAATTGATTTTGATCGTTATAAACTCCCAC
>Ga0207084_1074_pt2 | contig 10829 bp, 11 predicted proteins | sample Alteio_BWMinHeat_55_FD_153543 | JGI IMG/M metagenome (GOLD analysis project Ga0207084, IMG submission 153543) | Enriched cells from forest soil in Barre Woods Harvard Forest LTER site, Petersham, Massachusetts, United States -... | ecosystem: Environmental > Terrestrial > Soil > Temperate forest >...
GCCTGTTTTCTTTTCTGCACATTGTTTTGCAATCATACGTAATGCTGCTTCACGAAATTCTAATTGCGCATCTTCCAGTTCAAATAATTTTCGATATTGTCGCACAAGTGCATTTTTCGGTTCTGTTAAAATAGCAATCAATGCTTCTTGATCTAATTCTTCTAATGTTGCGACCACAGGTAAACGACCAATTAATTCTGGAATTAAACCGTATTTCATTAAATCTGCAGGTTCCACTTCACGGAAAAGTTGATCGTTTGATTTTGTATCCGTTTTACTGTGGATTTCTGCAGAAAAACCAATGCCTGATTTTTCTGTACGATCACGAATTAATTTTTCAATACCGGCAAATGCACCGCCGCAAATAAATAAAATATTTTTCGTATCAATTTGAACAAATTCTTGCTGAGGATGTTTGCGTCCACCTTGTGGAGGAACAGAGGCAATCGTTCCTTCAATTAATTTTAATAATGCTTGCTGTACACCTTCACCTGAAACATCTCGTGTAATAGAAGGATTCTCGGACTTACGAGAAATCTTATCGATTTCATCGATGTAAACAATTCCTGTTTGTGCTTTTGCAACATCATATTCAGATTTTTGTAATAATTTCTGAATAATATTTTCAACATCTTCACCGACATAACCTGCTTCAGTGAGTGTTGTTGCATCAGCAATGACAAACGGAACATTTAAAAGTTTAGCAAGCGTTTCTGCTAATAACGTTTTTCCACTTCCGGTCGGACCAATTAATAAAATATTACTTTTATTTAATTCCACATCATCGGTTTTATTTTTTTTGTCGCGCATGCGCAAACGTTTGTAGTGATTATACACTGCAACTGAAAGCACTTTTTTTGCATGCGCTTGTCCGATGACGTATTCATCTAATGTTTTTCGAATTTCAATCGGTGTGGGTAGGCGTGCTAATCCATCCGCAGTCGGTTGTTTATTTTTTCCATCTTCTGTAATGATGTCATTACAAAGCGATACGCATTCATCACAAACGTAAACGGAAGGTCCTGCAATTAATTTTCGAACGTCCTGCTGGCTTTTACCGCAAAATGAACAATATAACACTTGCACCTCCTCTACTTTCTATCGTTACTAAAATGTAAATATGCGTCCTTATTTTTTATTATCAAGTCTCTTTTTTATTATTTGACGAATGATGACCTTTACGATGCTCTAAAATTTTATCAATTAAGCCGTACTGCAATGCTCTTTCTGCACTCATAAAATTATCGCGGTCTGTATCTTTTCCAATAACCTCTTCAGGCTGTCCGGTATGTTTCGCTAAAATTTTATTTAATCTTGTGCGAATTTTAAGTGTTTCTTCCGCATGAATAGCAATGTCAGAAGCTTGTCCTTGAACACCACCTAACGGTTGATGAATCATCACGCGTGCATTGGGTAAACAAAACCGTTTTCCAGCTGCGCCACCTGCAAGTAGTAATGCGCCCATGCTAGCGGCTTGTCCGAGACATTGTGTACTCACATCGGGCTTAATGAATTGCATTGTATCATAAATTGCAAGTCCAGAAGTCACGACACCGCCCGGTGAATTGATATAAAGAGAAATATCTTTATCGGGATTTTCAGATTCTAAAAATAACAACTGTGCGACAACAAGATTGGCAACATAATCATCAATCGGTCCAATAATAAAAACGACACGATCTTTTAATAATCGTGAAAAAATATCAAATGAACGTTCGCCACGCGCTGTTTGCTCAATGACAATAGGGACAAGAGTTGACATAAATTTAATTCCTTTTTTTATTTCACTAATTCACTGTATTTTACGTGTTTTTCTGTGACTGTCACTTTTTCAAGTAATGCTTGAACTAATTTTTCTTCCAGCAATTGCATTTCAATTTCTGCACGTTGACGTCGGTCTTGTAAATACCATTTTTTTACTTCATCGGGTTTTTCATAGGCAGAAGCTAAATTCGTCGCATATTTTTCCATTTCTTCTGCAGTCACATTAATTTTATGTGATTTCACAAGTTCAGCTACTAATAATCCCACTGCCACTTGTTTTTTTGCTGCATCACGAAATTCGTCCATTTCTGCATCAGAATGATGATGTTCTTCACCAGGATGATGCGGATGAAGTTGATCATGAATACGCTTTGCTTCACGTTCGATTAATGCTTTTGGAATTTCAATTTCATTTTGCTTTAATAATTCATCAAACACTTGAACTTTAAGTTTGTGATTCACAACACGCACTAATTCGCGTTCAAGATTTTTTCGAATTTCAGAACGTAAATTTTCTACTTCACCTTCTTTCACACCAATTTTTTTAACGAATGCAGAAGTCATTTCTGGTAATTCAGGTTCTAATACACGAATTACTTTGATGAGAAATTCAGTTTCTTTTCCTGCCACTTCTTTTGCAAAATATTTTTCAGGAAATTTTAATGAAATGGTTTTTTCTTCACCGACTTTCATTCCAATAATGCCTTCTTCAAAACCAGGAATCATCATTTTGCTGCCGAGCACAATGGCGTAATCATGTGCTTGACCATTTGGAAATGGTTTTCCATCAATTGAGCCAGTGAAATCGATTACAGCTTGATCTTTTTCTTGCGCGGGACGTGTGACAGCATGCCAACGAATATGTTGTTCGCGTAATCGTTGAATCACATTATCAACCGCTTCATCGTCAACCACTGAAATTTCTTTTTCAATTTTAGTTACTTTGAAATGAACAGAATCAATGACTGGCATGACTTCAAACATCGCGACAAATTCAAGAGGTTGTCCAGGTGCAATTGTTTTAGGTTCTACAACGGGTGTACCTGCAGGTAATAATTTTTCTTGCGCAATTGCTGCATATAACGAAGATTGTATGACTTCGCTGAGTGCTTCTTTTCGTGCTGTTTCTCCAAATCGTAATTTCACAACATCTAAAGGAACTTTACCTTCACGATATCCATTCACTTTGACTGTTTGTGCTAGCTTAGAAATACGCTTATCAAAAGCGTCATCTAGCGTTTGTGTAGGAACAACAACAGTCACTTTTCTTTCTAATTTATTGGGTGCTTCGACAGATACTTGCATATAACTAGAGACCTCAAATAAAAGTGTTTATAATTAAAAAAACTTTCGGGACGCCATTATAGTAAAAAATCTTAAAAATGGGTATTCTTTTCTACTGGACTAATACTCAAGGAAAACGCAATGGCGCTCACCCCTTCTACGATGCTTCCTCTTGGTACAAAAGCACCTGATTTTACCTTACTTGATGTTATCTCTGGAAAAAAACTTTCTCTGGCAGAATTAAAATCTGAAACGGGTACCGTCGTGATGTTTATTTGTAATCACTGCCCTTTCGTCAAACATATTCAAAAAAAATTAGTTGAAGTGACGAATGCGTATCAAGCAAAAAAAATTAAATTTATTGCGATTAGTGCGAATGATATTACAAATTATCCTGATGACAGCCCAGAAAAAATGCGCGAAGAAGCTGCAAAAAAGCAGTATTCTTTTCCTTATTTATATGATGAAGATCAATCCACCGCAAAAGCGTATCAAGCGGCATGCACACCCGATTTTTATGTATTCGATAAGCAATTAAAATGTGTTTATCGTGGACGTTTTGATGAAGCCATGCCAGGCAATGAGAAACCTGTCACAGGAAAAGATTTATGCGCGGCATTAGATAGTGTCATTGCAAAAAAACCTGTGAATGCAGATCAAAAACCTAGCATGGGATGTAATATTAAGTGGAAAAAATAATTATTCTTGCAAATGATGACGAATGGCTTCAGTGACCCATTCATTTAAACTTTTACCATGTTTTCTTGCAACAATAAAAACATTGCGATGTAATTCGGGATCGAGTCGTAAATTAAATTTTCCAGAAAATGGCCGTTCTGGTTCTTCATTTCGTTTTTTACAAAATTCAAGATAATCTTCTATGGAATCGCGCAATGCTTTTTTTAATTCTTTAACAGTAGAGCCCTGAAAAGTAATGACATCACGCGTATTAATCACTTCACCGTGAAATAAATCCGCCTCTTCATCAAATTCTATTTGCGCAACATAATTTTTATAAATCATCATGATCAATTCCTGCTTCTATTAAAAAACGTCTCATTGAAACCACCGCACCCTTATTCGTTTCCTTATGAGGATGCGGTTTATGAAAAACTGCTCGAATGAAATTCAATTCTATTCTGACTCTGGAACCTCTTCCTTCAGAAATATCAGCACCCAAACTTTCAAGCATTGCTTCTATATCACTCCAAGCAATACTGGATTGAACAGGATCTTGAAAAATTCGTTCGAGTATTTTTTTATGTTTGGATCTGATCATGATGGTACCATTAATTAGTACCTAGAGTAAACCAACATTCCGCTAAGCTTTTGTTACAACGAAATGCACCGCCCCCTTCCGATTTCCACGGAAAAGTTGTATTCAAAAATAATCCTGGCTTTGCAAGATAGGCATTGAGATAACTCACATCAGAAGGATCACTTCCCACATAATAACAATGCGCTTCACCTTCAGGCGCTTCAGGCAACCATTCTGCTAATGCAAATTGCTGCACATTCGATTGAAATTGCGCTAATCGATTTGCATTCAGCACTAACCCACTATCAATATCATAAACAGAAAATCCCGAAAAACGACTGGATTGAATTTGAAAAGGTGTGGGACAGGATTCTCCAGCTGCAAAAATAATGTGTGGTAATAAAAAAAATAAAGAAATAGCGATACGTAATTTCATAAAAAATTCTCCTGGAAAAAAATTGAATAAATGGGAATAACAACTTTGAATTTGATTAACTCGAGATTATAATGCGGAAACGTATTTACTGATGAACGCGCTTACTCTATGACAGAAATCAACCGACATCAACACCTTCAGCAAAAAAATATTTTTATTTCATGCATCGTTCCTGTTTATAACGAAGAAATGAATGTCCAACATTTTTTTGAAAGGTTACAAACTTTTTTACGCAGCGTAACAAATCAATTTGAAATTATTGCCATCGACGATGGGAGTCGAGATGCCACAATAGAAAAAATAATCGCATTACCGAAAGACTATCACATCAAACTTATTGGATTTTCCAGAAACTTTGGAAAAGAAATTGCACTCACAGCAGGATTAGAACATTGCAGCGGTGAAATTGCGATTCTCATGGACGCTGATTTCCAACATCCCATTGAAATTTTACCCACATTTTTAAATGAATGGGCAGAAGGTTATGACATGGTGTATGGATTGCGAAAAAATCGCGACAATGAATCACGCGTTAAACGTCAATTTGCAAAATGTTTTTATTGGATCATGAATAAAATTACAAAAATTGATTTGCCCAGCGGCGCGGGTGATTTTCGTTTGCTGGATAGAAAAGTGATTAACGCACTGAATTCTTTTCAAGAACGCACACGTTTTATGAAAGGACTTTACGGTTGGATTGGTTTCAAACGAAAAGCAGTTTTATACGACGTGCAACAACGTGTTGCGGGAAAAAGTCGCTGGGGATTTCGAAAATTACTAGAACTTGCCATTACAGGAATCACTTCTTTCTCAGACATTCCATTACGCGTCTGGGGATTTGTCGGATTTATTATTTCTGTTTTCGCACTCATTTATTCAATTTATTTTTTAGTGTACACATTAATGTATGGAATTGATTTGCCAGGTTTTCCCAGCATTATTATTGCGGTGATGTTTTTAGGTGGAATTCAATTATTATCGATTGGAATTTTGGGTGAATACATCGCAAGAATTTTTACAGAAGTAAAACAAAGGCCTAAATATATCATTCAAATAAAAGATGGATTTTAATTTCCATTAGTTGTGTGGCTCGCAACAAAACAGGCGTTAAACAGGATGATTACTAATTAAAACCGTACTATTCGTCTGCGCAATTTGATAATACTTTACTGCTTTTTCGCGCAATTTATCTAAATAACGTTCTTCTGTTAAAACATATAAACGTTTATCACTCTTCCATCGCGTCCAAAAAGTAGCTTCATCAATTAGCCATTGGCTTGTGTCTTGATAATTCATTCCATACCACAATTCTCGCAGCCAATTATCATTTTGCGCAATGTCAGGTGCTTTCCAATCAGCCACAATCACAATTCTTTTTTCAATATAAATCGGTAAATCTTGGTAATACCGATAAAACGTAACAACTTCATCGTCTGGTTTTATTAATGATTTTAATTCCATCGCCAATGGTTTTATAGAACGCACATTAGAAACTTGACTGCTTGCAGATAAAATAAATAAAAATAAAACTGCAGTGGTAATTAAACAACTCAATATTGTTTGAAGATTTTTTTTGCGCAGAAAGAAAATTAAAATACCTGAAAATAAAAATAAACCGCCTGCTGAAAAAATATAATTTCCAAATTCGGGTGTAATGTCCATCCATTTATATGAAACCACCAACCAACACATAACAAATGTTGCCACGCTAATTAGAACATAATTTAATAAACCAAATTGAATTCCTTTTTGTTGCGCACGCTCCCACGCACGAGAAAAATAACAACCCACTAATAATGCGAGCGGTTGAAACAGCGGAAGAATATATCCCACCGTTTTTGATTTTGGAATTGAGAAAAAAATAAATACGAAAATAACCCACAAGAGTAAAAATAATTCCACGCGATATTCTTGACGATTCACAAAAATGTTTTTAATCGATTGCCAAAGCGATTGAATACAAAAAATGGACCACGGAAAAAATCCAGCAAAAATAATTGGAATATAAAACCAAAATGAAGTTTGATTGTTAAATGATTGTTGCGTTAAATAACGCGAAAATTGTTGCACCACAAAAAAGAAATGAAAAAATTGTGGATTGGCTTTTTGCACTAACACATACCACGGCACTGTAATTAAAGAAAAAATAATCGCGCCTGTAACTATTCGCATTTCTTTTAAAATAGACCAACGGTTTAAAATTAAAATCCATGAGCCAATGATCATTGCAGGAAAAACGATTCCTATTAATCCTTTGGTTAATGCAGCTAATCCCATAAACACATACGCAAAAAATAAAAACCATGATCGCATTTTCGAATGAGACGATTCCATTCCTAATAAAAAAAATAAAAGTGAATTACCGATAAGAACAGCGACTTCAAGATCTAAATTCGCATAATGTGCTGCGCCGTAATAGAGCGGACTGGTTGAAAGTAAAATGGCAGCAATCACACCGGTGCGACGATTAAAAAATTGCCGCCCTGCCCCATACACTAAAAGACATCCTAGAACACCGATAAATGCAGGCCAAAAACGCAGCGCCCATTCTTTCAATCCAAATAATTGAATCGCACTTGCTTGCAACCAATAATAAAAAATAGGTTTATCGAGAAAAGGAACGCCATTTAATCGTGGTGTAACGTAATCACCCGACACAACCATTTCGCGCGCAACTTCAGAATAGCGACCTTCATCAGGCGTAAAAAGTGCGTGCGCGCCTAACCAAATCGCATAAAAAACACCGAGCAGGATGCTCAGCATTACGAAATCGATTAACCAGCTGTGTAATTTATTTTGTTTTGTTGCTATCACTTTGAATTTCTCGTAGATTTAACTTTTAACTTTATACCCACTAAATTTATGAAACATATCATTCTTTGTGCCGACGATTATGGGCAAAATGCCGACATTTCTCAAGCAATTATTGCATTAATTCAGCAATCCCGACTGTCTGCGACCAGCTGTTTAACGACGTTTTCACACTGGAAAATGCACGCGAAGTGGCTCGAACCTTTCAAAAATCAAATTGATATTGGATTACATTTTAATTTGACCGAAGGAAAGTTATGTCGTATTCCTGCATCTTCATTAGGAAAATTACTTTTGTTTTCTCAGCTGCGCTTTATTTCTCAGCAAAAAATAGAAGAAGAATTGCATGCTCAGCTGGATCAATTTGAATCTGAAATGAAAATGCCGCCGCGATTTATTGATGGACATCAACATGTACATCAATTTCCTGTGATTCGTGATGCATTATTATCTGTGTATGAAAAAAGATTGTGGCAACATCCGGTGTATTTCCGTTGCACGGATTCTGCGATTACCGATTTTAAAAATTTAATTATTCAATTCAGTGGCGCACGCGCGTTTAAGAAAAAATTAATTGCAAAAAAAATTCCGCATAACGCTTCTTTTTTAGGGATATATAATTTTGCTTCACCCCAATTTGAGAAAACTTTCCAGAAATTTTTAAGCGAAATATCGGAGGGCGGATTAATCATGTGTCATCCCGGATTAAAAAATAATGAAATGAATTCAGATAAAATTGCGCAGTCACGTGGTGGGGAATTTCATTATTTATCGAGTCAGCAATTTGTTGAAGATTGCAAAAAATTTGAAGCAGAGTTAACTCGATTCAAAGACTACTCATAAACTTTTAGTACGATACCGAGCCGCGCGCGTAAGCAAGCGTGTATGTTCTAACTAACCTCTCGGTAATTAAGAATTTGTACACGCTTGGCTTAGCACGCGGCTCGGTATCGTACTCAAAAATTTATTGGTGTCTTCTGTTATCGTTATTTAGGCGCACTTGTGTTAGCTATTGTAATCATTAATTGCTGCGTAGGAGTGAGCGTTGCATTTGCAGCTGTATTTGCAGCTGCACTCGCTGTTGCTGTTTTATTTTTATCAGATGAAAAAATTGCCATTGCCGATTGAAAAAAAGATTTTGGTTTCGGCATTGTTCTTAATGCATGCTGCGCAAAACTGACCACTTCGGAATTATTTTTCTTTTGATCTATTTCTGTTGCGCGATTGTGTGTTGTATTCGCGTACATTTCCACAGCTGTCACTAACATTACTTTTTGCGCGTCGGTTGCATATTTAAATGCTTTTACATAAAAAGAAATAGCTTCTATTCGATAATGCACCAGTGTATTCACATCGTCTTGCATACAAGAAGCAGCAATCCCTTCATTTTGACCCGCACGTGCAGAATAAAATTGAAAAAGTGATTCGTTTTTATCTGAAAAACGAAATGTTTTTTCTTCGTGTTCTTTTAATAATTTTGTTTCTTGTGGTTTGTATTTTTCATTTGTGTGCTGATCTAATCTTAAATTAAATTTAGCTGTGATTTTTGAAATTTCACGTAATTCATTTTCGGTTGCAATTAAACGTAAATGAGAAATTCGATCGCGATGCAGAGTAAGTTCTTTTTCTTTTTCATCATTCTCAGCAAGTTCAGAATAAAATTTAATTGCACCTGGAACATCATAGCTGCAGTAACATTCTTCTGCCTGAGAATATACTGTGACAGCTGCTTTTTCATCACGCGGTTTAACTGCAGCAATACCTTGACAATACGCTTGCCATTCTCTCGGCAGTTCACTGCAATATTTTTCTTCTTTTGTTAATTTAAATAATTCAATTCTCGCGAGATGTTTTAAAATATCATTATTATTATTTTGAACGATAGAAATAAATGCAATTTTTACTTTTTCTATATCAAGTTGCTTTAATAATTTAATTGCTTCAATTGGCTTTTTACTCACGATACTTTTTTTAACTGAAAAATAATTTTCCCACTCAGATTTCTGTTTTTTATCTGTCAACATTTTCGCATATTCTTCAGATTTTTTTTCATCAGAAATTAAATAATGGTTGAGCAACTTTATTCGAGCACTGTGCAAGGCTGCATTTTCAGTTTTAGCATCGTTTGAATCTTCTTTAAGATCAGCTGTTCGTGCGAGTGGATCTAAAACATGTTTGAGAGCTTTATTTTCTGTTTTTTGTGTCTCATATCTTTGATAAGCTTCGGATGCTCTTTTATAGGCTTTTGTAAAACTTTTTTCTGCACCTATTCCAACCAAATGACAATGAGCCATGTAGTATCCACTTTCTGCATGCTTATATAAATCGAGTGTCACATTGTCTACAACTAAATTATGAAAATAAAACGCTTGGGTTTCATCTTTTGCAAGTGCTTTTGATCCATTCGATAACATCCATGCTAAATTATAATAATCATCTGGATTAGTAAAACGATCGCGATATGTTTTGATGTAACCAAAACATTCTGAAACTACTTTAGCATCATTATTACTTTCAGCTTGATCAAAAGTTTTTTTGATTAATCGGAATAATAATTTAGGATCTGCTGGCTTTTGTGTGGCGGCTGAGTATCCAACACCCGCTGCATAATCAATTGCACAACAACCTGATTCATCTTTTCCACGAATATTAAGAATTCCATCTGCTTTTTTTTCATAAAGAAATAAATCATCAATCATCTTATTTCTTCGATAAAAAGCTGCTGCAGAAATAAGGGTTATATTTTTAAAAGCGCTACCATCTGGTTTTTTAAAAAATTCGCCTTTACTATCTATTAAATTATTAGGCTTAAGAGAAACCTGGCTAACAATAACATTAAAATCCCGCTGTAAATCCCGTTCTATTATTGTAAATAAATAAGAAGGATTAGCATCTAACGCTTTTTTATTACGTGTCGGTTCATCTTCATATGTTTGATAATAGTCATCTCGACTACATCCACCATGCTCCGTGTGACACGTATCATGGCTATCGTCATCACAATCATCATCACTATCACTCATTTTATTCTCCTCAAAATCCTGTGCATAAAAATATTCTAGATGACATTTGACCCGGTTTTTCGAGCCACGCGCGGCACTGAAAGCGCGAAACAAAATTGTTATTATTTCGTCGCCGGCTTAGGCGCAGCTGTGTTAGCTATAACAACCATTAATTGCTGCGTAGGAGTGAGCGTTGCATTTGCAGCTGTATTTGCAGCTGCACTCGCTGTTGCTGTTTTATTTTTATCAGATGAAAAAATTGCCATTGCCGATT